>WOR8_10001696_pt1 | contig 29983 bp, 23 predicted proteins | sample DeeMarSeWOR38_10_FD_19890 | JGI IMG/M metagenome (IMG submission 19890) | reverse complement strand
CGCCGCGGCGGAACGGGCCAACATCCTCAACAAGATCGCGGACCGCATGGAAGAGAATCTCGAAAAGCTCGCGGTCATCGAAACCTGGGACAACGGGAAGCCCGTGCGCGAGACCCTCGCGGCCGACATGCCACTTGCGATCGATCATTTCCGCTATTTCGCGGGCTGCATTCGAGCGCAAGAGGGCACCGTGGCTGAGCTCGACGACAGTACCGTGGCCTACCACTTCCCAGAGCCGCTCGGGGTCGTCGGTCAAATCATCCCGTGGAATTTCCCCATCCTGATGGCCGCGTGGAAGGTCGCGCCCGCACTTGCCGCTGGCAACGCCGTCGTGCTCAAACCGGCCGAGCAGACGCCGGTTGGAATTCTGGAGCTGATGAAGCTCGTTGGAGACCTTCTCCCGCCAGGCGTGCTCAACGTGGTGAACGGCTTCGGCGTCGAAGCCGGCAAGCCTCTCGCATCGAACCCCCGCGTCGCGAAGGTGGCCTTCACGGGCGAAACGACGACGGGGCGGCTCATCATGCAGTATGCCTCCGAGAATCTAATTCCGGTCACCCTCGAGCTCGGAGGCAAGTCCCCGAACATCTTCTTCAGGGATGTGCTCGATAAGGACGATGAATTCCGCCAGAAGGCCTTGGAGGGCTTCGCGATGTTCGCCCTCAACCAGGGCGAGGTCTGCACGTGTCCGTCCCGTGCGCTCGTGGCCAAGGAGATCTACGGAACTTTCCTCGAGCAGGCTGTCGATCGTGTCCAGCAGATCAAGATGGGCAGCCCTCTCGACGAAGACACCATGGTCGGGGCCCAGGCTTCCACGGACCAGCTCGAAAAGATTCTGGCCTACATCGACATCGGCCAGCAGGAAGGCGCCGAAGTGCTCACCGGCGGCAAGCAGGCCGCGCTCGGTGGCGAGCTCGAGGGCGGGTATTACGTCGAGCCGACGATCCTGGCCGGCCACAACAAGATGCGGGTGTTCCAGGAAGAGATCTTCGGTCCGGTCGTCTCGGTCACCTCGTTCGACGGTTTCGACGACGCGATCGAAATAGCAAACGACACCCTGTACGGCCTAGGCGCGGGGGTCTGGTCGCGGGACACCAACACCACCTATCGCGCAGGACGTGCGATCAAGGCTGGCCGCGTGTGGACCAATTGCTACCATCTATATCCGGCTCACGCAGCGTTTGGCGGATACAAGCAGTCGGGCATCGGCCGAGAAACCCACAAGATGATGCTCAAGCACTATCAGCAGACCAAGAACCTGCTGGTGAGCTACGACCCCAATCCCATGGGCTTCTTCTAGCCGAGGAAAGCGTCTCCCCGTGAGTATCGAGCGCGTGAAAGCGACCGAGGCCGCCGCGGAGCTAATCCGAAAGCTCCGCGCGGTACACGGACCGCTGCTCTTTCATCAGTCAGGCGGCTGCTGCGATGGAAGCGCGCCGATGTGCTACCCCGCTGCCGAATTCAAAGTGGGAGAACGCGACGTTTGTCTGGGCGAGGTCGAAGGCACGCCGGTTTACATCGGCGGCCGGCAGTTCGAGCTCTGGAAGCACACCCAGCTCATCATCGACGCGGTTCCGGGCCGCGGTGCCGGCTTCTCACTCGAAGCACCCGAAGGCTACCGCTTCTTGACGCGTTCCCGAGTCTTCACCGACGAAGAAGCGGCCGAGCTCGAAACAAGTTAGCTCTCTCGGGACAGCAGCCGTGTGACGGGAGCCATCGCACACGCAACTCTTGCGCGGTGATGTCGCCGAGTCGCAAACCATTCACATCGCAGTCAGCAAAGTCCAGCCATTTCGCTGCGATGCCCCTGGCACGCGGATTGCATCACTTCTTGCGCCTGAAAAGCATCGAGCTGTCAACCGTCCGGGAACGGAAGGGAGGTGGGTATGCGTGCCGTGAGACTGGGCTTCATCGCCCCCGTAACGGTCCTCGGTGTGGTGTTCCTCGTTCCCGTTGTTGCGTCGGCGGCCGGGGAGACGTGCACCACGCACTGCGACTGTCCGCAGACAGAGTTTTGCTACTACGGAAAGTGCGACGTGGATCCCAAATGGGCGGTCTACTGCTGCTCGAACCCAGGATGTATGCCCGGGCAGTCGTGCGTGACGACTAGCGGCGCGAAAGGGACCTGCTCGGAAGATGTTTCGTTCGTCTGCCAGGACGCCTGCGATTGCGGGCCCGCGTATGCTTGCATGACGATTCAAGACTCCAAGACCTGCGTCAAGGATGCCGATGATCCGTGGATCTCCGGCGGTACGATCTTCAACGTCACGGTTCCGGCGGGAGAGCCTACCTACTGTTGCGGCACATCCTCATGCTACGCGGGCTTCGCCGCTTATAGCGACAAGACACAGTTCTATTGCTATCGAGAGAGCAGCGGGTCGGCATCGAGCTTCTGCGGCGGTGATCCGTGCTTCTACTCCGGCGATTGCGATGCCGGCGAGTCGTGCGCGGATACGCGACCCAATAGCCCCGCCGAGCCGGGCGGTTCCTGTAATGCAGACGGCGGCTACTGCGTTTCGAATGCGGCGGCTGAATCCCTCTTTGGGTATAGCTCTGCCGAGATTCTGCCGCCATGTTCGTCGGGCTGTCTCCAGGGGTTGACATGCGAGGCCGGCTGGAGGCCTGGTGGCGTCCACGCCGTGGAGCGCGTCGTCGGCAAGTGCGGCTCCTGCGGTAACGGCACTTGTGACGCCTGGGAAACCGCGAAGACATGCACGAGCGATTGCTCCTGCGGTGACGGCGTCTGCGACAGCACTGAGCCAGGTGTCTGCACGAGCGACTGCGGAACCTGCGGAGATGGTACCTGCATCGCCTGGGAGACTCCCAAGACTTGCCCAGCCGATTGTGTGCAATTTTCGTACAACTGTGGTGACGGAACCTGCACGACGCTCGAGGTCACGACCTGCTCGACGGACTGCATCTGTCCCGGCAGTGCTTACTACTGGGACTCGCATGCCTGGTGCGGCGATGGAGAGTGCCAGCGCGGAAGCGAAATCCCCGAGGATTGCATCAACTGTCCGAAGGACTGTGATGCGGTCACCGACACCGACGGCGATGGGACGCCAGACGGATGCGACCTCTGTGCGAACGACGCAAACAAGACGAAGCCCGGGATTTGCGGCTGCGGCGTCAGTGACGTCGACACCGACAGCGACGGAACCGCGGACTGCCAGGATGGCTGTCCAAACGATCCGAGTAAGACCCACCCCGGGGGCTGTGGTTGCGGCACGCCCGATGTGGACAGCGACTTCGATGGCACGCCGGATTGCAACGACGGATGTCCGAGCGATCCCAACAAGGTTGCACCTGGCCAATGCGGCTGTGGCGCACCCGACACGGATGGCGATGGCGACGGCATTGCCGATTGCATCGACATGTGCCCCGCCGACCCACTGAACGACGCGGATAGTGACGGCCTGTGCGGCGAGGTCGATCTCTGCCTGGGCTCCGTGATTCCGGAGTCTGTGCCGACGGTCGAGCTCAAGGTCAACCGCTACGCGGTCAGCGGCGCACAAGTCAGCGGCGTATTCGTCTTCGAAACCAAGGCCCCAAGCGGACCGGGTCCGCGGCACTTGTTCACGCTCGAAGACACCGCGGGCTGTACCTGTGAGCAAATCCTCGATCAGCTGGTTGGCCCCAACTCGAACCAGTATCGGAACGGTTGCTCTGCCAGCGTGATCGAAACCTGGATGGATCACATCGGTCCGTTGCTGCCCTAGGAGAAAACATGGCCGACTATGACGTCATCGTGGTTGGAAGCGGAGCTCTCTTAGCCCATCGGGCTGACGATGAGCGCCGAATTGCGCGGTGCTAGATGTTATGTCGCCAGCGACGCGAATCTGAAACGGCGTTTATATCGACTATGCTCTCGAACGGGGTCGGGCTCATCGGGTGCGCTCCTAGGGGACGGGCGTTGCGCCGAGAGCTGCGCGAACGAGACCGAAATGTTTGCGACCAAAGCGTCCTTTGGGTTGGGTGACGATCGGTCGCTGACAGGTGTCGGGGTTTGACACCGAAGCGTTTCGCCGTTCCGAGACCTTGGATAGATGCGATTCCAATGCGATCTGAGGGGGTCGTCCCTTAACGAGAGGCCTTCACGGTACTGTCATGGCTCCGACGCATACAGGCCCGGCAGGAAACCCGCAAGCGTGCTTAGGAAACGCATTCGTCGCGCACGAAGACGAGCGGCGCGCAACATCTGCACGCGTAACCGGTCGAGGAGCAACCTGCCGGGCTACAGGCCGTGCAAGTAGCGAATCGCTTCGATCGTGTCCGTCGCGAAAGCACGCCCCTCCATCCGCGATCGAGTGGAGGGGACGTACATCCCGTAAGATCTATTTCCCGATCTCCGATTGTGCCGCGTTCCGCTTCACCGTCACGGCATCCCGTTGCAGCAGCAGCCCCTGCGCCTTGAGGTCGCGGACGCTACTCGCCACCTGCCTCACGTAGCTCCCATGATTCGGGTAGAGCGAGTCGAGCGTTGCGTCGTCGAACGGAGACACCGCACCACTCAATCGGCAAGCGAGGTTCGCGAATCCCCCCAGAAAGGGTGGCAACAACGGATTCGCGGTGGCAGACGACTCATAGGTCGCAGTCGGGGCCTGCATCGACGGAAGCCGGACGCCGCCCAGCACGTTGTTCTGCGCGTCGCGTTGGAGCGCGCCTCCGACCTCGTCCATCAGGACTCCCGCCGGCGGCACGTCACCGTCCTCGACCTGCTCCTGCATCCGCTCCCAGAGCGCGTTGAACACGTACGAAACGAAAACGGGGCCATCGGCCGTCGTATTCAACTCCTCGAGACACAGGTCCTCGAGTAGGACCGGATCGGGTCCGACCACACCGGCCGGGATGACCTCGATCCCTTTGTGGACCGCGTTGTGCGCGCCACCTGCGACCTCGTAGTAGCGATACGTCGGTGTGTCCGGCTGGCGCCCAAACACGTTGAACCCGAGCGACTCGAAGTCCGTCTGTGTAACGACCTGGTAGACCGGCACCGGAAGGTTGGTACTCACGAGGGTGCTCGGAAAGGTGAGACGTGGTGTGCAGTCCGGATAGGCGGGCGATCCGGGTGCTCCGCAAGCCGGCCCGAAGTTGATGGGACGGGCGTTGATCGCGGACTGCACGAAGTAGCCGTCGTTGATGTCGGCCAGCTGGTCGAAGCCGCTCGCGTAGGTGATCACGGAGCCTCCCTGCTGAGACTCACCCACGTGGAAGACGCGATCCACATCGAAGCCCGCCGGGAGCGGATTGCCGGGGCCATCGTTCTTCAGCAGATTCGCGATCTGGCCCATCATGTCGTACGCGAGCCCATTCTCGGGCAACGAGAGCGTCGAGTATCGGGTCCCGCATGCTGGAGGCAGAAGCCCCAGGAGCCGACACCCACCCACGAGAAAGCCCAAAGAGGTTGTGCTGTTCGTGACACCCACATACACGATGCCGTTGTTGGCGAAGTACTCGGCCGACGGGTCCCAGGCGGGCGCCGTGTCGAAGCCGGCGGTCGAGTTCCACCATTCGATCACGACCGTGCCGTTGAACTTGTTCGCCTTGGCGGGCCGCCTCACGATCATGCGGGTCTTGTAGGGGACGTCGTCGTCGATCGCTTCAATATCGGCGGGACTCAAAGGAGGGTTGTTGGCGTAGTTGTAGAGGTCCGCCCCTCCCGAAACGAAGAACTCCTCCTCGACGTAATCCGTCGGAAGATCTTCGACCAACCGAACACCTGGTATGAACGGCGGGCCTTGATCGCTGGGGGGACTCTCAACGGTGACCGGGTCGGTCGGAGCGGCAAGCGATGTTGAGGCGAGCATCGACGTGCACAGCACGACCGCAATGACATGGACAAGAATTCTGAATCGCATGGCGTTCTCCTTTGCCGAGGGGGCTGCAACTCGGGTGAGTGGCGACTATCGACACCGTTTGCTCGCCATGTCAACGGGGCTGAGACATCCGACCGACGTCGAGTCGAAAGTGAGAATGTCACACGCGCTGTTGGCCTAGGGGACCGATAAGGGTGGCCCTCGATTTGGGTGGGCACATCGATAAGGCGTTCTGCGCCATTCGGGAGCTCTCTTAGCCCATCGGGCTCAAGATGAGCGCCGAATTGCGCGGTGCCAGATGTTATGTCACCTGGCGCGCGAACCTCAAAGGGCGTTTGAATTTACTATCTGCTTACGCTAGTCCGCAGCTGGCGATTCGCTTCTCGCCGGGCGTCGAACGTAGACGCGGGCCTCGGGATATTCCCGCGCGAGTTCGTATTCGTCGTTCACGAGATCTCGCAGATAGGGGTAGCGCGCCAACGCGTACTTGCCGCCGCCACGCGAGCTGAACTCGTCGACCAGAATACGCGGCCGAGTGGCCTCGAGATCTCGCCCCAATTGCTGCCAGGAGCCGAGGTGTATTCGAGGCGTTGGGTCGTGGTCTAGGCTCCAGGCAAGCGGGCTTCCATAGATGTAACCGGTCAGCGGGAACGTCATGACGTATCGTGACGCGGGCGGACGATGCGCGTCCGCGTAGAAGTCTGGGGAAGGCCCCCAGACGAAAATCCGCTCGTCAGGCTCGGTAATGCTCTTCACGTATTCAGGTGCCTCGCCCCCATGAAAGCGAACTCGAAAGGCGACAGCATGTGCGATCGTGAACCCGACGAACAAGAACACGAACGTCCCCGCGAGGGCCTTGGGGCGTAGCAACATGAATCGATAGACGAGCCTTCGATCGGCAATGGCGACGAGAACAGGCGAACCCAAGAGGCACAGCGGAGGAAGTAACTGGATGAAGTGGTGGACGGAAAAACGGCCGCTCACGGCGCACGCGAAGACGGAGAACGCCAGCAAAAGGATGAGCGCTCCGAGCTCCGCCTCGCGACCTGACCAAAGCACTGTACGCGCTCTTTTGCCCATCGAGGCAAAGCCGCACGCGACTAGCGGCGCCATCGGGAGAACGAAGTAGATGAGGACGTTCAGCGCGAACCTCTCCCAAAAGACTCGGTCGGTGGGGCCGTGGACGAAATCCGTCTGTCCCGTCCAGTGGATCGCAGCTTCCAACAAACCCTGTCGATGAAGCCACCAGGCACACAGCCCGAGGGTCGCGAAGTACCCGAACGTCAGTAGGGCGGCACGCAGCACGGAATTCCAAGCACTCAATCCGCGGGTGCGTCGGTAAGAGGGCAAGAGCAGGTAGAGCCCGACGGGCACCGCTGCAACGGCCGCGGGCTGCTTGAACAAAAAGGCCAGTGCCAGAAGCGACCCTGCAAGCAAGAGGCGAGCTCCTACGCTCTTGCGTTCGCCTGCGAATGCCAGTGCGAGCGCAACCACGATCGGCAGATTCATCATGACCTCGCCGTTCAGTGCTTGATTCCGGTAGTCGCCGGTGACCTGAAACAAGCTGTAGAAGAAAGCCGCGACTACACCAACGCGCCAGTCGAACAGGTGCCTCGCAATCCAAAAAAGTGTGGCCATCGTCGCGAGCGTCCAAAACAACGCCACCACGTGCAGTCCCGTGAAGTTGTACTTGCCGACGATCGCAAAGAACGCCGCGTAGCTATAGAGGAGTAGCGGAGGCTTCCTATCGACGGCATCGATGTACGGTTGACCTCCGTCCAATATCTCGATGCCGATGACGGAATAGGAGCTTTCATCGATGACCTGGCGATCATCCAAGATGTAGGGAAGCCTGAGGATCACCGTCAGCAGTACCAGGACCATCCACGCGTTGCGTGGGCGCGCCCCGACCCATGTCCGAGCCCGTTCCCACGTCCCACCGCTGGTCTCAGAAACTATGCGCACGGCTCGCGATGGCGTCGATGACGCGCCATACGTTCTTCTTCACGTCGAAGTCTTCGGTGATCCGCGTTCTGCCACATTCGCCTAGCTCTGCGGCGAAACCTCCGGAATTCCCGAAACCCGAGTCCCAACGACGGGGCGGCCCACGCTCAACGCTTCAAGCGTGACGTTTGGGAGCCCGTCCATGTCACCCTCACGAGTCACGACGGACGGAACCGCGACGACTCGCGCCAGCGCCATTTGAGCAAAGACATCGGTGTTGTTTCGGGCGCCGAGAAACTTCACCTGGTCGCTGAGACCCAGCTGTTTGGCGCGCGACTCGAGCGCTCGCCGGTCCGGGCCGTCGCCCAGGAACCGAAGCTCAAAGTGGCGGCCAGCTCGCTGAAGTAGACTTGCGGCCTCTAGAAGGTCGCGAAACCCCTTGGTCGGGACGAGGCGGCCGACTGCCAAGATGATGGGGGGTCCGCCCTCCGGGATCGGTGTCGGTCGCGGAATGCGGTCGAGATCGAGTCCATGATAGGCGAGGTGGATCCTGTGCCGTGCGGCGGGACAGAGTTCCCGCAAGTGCTCGACGTTGTGTCTCGTGCAGGTGATCACCATCTCGGCGCCTGCAATCTTCTCCTCGAGGATGTTGCGATCCAAATAGATTCCGTACGCATGCCAGGTGCAGCCGTATGGAATTCCGAGCAGATGCGACAGACTCATCGCAACCTCGGTTTGGAAACCAGCAAAGTGACTGTGCACGTAGCGCACGCCCCGCCGCAACAGCTCGGGTGCGAAATGGGCCGCCACCACGACGGATGCTGCGGCTCTGGCGCGCTTGGCCGGCGTCCGATGAGGCAACTTCATCATCCAGCGCATGGTTCGGCGCACCTCGGAAGACCGGAGCCCAGCCGCGATCGATGCGATCTCGCGCGGCGAACGATAGTCGAGATACATCGCTGCACGTTGTACCGAACGTAGCGATTCGGCGAGCTGCGAATCGGGTGGCTGGCGCGGACCCGTAGAGAGCACGTTGACGTCGAGGCCGAGCTCCTGCATGGCTTCAAACTCGCGGTAGATGAAGGTCTGTGACAGGACCGGGAACGGTCCCAGCACGAATGCCGTGTCGCGAAACAACTCCGCTGCACCTTTGGGTAGCCGAGCATCGCCGAGTGACTGAGCCGTGCTCCTCATCTGTCGAACCGCACGCGGCGAGCCTACTTAGGTGCGCCCCTGTGTCAAACCCGCGAGCTCGTTGCTAGCAGACGGCGTCGTTACGATGGGTGTCGAGCCACCAGGCGAAAATGAAGATCGCCCAGAGCCTGAGCGAATGGTCACGCCCACGTTGATGGTCGCGCCATAGTGACTCCACGGAAGCCCGCTTCAACCATTCGTCGCATGGCCCTCCGCTGAAGACGCGCGACTCGAACTCAGCCCGGAGACCATGACGGAACCACTGACCTACCGGCACGGTGAACCCCTGCTTCTTGCGCTTCGCAATGAAGCTCGGAAATCGCTGAGCGACGAGACTGCGCATCACGCGTTTCGTCGAGCGTAGCCCCAGTTTCACGGTGTGCGGCCACGCCGTGACCATCTCGACGACACCTCGATCGAGGTAGGGAACTCGTGCCTCCAACGAGGCGAGCATCCCCATCTTGTCGACCTTCATGAGGAGGTCATCGACGAGCCAGTTGTGTAGGTCGGTGTTCAGCGCTGCGTTGACGGCGCCACCACGTCGAAACCGATCGAGGTCCTCTCGCAGCCGCTGCTCCGTCGGAAGCTCTCTGGCGGGAGCATAAGCCGATCCGAGTATCTTGCGGCGGGAGCGCTCCATGAAGAGTAGGGGTCCGTACACGTTTGGCGGAGCGAGGGGGCTGCGCAAAGTAGAGGCCAAGAGCTGCGGGAGATATCGGTTCCAATAGCCGCCAAAGAGCTCGTCAGCCCCCTCTCCGCTAAGCACGACCTTGACGTGTTGAGCTGCGAAGCGACTCATGACGTAGGTTGGTACGATTGCGTAGTCTGCCAAGGGCTGATCCATCTGCTGGACGATGTGCGGAAGCACCGACAGGCCCTCCTCGGCGGCCACGCGCAGCTCGTGATGCTGTGCTCCAACCGATTCCGCGACGAAACGCGCATACTCCGTTTCGTCGACACGCTCGTCGCCGAATCCCACGGAGAACGTGCGCAAAGGCTCGTTGGCCACGTCGGAAGCAAGCGCGAGAAGGAGGCTCGAATCCAGGCCGCCCGACAGAAACAGACCCACGGGGACGTCGCTCAGCATGTGGTCCTTCACCGCACGGTGAAGCTCGCGATCGAGAGTCTTGGTGGCCTGTTGAAGAGAGATCTTCTTGGGGTGCTCGACCGGTAACCGATAGAGGACGCGGGCGGCCGATGGGCCGCCGTCGCCAGCCCACTGGAGCCGCTGGCATGTTCCAGGTCGGATGCTGAACACGCCATCGAAGATGGTCTGCGGGCCTCCAATGTACTGCCTTAGAAAATATGCATTCACTGCGGCGGGGTTCAGCGAAGTGCTTCCCACCGCCGCGCGAATCGCCTTTATCTCAGAGGCGAAGAACACCGTGCCGTTGCGCCGGCAAACATAGAGCGGCTTGATACCCATCGGGTCGCGCACGAGGAACACCGCGCGCTCTGCCCGATCGTAGAGTGCGAACGCATACATGCCATGAAGCTCCGAGAACCCATCGACGCCCCAGGTTTCGTAGGCGGCGAGAATCACCTCGGTGTCGCTTCGGGTACGAAACTCGTATCCGAGGCCCCTGAGTCGTTCGCGGAGCGACGGCGAGTTGTAGATCTCACCGTTGTAACAGACTACCGTTTTGCCCGTCGAAGACTCCATCGGCTGAGCACCACCCTCGATGTCGATGATGCTGAGCCGGCGGTGCGCAAACGCCACCGGACCCTCCTCGAACAGGCCATCCGCGTCGGGCCCGCGATGCCCGATCGACTCGCCCATTCGCGCGGCCGTCTTTCCATCCGCGCTCCGGCCATCGAGTTGAACTAGGCCCGCAACTCCACACATGGCAAGTCCATGTACTCCCGTCGGCCGAAGGCGCAACGTCGAGGGGTCCGAGCGGTCTTGCTCGGGTGCCGGCCAGGGTTACAGCAGCTGCCCCTCATTCGTGACGAAGGGCTTCAATCGGTTGCAATTGCGCGGCACGGCGTGCGGGCAAGTAGCCGAAAGCCACGCCCACCAACGTGCCGAACGCTGCCGCCCCAATGAGCGTCAGCGGCGATAGGTTGGGGGACCAGTTCATCGCCTCGGCAACCAGATACGAGGTCAACCAACCGAAGAACACCCCTGCCCCGGCTCCCACGAGCGACAGCACCGCGGCCTCGGAAAGGAACTGGACGAGGATCTGTCGTGGGGAAGCACCGATCGCTGCTCGAATGCCGATCTCTTGAGTGCGCTCAGCGACCGCCACGAGTTGGATGTTCATCACGCCAATGCCACCGACGAGCAGCGAAACTGCAGCGATGCCGATCAGGAGTGTGGTCAAGATCTGCGACACGTAGTCCGCGACACGGGCGGATTGCACAGGGCTGCTGATATGAAAGTCGTTGGGGTCGCTATCCGAGAGTCGATGGAGACGACGAACGATGGCAACGCTCTCCGCAATCGCTGTCTCAAGCAAGTCGCGCGAGCGCACCTGGATGTGGATCTCCTCATACCCCTTGGGAATTCCGAAGAAGGCGTCGAATGTCGTAACCGGAATCAACAGGATGTCGTCCAGGTCCTGGCCGCCCGTGGTCTGCCCCTTGGAATTCAGCACTCCGATGACGCGGCAAGGCAGGGCGACGGCACCAATCGTGATCGTCTTGCCGAGAGGATCGGTTCCTCCAAAGAGCTCACGGACGACGGTCGTCCCCAAGACCGCGACCCTTGCGCGCTGCTGTACATCGGTCTCGTCGAACATGCCTCCCGTAAGCAACGTCCACTCGTGCACGTCTACGAAGCTTTGGGTTGTGCCCATGATGTTCGTGCTGAATCTGGAGGTCGGCGTGCTGACGTGGTGCACCTGTTTTACCGTGGGCACGACGCTTTCAAAGGACATGCCATCTTGGCGAAGAGCGACGACCTCGGCGTCCGTCAGTGGCATTGGCGCTCGATCCCCCACATCGATGCGACCCACGCTGCTTTGCACCCTAAGGAGCCGTGTCCCAAGCACTTCGAATTGAGCGAGCACCGAGCCCCGCGCACCTGCGCCGAAGCTCACCATCGCGATGAAGGCGGCGACGCCTATCGCCAAACCCAGCATCGTCAGGAAGCTGCGACCCGGGTTGCGTACCACCGTGCGAACCGCCTGACTAAGGGTTTCGCTGCGTGTCCTCCTCACCACTCCGATCCTCACACCGCCGGCACGTCGTTCTCTAGGGCTGCGTACAGCCCTCCGTGAGGCAATAGCAGACTCGGGAGTCGTTCTCCCCCCAGAGCGTGGTGTTGAAGTTCTCGAAGCCCCCCACTCCGTCTGGCAGTTGGTGCCGCAGATCGGCCTCCTTTGTGTCGAGCCCCGAGGAGATACCCGCGCAGGCCCTGCGAATAGCCTTGGCCATGCTCTCTTAGCCCATCGGGCTGACGATGAGTGCTGAATTTCGCGGTACCAGATCTTATGTCACCTGGCGCGCGAAACTCCAAGGGCGTTTGAATTTACTATCTGCATCGTCAGACTCGAAGCCAGGATCGCCCAGGCCGCGGCGCAACCGAGCCAAATGAAACCGATAATCAGCAATCTCGCCATGCAGGCTCCTTCGAAGAGCTACAAGCGTGATTGAAAGCGCGGCTATTCCCGCGTCGAGACCGAGCAAGTTGCGGATCGCGCAGCGCGCGGCTATCCCCTGTCGACCCAAGTGGCGCGCGAGTATCGGATGCGCCCAGTCATCGAGGGAAGCGCTGAATGCCGCGGGTATTGATCATCACGCCAACGTACGACGAGCGGGAGAACCTTCCGGAGCTCGCGGCTGGTATTTTCGCGGTGCTCCCGGAGGCCAATCTACTCGTCGTCGATGATGCGTCGCCCGATGGCACTGGCGACGTTGCAGACCAAATGGCTTCGACCGATGCGCGGGTTCACGTCATGCACCGCGCGGGCAAGCAAGGGCTCGGCACCGCATACCTTGCAGGCTTCGCGTGGGCGATCGAGCACGGCTACGACTACATCCTGCAAATGGACGCGGACCTTTCCCACGATCCCCGCTACCTGCCCGACTTTCTACGAGCCCTCGACGAAGGCGCCGACCTCGCCATTGGTTCGAGAAACATTCCCGGTGGCGGCGTCGAAGGCTGGGGCCCCGTGCGTCACTTCATCTCGAAAGGCGGGAGCCTCTACAGCCGTGTGATTCTCGGGCTCGGGGTGCGCGATCTCACGAGCGGCTACAAGGCGTTTCGGCGCACGCTTCTCCAGTCGATCGACCTCGCGGACGTGAGCTCGAGAGGGTATTCGTTTCAAATCGAGGTGACCTATCGGGCCATCCTGCGACGCTTTCGGGTGGTCGAGGTGCCGATCATGTTCGTCGATCGCCGTGCAGGGCAGAGCAAGATGTCTGGCGGCATCTTTGCGGAGGCCGTGCTGATGGTGTGGAGGCTTCGGTGGAACAGAAAAAGGCTTGGCTAGCGCTAGCCTTGCTCACCGTCGCCTTGCGCCTTCCCGGAATCATCGACGGCAGGCAGATCGGCGACGAGAGCTTCTATTCGGTGATCGGCAACGTCGTCCTCGACGGCGGCGACCTCTATGTCGATGCGGTCGATCGCAAGCCACCCTTGCTGTTCTATAGCTACGCGGGGTTCTTCGCGCTGGTCGGTAAGTACAACTTCGAGGGCCTGCACGCGCTCGCGCTGCTCGTGACCTTCGCAACGATGCTCGCGCTCTACGTGGTTGCAGCTCGCCTCTTCGACTGGCGTGTGGGCATCGCCGCTGCCTTCTTCTACAGCGTCTTCGCGGCGACCGGCGACTATCGAAACGCCGGCATGAATGCCAGCCTGTTGATGAACCTTCCGATCGTGATCGCCTTGGGCCTGCTGTTTGGCGGGCATGCGCGAAAGCTTCGCCCGGAGCTGCTGCCGAGCCCAGCGCGCGAAGCTGTCGACTCCGTGGTGAGCTTCGTAGTCTGCAGCCCGTTGTGGAGCCCTCTCACGCTCGCGCGCTCTTGAGCGAAGTGGCGTCAGGCCGAGCCCCCGCTCGAGAGCCCGGGCCCCGGTGAAGAGCTTCTGGTGGTCCCAGGCAGGCGAGTGAATCCGAAAGGTCTCCGGATGGATCTTGTTGATCGCGACGTGGATGTGTTCGTGATCGGTGTCGCTGTGACGCACGGCAATGTACTGGTGCTCAGCAAACCCCAGCGTACCCACGAGTCTATCCACAACCTGTTGGAGCTCCTTTCGTTCGAGCCGCCTATCGTCGGGGTGAAGTGAGATGACGAGGTGATACGTGCGCTTGCTTCCGGCGCGGGTGTTTTGCGCTTGGACGGCATCGACGAGCTTGCAGGCGAGCTCGAGGTCGTCTCTTCCGCCGACTCCCGGCAGGTTGGCGGCGTGGAACCAAGTGGCACGTGGCTTGGTGGCTCGCCCCTGGATGTAGCGGGCCAAGTGTCGGAACCCCTTGTTCGATACCGATTCGCGTTGGTGCCGAACGATCACCGCCGCCCTGCCAAGCGGTTCACCGCCCTTCGGACGTTTATGAGGGAGTCGATGAGCTCGAGGTTCAGACGGTGGTAGGTCAGTTCCGGCGCGCCCTCGCGGATCGCGAGCTTGAGCAGCCCGCCGAGGCGATTGAGGTTCGCGTGGACGCGGGCAACCTCGGATAGCGCCTGTGCATCGACGGTGCTTTTGAGGGGAGCGCCTACGAGACAGCGGCGGAGCACCTCCGCACGCGAGTAGCTGGTCTGCCGCGCAAGGGCGTCGAGCCGAGCCAGGTAATCCTCGTCGACCCGAAAGCAGACCATGTGGGACTTTCGCTTCGTTGCCCCGTTCCGCTTCACTTGGTTGCCTCTCGTTCTTCCTCACGGGCGTTTCGAGCTGCTGCCGCTAAGATCAAACCAGACAGCTCCATCGCTCGCCGGAGCGCGAACTCGGGCGGCCCATCGAGCAGCTGCCGGCTGACAGCAACCAACTCGGAGCGCAGCACCAGCTCGCCGAGCTCACGCAGCGACGCGATCGGAATCTCGCCACCCTCGGCAACACGCTGGACGAGCGCCCTCGCGCATGCACGCACCTCCGACATGGTCGCTACGGCACGCGCATCCGGGACAACTTGTCCCGAATGCGTCTTTTCACTGCCTCTGATGACGTCTGCTGACGCTTCTTTCCCCAACAAATTCGAGGAAAGTGAGGTGCCCTGCGTCCGTTTAGGTTCCAGTGTCCCTAGGGCGTGCAGGTTCGAGTCCTGTCCCTCGCACTGGAGTGATTGGGTGGTGCTGGCCGGCTCGTGTTTCCAGTAAACGTCGAAGCCACTTTCAAACGGTCCCAAGTCTCGACGCCAGCCAGCTCCCGATGAGCGCGGGTAGCGGCGCATCGGGAGCCCCAGTGATCAAGCCGGTCGCCCGCGATCACCCGTCGAACGAGTCGGGCAGCCGCGCTCTGAGCCTCTGCGCGATCCGTCTTGCCAGTGGATCGATGGTAACGCTTCCCGCCGACCCGGAACCGGGCCTGGTCACTCCCGGTCTGCTCTCTTAGGCCCATCGGGCTCAAGGTCAGCGCCGAATTGCGCGGGACTCGATGCTATGTCGCGTAGAGCACGGGGGCTGTGGATTTGAAAAAGCTCTTCGTGGGGAGCCCTTCGAAATGCTAGACGATGCGAAGCTTGAGCATTGGAACGACCAAAGCAAGGCGCTTTGTCACCCTGACCTTGTGCGCAATGTCCGGGGCACCCTTCTGCTTGGCGCACCCGGTGCTGGCGCAGAGCCCCGAGGCCGTCGAGCCGTCCGAGCCCGAATCCGCCAAGCAACCCACCGAAGCAGGGCTTCCGGAGAATTTCCTGATCGAGTTCGGGGACCAAAACGATTGGCTTCAGTTCAAGGCGGGTGAATGGCTCAAGGGCGAGCTCAAGCGAATGCGCCAAAAAGAGGTCGAGTTTAGGAGCAAGAAGCTAAAGCTGATGACCTTCAGGTGGCGCGACATCGCTCAGCTGCAACTGCGGAAAGTCAAAACGTTCGTCTTCGAGGGAAACGTGGTCGAAACCGGTACTGCGATGATCACGAAAGAAGAGGTCATCATTCAGACCGAGGAGGGATTGAAGACCTACCCGCGTAGCGCTCTTATCTCGATAGTTCGAGGGGAGCCCCGGGAGCGATACTTCTGGTCGACGCGCCTTCGAGCGGGTTTGTCAGGCGCCGCAGGCAACAGTAGCAACCTCTCGGTCAATGTCTTTTGGAGGCTGGTGCGCGCCGATGCCCGTACGCGCTCCTTGATCAGCTACGAGGGCACGTTTGGAGGCACGACGGAAGAGCAAACGGTCAATCGTCAAATCGGGAATGCAGAAGTGAACGTCTACATTTCACGACGGTTCTACGTCACACCGTTGGTCGCGCAGCTCCTCAACGACAGATTTCAAAATCTCCGGCTTCGCGCCACGCCCTCTGCGACCGTTGGCTTCTACCTCTTCGACAAAAGGAAGGTCGAATGGAACCTCGATGGAGGGCTCGGCTACCAGTACACCAACTTGCTGAGCGTGACGGCCGGCGAGAAAGATCCCCGGCACGACGGCTCGGCGACCATGGGTACATTTTTCAAGTGGAGATTCATCCCCGACAACAGGATCGAGCTCGAATGGCGCACCAATTTGGTTTACACGCAACTCGGGCTCACGAACCATACCGGCATCGCGAGGCTGAATCTCAAGGTCACGAGTATTCTGCGCTTCACGACCGAGTTCACCTTCCTGCGCACCGAAAGCCCGCCTTCGAGGGAGGACGACACCACACCAAGGAGGAACGACTACCAACTCGTCTTCGGCATGACGATCAAGATCAACGAGTGATTACACGTCGTCGAGGTGGACGCGCCGAACGCCATACGCGTCGCGAACGAAAGTTCGTTAGTCCCGGACAAAGCCAAGGTTGGGTGGCCGACGCACGGGGACTACCGACGTGGAACCTACGGCGCGAAGCTCTCTTGCCCATCGGGATGACGATGAGAGCCGAATTTCGCGGGACTCGATGCTATGTTGCCTGGGGCGCGACCCTCAAAGGGTGGTTGTAGTTGCTATCTGCGGTCGGATTTCCAAGTCACCGAGCTCAGCTAGCTACGCGGCAACGAGCATTGTCGCGGCTTCGACGATGCGGGGAACGTTCGGGAGCGCCTGCGCCTCGCGGCGGCGGTCGAAGGGGATCGTGTCCTCGACGCACACTCGGGCGAACTTGGCGGGTATTCCGGCTTCCAAAACGACCGCCGCGAGCTCTCCGGAGAGGCCGAAGTGTCTGTAGTCCTCGTCGACGGCGAGCAGCCGGCCCGTCTTGGCGACCGCCGTGCAAACCGCATCGGTGTCGAGTGGCGAGATGCTGCGCAAGTCGATCACCCCGGCGCGGATGCCGGCGTTGCCGAGCTGCTCCGCGGCCTCGAGGCATCGATGCACCGAGACCCCCACGGTGACCATCGTGAGGTCTTCGCCCTCGCGAAGGGTCTTCGCCTCTCCGATCGGGATGGGCTCCCAAGCTCTCGGAACCTGCCCGCGAATTCCGGCTTCGGGGATGTCGTAGTCGAGGTTGGTTCGGCCGCCGTCGGCCAGGTAGTCGATCCAGTAGTCGGCGAGGAGCTTGTGCTCCAAGAAGATCACGGGGCCCTCGTCTTCGAGCGCCGACAACATCAAGCCGCCAGCGTCCGCTGGGTTCGAAGGAACCACGACCTTCATCCCGGGGATTTGCCCAAGCCATCCCCAGAGGCTCTGTTCGTGCTGCCCGCCGTCGCCGTCCCCGCCGCCGCAACCCATACGGACCACCATGGGCGCCTTCCAGCGCCCACCGGAGAAGGCTTCGAGCTTGGCCGCGTGGTTGACGAGCGCGTCCGCAGCAACGGCCACGAAGTCCACCATGTAGAGCTCGACCACCGGACGAAGCCCGGCCATTGCCGCAGTCACGGCCGCTCCGAGAAATGCTGACTCGCTGATCGGGGTCGTGCGCACCCGCATCTCGCCGAACTTCGCGTAGAGATTCATCCGAATCGCGTGCACGTCTTCTCCGAAGACCACGATGCGTGAATCCTCGCTCATGGCTTTCATGAGCACATCTTCGATTGCGCCCGCAAAGGTCATCGTTTTCATGATCGCGCCTCCAGGCTGCTCATGGCGTCCGCGACCGCCCGTTGCACCTCATCGTCTACCGCGAGCTCGAGCTCGTCCCGCTCCACATCCGAAATCGACAGTCGCTGGCGCTGTCGATCGACTGGATCGCTCGCTGCTTGCTTCTGTATCTTCTGCGCCCGGCCGAGCATGCCGACGATCGAGCCGAGGCTGGCAGCTCTCTCCGAAAGCGATGAGCCACGCGTCGTGGCGGCTTTCATGAGCGGCGCAACCTTGCTCTTGAGCTCGTGCACGGGCTTGCGGACGATTCGCAGCAAGGGGTCCCCGAGGAAGTGCCCCTCTGGGCGAACGCAGGTTGCGTGCAAGAAGGTGGGGCCATTTCCTTCGCGAGCGCGCAAGAAGGCATCTCGCGCAGCGTGCCATACCGCGTCCACGTCGGTTCCATCCACCGACACCGCGTGTGCGCCGAGTCCTTCGGCACGCATGCACAGATCGCCCGCGGTCACGTCCGCCGATCGCGTCGTAATGGCCATGCCGTTGTCCTTACAGACGAAGATCACTGGCAACGACCATGCCCCCGCAAGATTGATCGACTCGAGGAGCATCCCTTGGTTCATTGCCCCTTCACCGAAGAAGGCCACGGCCACCTTGTCTGGTCGCAGGTGCTGCGCCGCGAACGCAAACCCGCACGCGGCGGGCCCGGCGGCGCCAACGATGCCCGACGAGGCGGCGAGATGCTCCTGGGAGAACAGGTGCATGTGGCCGCCCATCCCTCGGCAGAGCCCATCCTCGAGCCCCATGAACTCTTTGATCAACGCGGCCAAGTCGACGCCACGCATGACCATCGGCGCCGTCCCGCGATGTTCGAGCGCCAGCGCATCACCATCGGTGACGTGGTCGAGCACGCCTGCAACGATGGCTTCCTCGCCTTTGTTGAGATGCATCTCCGCGGAGATGTGGCCATCGTTCCAAAGCTGCGTTACCGCTTCCTCGAAGCACCGGCTTTTGTACATCTGGCGGTACAGGGCTTCCGCGTTCGGCATCATGAGCGCCTCCCTCGTGGGGCACCGATGCTACCAACCGAAGTCTCGCGGGCAAAGCGCAACATTTGCGCGAGCCTGCAAGACTTCGCTGCGACAGCCTCCCTCCCGCCATCTGCCAAGCCGCGTTCTCCGCATTGGACGCCAAACTTTTGCGGACGCGGTACGAAGGCGCTGGACGAAGACTGCGGCCGCAAGCTGGGTTCCTTGGCTCACGACTCGCCGCTCGTGTGTGGCGGGTCGGGCGCTGGCTCGAGCCCCTTCGCGCTCCCTGGCGCTGCTGAGGCTGCTTGAAGTACGAGATTGGGATGCCCCGCTTCCGCTTCGAGCATGCCCACCACATCGACACCGTCATACAATTGATCACCAATCCCTCTCTTGGCCTATCGGGATGACGATGAGCGCCGAATTGCGCAGGACTCGATGTGATGTCGCCAGGCACGCGAACTGGAAAGGGCCTTTGTGTCGACGATCAGCCCACGGGGTCGTGGTGACCTCCTGTGCTGTCGGCTCAATCACGCCGCAGCCTGCCCGCCATTTCGGCACCATTCGAGGTACGCTGCGAGGTGCGAGCTCAACTCCCCTTCATCGATGCCGAGCTCGGCGAGGGACCGGTTGACCAGATAGTTGGTACGCTTTCGCTCAGTGTGAGCGATTGGCCGATTCGCCGGGAGCTCGAAGCCCAAGCATTCGCGATAGACGCGGCCGAGCGCCCCCTCGAGATCGCGCACGTATTCCGAGAATCGAAGCACGCAGCGACGACGACCGTTCTCGCGCGTGAAGAACTCTCGCTCGACTTCGCAGTAACGCAGCTCGGCCCGAAGCACCGACTCGCAAAGCCACGCCCAGGGCACAGGCCCCAGCACCCGGTCGAAAGGGTTCGTGCGGAGGTAATTGATCGCGCTACGGAAGCGGGGCGCTGGCTCGCGGATCACTGCGAGAAATCGGGCATCGGGGTAGCGCGCCTCGAGCGCATCGGCGGCGCACAGAAAATGGCCCTTCAGGAAGAATCGCCGGGCCTCACCGGTCGGCGCGGGACCGGCCTGGAGCAGCGTCTTGCGCGCAATGCCGTCGACCAGCTCGAGGAAATCCCGGCGCCAAAGGAGCTCATTGTGGGGGGCCACGACGGCAAAGCCGAAGTCGTCGATCGCGACCGAAGGTCCGAGGAGCGGCGAGAGGTGGTTGAGGTGCGCGAGGTAGAGCGCCACGTCGAAAGTATCGGTACGAAACGGGTCTGCTTCGTGCCGCTCGAGAAACTCTTTGGGCAGTGAGGCCTCGGCCCTCACGCGAATCGCCTCGCGGCTGATGAAGCGCCCTGCCAACCTGGGCGCGAGCCGCCAGAGCCAAAGATAAGGAAACAGCGATTGCAAGAACGTGGGCGCGATGAGGCGGTCGTCGTCCTCGAGGTAGTGTGCCAGCTGAGTGCTCCCGCTACGGCCTGCGCTGATCTCGAAGAGCGGCTTGTCGATCGGCGTGCGTCGAAGCGCCCGACCGTACAGCGCTTGATCGAGTATCCAGGCCAGACCCCAAAGAGGCGTGACCAACAGCTTTCTGACTATCGAAAGCGTGAGCCAGAGCCTCCACAGAAGGGGTAGCCCCGGTGGTGGCGGCCGCTCCGTCCAAGTCAGCTTGAGGTAGCGTCGAATCTGACCGAGGCGAGGGACGTTGGGCGGGCGACCCCAAATCAAACGAGCGACCCAGTAGATGGGCCAGAGCGGCATCGTCACCAAGAACAGGAAAGCGAGCAGGACAGCGCGCACCACCAAGCGAAAGCAAAGCGCAAGCGGTGACGGGCGCGGCACTGGCTTCTCGCTGAGCAAACGCTCGACGACGGCGGTCGAATCGAACCTCATCTCCGGCTCTCGCTCGAGCGACGTCATGTTTCTCCGGCTCGCAATTTGGCATCAGTCGCAGCAGCACGCCCATGTGCGTTCCTCGAGGCAGCGCTCTCTTGGCCCATCGGGCTGAAGGTGAGCCCCGAATTGCGCGGTACGAGCTGGTCATGTCGCGTAGAGCACGAATCTGAAACGGTGTTCATATCGACTATCCTCCGGACCACGGGCATGAACCCGGCTTCGAGCTTCTCCATCCGGGAAGCCAGAGGAACGACCACCAGACGGCATCAGGGAGGCCCCCGCAACCGTGGCCGCCGAGATACACGAGGAGACCGCCAAAGAGCGAGATGAACAGAGTTGGCAGCGCGGCCAAGGCGACTCGATGGAAGGGGCCGCGCACGAGCGAACGCTCAATCGCGAACTTGGCCCGTTCGAGGGGTCGAAACTTCATCCGAGCGAGCCTCGCGCGAAACGCAGGTCCGTGACGAGGGGATTGAACTGGGAGCAGTCGGACGCTCACCGCTCGACACCGGGAACGCGATCGAGGCCGACGGCGTCCAAGGTTCGCTCGTCACGTGACGTTGCTTACCCCGTGGTCGGTCAACCACTTGCTGAGGGGCGCCGGGAGCTCTGCGGGACGATCCCCCCAGTCGTAGACGACCGCGGTCTTTGCGGCCACGTCGTGAAGCGCGCGTTGTCTCGCGTCGAACACCACGCCTGCGATGCCGACGACCGTGAACAGGCTGATCGGCAAGACGAACGCGCGAATGGCGGCTTTTCGCGGGCTGACCGGCCTTCCCTCCCGCTCCACGACCTTGATTCCCAGCACCGTCATCCCCGGCGTCCGTCCCGAAATCGCGACTCCCACCCAGAAATAGAGAAAGAACCAAACGGAGAAAGCCACGAAACCGAGAACGCCGGCGCGCCAATCGAACTGCAGGTCTGCGGCCAGTACGACGTTGATCGACCCCACGATGATCGTCGAGATGAGACCGGCGCCGGAAAAGACGATGAACGAATCGATCAGATACGCCAGCAGGCGGGACAGGGGTCCGGCGTAGTACCCGCTGATTTGGGTCCGGCCGGGTTGTGCAGCCGGTCGGGCTTCCTTCTCTTCCCCAACCAGGCCCGGAGGGCCTAGCGGCTGCGCAGCGGCGTCGCGCCCGAGAAGCCGATCGACGAGCCCCATGATCAGCGTGTCCAGACCGACCGCCTGGCGACGCGCGACATCGAGCGTCGAGCCGGCCACATGGCTAGTGCTCTGCGCCACGAGACCCCCTACGTTGGCCCGAGCGGCCACCGCCTGGACATCGACGCGGTCGACGAGTCGGTCGACGTCTACGCGGTCGAGAAGGCGATTGACATCGACTCCGTCGAGAAGCCGGTCGACGTCGACTCCGTCCAACAGTCGGTTCACGTCCACGCGATCGAGAAGGCGATCTACGTCGACGCGGTCTAGAAGCTGATTGACGTCGAGGCCCTCGAGAAGCTCGTCGAGATCGACCTGGCCGACGAGCGCGTCGACGTCTACCCGATCGAGCATCGCGTTGATGAGCCGGGCTTTGGGCTTTGCATCAGGCGGTTCCGTCATGCGGGTACATCGCTCGAGGTCTTGGTTGGCGCGACATCTGGCGGAGCGCGAGCATCGCGAGCACTCCGCGAATCGTCGGTGAACGATACCGCCACTGTCCTGTAGGCGCCAAGGCCCCCGGACGGTCGGGGTCGAGCACTACCGCGGCGAGGCGCGGGCGACACACGGCTCCACCTCCGCGCAGGGCCGGCCACGCGGTGGCCCCGCCGATTGGGTCAAATACTCGCGCCTCGAAGGTGTCAGCCCTAAACTGCGGAGGATTGTGCTGATTCATCGAAACCCATGATCTGATCGGCGCCTTTTCGGAGCCCCGCCGACTTTCACAGGCGCCGGAGCCGTGGTAGGGGGGCGCCCAGGGAAGAGCACGTGACCGAACCCCGTCGTATCTCCTTGCCCGAGCACACCGTCGAAATCGTCAGCGACGCTGGCGAGGGTGCGCAAAAGGCTGCCATCGCATTCGCTCAACTCTGCGCCAAAGCCGGCAACGGGCTTTGGACCGTCGAGATCATCCCGTCGGAGATCCGGCCGCCGCCACACACCACGGGAAGCGCCAGCGGAAACCGAATCCGCCTCGCCGAACGCAGCCAGGTCACCAACGCCGGTAACCGCGCGGACGTCGTGCTCGCGTTCAACGAGATGGCGCTGCTCTCTCGCCTGCAGGCGGACAGCCTCGCCGACGACGTGCTCGTGCTCATCGACGACCACTGGGCCTCCCACGAGAACGAGCAATACCGTATCTCCTATCGCGACGTCATCGATCAGTTCCGCGCGCGCGGTTCGACGATCCTCGAGGTCCCCCTGGAGCGGGAAACGGCGCGTCACGTCGAGGACGCCCAACAGGGCAAGAACATGTTTGCCGTGGGCATCCTGTGCGCCCTCTACAGCAAGGACGTGGATGTCCTCGAGGGGGTGATTCGCGGCATCTTCAAGGGCAAGGCGAGCGAAGTGATCGAGCTCGCGGTGACGCTCGCCCGGGCCGGCTACGAGTACGGAGTCTCGAGCTTCGAAGAATGCTTCGACATTCGAGCGACCCCCACCGACGTTCCGAAGGTCGCGATGAATGGAAATACCGCGCTTGCCCTCGGGGCCATTGCCGCAGGGTTCGAGCTCTGCTCGATGTATCCGATCACGCCGGCAACCTCGGCCTCGCACGCCCTCTCGGACCTCTTCGAGGACTTCGGTGGCTTCGTGCACCAGGCGGAAGACGAAATCGCCGCCATCGGCGTCGCGCTCGGAGCCTCCTATGCCGGCAAGACGGCGCTGACGATCACATCGGGCCCCGGGATGGCGCTGAAGACCGAGTTCCAGGGCTTGGCGGTCATGACCGAAACGCCTCTCGTCATCGTGGACGTGCAACGCGGGGGCCCGAGCACGGGTTTGCCGACGAAAATCGAGCAGTCCGATCTGCTTCACGCACTCTATGGCGCTCCGGGCGACGCGCCCAAAGTCGTGCTCGCCCCGAGCACCATCGAGGAGTGCTACTACATTCTCTCGGTCGCTCGGAAGATCGCCGAGGAGTTCCGCATGCTGGTCATCGTGCTCTCCGACGCGAACCTCGCGACCGGCCAGCAGCTGTTCGATCGCCCCGACGTGTTCGCGACGCCCGAGCGGCCGCCGCTCGACTTGAGCCCGGTGCCCGTCGGCGCCCTCCCCTACGACTGGGATCCGACGACGGGCCTCTCGGAGCGCCTCATCCCGGGCCAGCCTGGAGGCATGGGGGTGACCACTTCGCTCAACCACGACCGCGACGGGAAGGCCTGCTACGACGCCGAGCGCAACATCCGTGGCCATCAGATGCGGAGCCGCAAGCTCGCGGCCCTGCAGCAAACTCTACAACCCCCGAAGGTGCACGGTGCGCCGGAAGGCGAGCTGCTCTTGGTTGGCTGGGGCAGCACGCGCGGGGCGATTGAAGAAGCAGTCGACGCGGCGCGCGACCGAGGGCTCTCGGTTTCCTCGCTGCACCTGCAGTTTCTGAGCCCGCTTCCTCCTGGCCTCAAAGACATCTTCGCCAAGTTCCGCCGCGTCATCACCGTCGAGCTCAACTACAGCGATGACCCCCAGGCGCCTTTGATCACGGAAGAAAACCGTCGCTATGGCCAGCTCGCCTGGGTCCTCCGGGCCGCGACCCTCCTCGACATCGACTGCTTCGCCAACGTACCCGGTCGCCCATACATGCCCGTCGAGATCCTCGACGAGGTGAAACGCATCCTCGCCGGCCGGTCGGATTCCGAAAGCCCGCCCAAGCGACTCACCGCAGTCAAAGGAGCCAGTTGACCATGTCTGCGATTGCCAAAGAGAGCCTCCTCGAAGTCTGCGCCATCGACGAGCACAGGCTCGAGGACTACGACGCGGAGCGGCCACGTTGGTGCAAAGGCTGCGGTGACCATGGTGTTCTCGCTGCGCTTCAGCGTGTGCTGCGCAAGAACAACATGGAGCCGGAGAACGTCGTTGCAGTCTCCGGCATCGGATGCTCGAGCCGCCTCCCGCACTACCTGAACACCTACGGTTTTCATGGCATCCATGGGCGGGCGCTGCCCATCGCGACCGGCGTGCGCCTCTCGCGCCCCGAGCTTCCCGTCATTGCGATCATGGGGGATGGCGACTGCTTCAGCATCGGCGGCAACCATTGGCTGCACGCGATTCGTTACAACATCAATGCAGTCGTGCTGGTGCTCGACAACGAGGTCTACGCCCTCACCAAGATGCAGGCGTCTCCGACCACCCCGGATGGCTGGAAGACCAACACGACGCCGCGAGGCACGTACCTGCATCCTCTCAATCCTCTGAGCGCGGTCATGGGGATGACCAACGTCTCGTTTCTCGCCCAAACCGCGACCTGGCTGCCGGCGCACCTCGACGAGACGATCGAGAAAGCCTGGAACCATCACGGGCTCTCGTTCGTGCGCATACTGCAGCGCTGCCCCGTGTTCATGCCGAAGGCCTTTGGCGAGGGTGGTTTGCACTTCCCGGTCGTATTCCTCGAAAACGACGACGGCATTCCCGTCCACCCCTCGCTTCTCAATCGAGGCCCGCTCCAGCCTCACGACCATCGCAACATCAACGAGGCGCAGCGGGTCGCCGTCACGGTCGACCCTGCTCCGATGGGGCTCCTCTATCAGAACACCGAGGTCCCGGCCTACGAAGAGATTCGATGGCAGCGCAAGGCGCGGCCCGACCACGAAGCCTTCCTGCAGCGTCTCGATGCTGCGATGGATGTCCATACCGTCAGCTGATTCGTGTTCTCGTCATGAAACATCAGGTTCTCCCATCGGTCGAAGAGGTTTGGCGCGAGCGCCGTGACGCGCTCGTCGATGCTCTTGCCGAGACGATCGAGGAGCTGAAAGGCCTCCTGCGCCTGGACGAATATCATCGGCATGGGCACGAGCCGGAGGAATTGGAGCGCGCGCTCGGCCCACTCGCCGCGACCAGTCTCGACCTTGGCTCGCTTTCTCGCGTGCTCGAAGGCAGCACGCGCTCACGTGCAATGCCTCCGGAGCGCCGCCTCCGCGTGGAGTCTCTGATTCCGCTGCTTTCCGACTTGAGCGAAGCCTGGTCGAACACGGCGCTCGAAACGGCCTTGGTCGACATCGACAGACCCGAAGATGAGATTCAGGAGCTGGCCGGGGCACACTTCAGTCGTCTCGCGCTCGTGTTTCGCGCCGAACGCATCGCCCAACTCGAGATACGCTCGAAGTACGATTCCCGGATCCACGACGCGGCCTTTGCGAGCTTCTACTGGCGGGACCTCGGACCGGGCGAGCTTGGCCTCTGTCCTCCCTTTCTCGTCTTGGCAGGGCTGGACGAAGATTGCGGGCCGCGGCTACGCCGCATGATGGCGCTGCTCGAAACCGGCATGCCGATCAAGGTGCTTGCTCTCCGCTCGGGCTTCCACGAACCCCATGCCAACGCCTCGGACACGCGGATCCCAGCAAAAATGACGGTCGAGACACTGCCGCTCGCGATGCGTGGCGTGTATTTTCTTCAGACGACCGTGGGCGCGAAGGATTTTCGCGAGGGCATGCTGGCTGCCCTGGCTTCCCCCCGGCCCGGCGTCATCTCCATACTGCGTCCGCGGAGTCACGAATCGGCCGACGCCTTCAAAGGGCGCGCGGAACGCGCCGTGCGCGCCCGTGCCTTTCCGATGTGCAGCTACGATCCGGATCGAGACAGCCGTTTTGCCAATTGCTTCGACCTCTCGTCCAACCCATCGCCGGATGCGCTTTGGACCATGGACGCGCTGGGCGACAGCAGCTCCGAAGCTGAGCCGACCGAAGTCGCGGAGCCCTTCACATTCGCGCATTTCGCTGCTTCGGAGCCCGAGCTCGCCCGGGAGCTCGTCGACGCCCCCATCGACAGCGATGCGTTGGTGCCGCTGACCGATTTCTTGGGGCTCTCCCGACAGCAGCGAATTGGCAAAGCGCCGGTCATTTCGGTCGCCGGCAGCGATGGGACTATCATCCGAAAGGTCGTAGGCCCGAATGTCGTGCTCCGTTGCGCGGAACGCCTCCACCTCTGGCGCACCCTTCAGGAGCTCGCGGGGCTCGACAATCCGCATGTGAGCGCTTCGCGGAGCGTGCTGGAGCAGGAGCTGGCCGCCGAGCGCGACGCACAGCTCGAAAGCCTGCGCCAGGAGATGGAGCAGCAAGCGCTCGAGCGGGAGAAGGCTGCCGTCACGAATGCCGTGCGCAGGCTGGTCGCCCGCCTTGCAGGTGCATCCATGAAACCTTGAGCGCCGGAGCGACAAGGCGCTACACTCCGGCCACGCATCCATGCTCTTTCTCACGGCAGTCGGGGCGATCACCAGTCTCACGGTTCTTTTGGCCACCGCGTTGGTCGTGGCGAACAAGAAGCTCTACGTCTACGAGGATCCGAGAATCGATGCCGTGGAGGAGATGCTCCCGCATGCCAATTGCGGAGCGTGCGGCTTCCCAGGCTGTCGCCCCTTTGCCGAAGCGCTGACCAAGGGCGAGGCGCTCCCTGGGCAGTGCACCGTCAGCTCCGGGGATGAACGAGCGGAAATCGCCCACTTCTTGGGGGTCGACGTCGGCGCCTCGGAGAAGATCGTGGCGCGGCTGGCTTGCGCCGGAGGCAGCAACGTGGCCCGCAACCACGCGAGATACCACGGAGAGCAGACCTGCCGCGCGGCGGCGCGCGTCGCGGGCGGAGGCAAAGGCTGCTTCTGGGGCTGCCTCGGCCTGGGTGATTGCGACGCCGCCTGCGACTTCGACGCAATTCACATGAATGCCCACGGGCTGCCCGTAGTCGACGAAGACAAGTGCACGGCCTGTGGAGATTGTGTCGAAGTCTGTCCGAAGGACTTGTTCTCCCTCCACAAGCAGAGCCATCGCCTCTGGGTCGCGTGTAGCTCGCTCGAAGCGGGCGACGGCATTCTGGAAGACTGCGAGGTCGCCTGCACTGCCTGCGGTCGCTGCGAGATGGATGCGCCCGGCGGTCTCATCACCATGCGGAACAATCTTCCCGTGGTGGATTACACCAGACGACACGAAACCCGGAAGCCGATTGAACGCTGCCCCACGGGAGCTATCGTCTGGATCGATGCGAAGACAGGCCCGATGAAGGGGCCCGCTGCGAAGAAGATCATTCGTAAGGGCACGCTACGCGACGCCCCGACGTAGAACCGACGGCACGAGCCCCACAGGTGATTTCGATGTCCCCACGATTGTTCGGCAAGAGAAACAAAGACCGCGGGAAGAGCTTCAAATATCCTGGGTCGACCGCCGCGCTCGATGGCAATTCCGCCGTCATCATGTGCGAGCGTGAATCGACCGACGCCGCCGGCGCCTACCCCATCACGCCCTCCACTCAGATGGGCGAGTTCTGGGCAGAAGCCGCAGCCGCCGGGCACCTCAACATTTCGGGGCGACCGCTGATTTTCGTCGAGCCCGAAGGCGAGCACGCCGCCGCAGCCGTCACCGCGGGAATGTCGATGACGGGCATGCGCGCAGCGAACTTCTCATCGGGGCAAGGCATCGCGTACATGCACGAGTCGCTCTACGCGGCAACGGGCAAGCGCCTGACGTACGTCCTCAACGTCGGGGCTCGCGCGATGACGAAAGCCACGCTCAACGTGCACGCCGGCCACGACGACTACCATTGTGTCGACGATGTCGGTTTCTTCCAGATGTTCGCCAAGAATGCACAAGGGGCCGCGGATCTGAACGTCATCAGCCACCGCATTGCCGAGCTCGCATTGACGCCCGGAATCATCGCCCAGGACGGCTTTCTCACTACGCACCTCATCGAATCTCTGCTCGTGCCCGAACGCGAGCTCATCGCGGAGTATCTCGGCCGCCCGGACGACATCATCGAGACCCCCACACCCGCCCAGAGGATCATCTATGGGGAAACCCGCCGCCGCATCCCGCTCTTGTGGGACGTCGACAATCCGGTGATGTCCGGTCTGGTTCAGAACCAGGATTCGTACATGCAGAGCGTCGCGGCCCAACGACCGTTCTTCTTCGATCACATCGCGGCACTGACCGACCAAGCGTTCGAGGAGTACTACGCGCTGACGGGCCGACGCTACGAGCGTGTCATGACCTACCGCGCAGACGATGCGGACTATCTCATCGTCGGCCAGGGCAGCATGATTCCATCCGCGGAAGCCGTCGTGGACTACCTCCGCGAGACGCGGGGAGTCAAAGTCGGGGTGGTGGACATGCTCATGTTCCGCCCGTTCCCGAGCGATCTGATCGGACACGTCCTACGCGGAAAAAAGGGCGTGACCGTGCTCGAGCGACTCGACCAACCGCTGGCGGTGGACCTGCCTCTCATGCGAGAGATCCGCGCCACGGTGAGCAAGTGCCTGGAGAACGGCCGCGACGCGAAGCACCCCGCATATCCGGAGCTCGCCACCTACAAATCGCTCGCGGATGCCCCGCCGCTCTACTCGGGCTCGTACGGCATGGGAAGCCGCGACCTTCAGCCCGAGGGTCTGGTCGGTGCGATCGAGAACATGATCGATGGCGGCGCACGGAAGAAGCTGTTCTACCTCTCGATCGACTTCGTCAGGGACGAGGCCCTGACGCCCAAACAGGACATCTATCAACAGACCATCGAGGAATCGTATCCGGGCGTCAGAGAGCTCGTGGTTCGCGGCTCGGAAAACCCCAACCTCATGCCCAAAGACAGCATCACGGTTCGCTTTCACTCGGTGGGCGGCTGGGGTGCAATCACCACCGGCAAAAACCTCGCGATGACGCTATTCGACTTGCTGGGCTATCACATCAAGGCGAATCCCAAGTACGGATCCGAGAAGAAAGGTCAGCCGACCACGTACTATCTATCGGCCGCGCCAGAGCCGATCAAGGTCAACTGCGAGTACTTCTACGTCGACGTCGTGTTATCACCGGACCCGAACGTGTTCGGACACACGAACGCCTTGGCCGGACTTAAGCGCGGAGGCGTGTTCATCATCCAGAGCGACGCCGCGTCCCCCGAGGCGATGTGGGAAAGCATCCCGCCCATCTACCAGAGGATCATCCGCGACAACGAG
>WOR8_10000923_pt1 | contig 30030 bp, 28 predicted proteins | sample DeeMarSeWOR38_10_FD_19890 | JGI IMG/M metagenome (IMG submission 19890) | reverse complement strand
AAGCCTGTCAAGCCAGATAACCTGATCGTTCATGGTGACACCTGCCATTGTGCGCTAGCGCACTTTCTATTTGAATTAGGACAATACACCTCAAACAATTCCCGGCTTGACAGACGACCGCACCACATTACTGCCGACCTGCCGTATAGCATCAGGATTGCAAGAATGATTTCAGTTGCTTATTCAGCAATATCAGCATTATCTATGATTTACCATTAATTACACGTGATTTAGTCACGCAGAACCATGCTGCCCGCGTCGGTCATGGCAACAGCTGACGCCACGGACCACACCAGATGAGCGATATGCGAATCGCGGGCCACGCAACTCGAACATCGCAACCGGCACAGCGGTGCGATCAAATCCTGATTGGCTTCATACAATGATTCGGCTGCTGAACCATGCTATCGCCATAATGAATGTAAAGAATACTTTCAGTATTCAGGTGAAAAGCGATGACCTGCACCGGGGCCGAAGGCTCGAGCTTCGACTAATTATGTATCGCCAGCAATGCCGGGGCTGTGATATGTTGATGCTGGAGCGTACTGTGGTTTCTGTTTAAACGCGGGTCATTCATGTAACACGCAAACCGAAGTCCATGTCACCAATGTTGAATATTGTTGTTGCGGTAGGGTTTATGGCCGGGCTGGGACTGATACTGGCAACGGTGCTGGTGATCGCCAACAGGCGGCTGTTCGTTTACGAAGATCCCAAAATCGACGAGGTCGAAGATCTGCTGCCGCACGCCAATTGCGGCGCCTGCGGTACTGCGGGCTGCCGGGTGTTCGCCGAAAAGCTGGTCGCCGGCGAACTGCAGCCCGGTGCCTGCACAGTCAACAGCGCCGAGATGAACCAGATCATCGCCAACTATCTCGGCGTCGAACTCGGTGCCCAGGAAGCACAAGTGGCACGGCTGGCCTGCGCCGGTGGCAGCAATGTGGCCCAGAGGTACGGAGACTACCAGGGTGTCGAAAGCTGCCGCGCTGCGGCACTCGTCGCCGGCGGCGGCAAAGGCTGCGCCTGGGGCTGTCTCGGTCTGGCCGACTGTGAACGCGTCTGTGATTTCGATGCGATCATCATGGACCGGCACGATCTGCCACAGGTCATCGATAATCTGTGTACGGCCTGCGGGGACTGTATCGATATCTGTCCGCGCGATCTGTTTTCGTTACAGCCGGCCAGCCACCGTCTCTGGGTCGCCTGCAAGAATCTCGAAAAAGGTGATCTGGCTGAAGCTGAATGTGTTGTCGCCTGTAACGGCTGTGGCCGCTGCGCAGCCGATGCCCCTGGCGACCTGGTCACCATGGTCAACAACCTGGCCGTCATCGATTACAGCCAGAACGCCCACGCCTCGCGCGTTGCGATCGAGCGCTGTCCTACCGGCGCCATCGTATGGCTGGAAGGCGGGGTGCACAAGGGCCATGAAGCGGTCAAGATCGTCAGAAAGGAGGCGCTCCCCCTTAAATGATGAATATCCGAAAATTTCCTGAATCTGAACCATTTCTGAGTATATTTGTATGAAAACGGTGACTAAGGCACAATTATTGCACTGCAGCATTGGCTATACTTAAACTGAATCTGGCATCGGGGCCACTATCATGGCAGACAAAAAGCAATCCAAGACATTCAAGTATCCCGGTATACGCATGGCGATGGATGGCAACAGCGCCGTCATCATGTGCGAGCGCGAATCTTCCGATGCGGCCGGCGCCTACCCGATTACACCATCGACGCAGATGGGCGAGTTCTGGGCGGAAGAGGCTGCTAAAGGGCACATCAATATATCCGGACGCCCGCTGATTTTCGTCGAGCCCGAAGGCGAGCACGCTGCCGCTGCGGTCACGGCTGGCATGTCGATGACGGGTCTGCGTGCGACCAATTTCTCATCCGCACAGGGTGTCGCCTACATGCACGAGTCCCTGTACGCAGCTGTCGGCAAGCGCCTGCCATATGTGTTGAATATAGGCTGTCGCGCGATTACCAAGGCTTCGTTGAATGTACACTGCGGCCACGACGATTATCACTGCATCGACGATACCGGCTTCCTGCAGGTAATGGCTAAAAATGCCCAGGAAGCCGCAGACCTGAACCTGATCGGGCGGCGCATAGCCGAACTGTCATTGACGCCGGCAGCCGTCGCCCAGGACGGCTTCCTCACCACCCACCTGATCGAGCCATTGAACGTACCGGAGCGCGAACTGATCGCCGAGTACCTCGGACATCCTGAAGACATCATCGTATGCCCGACACCGGCGCAGCGAATGCTCTACGGTAAAACGCGTCGGCGCATTCCCGAGCTGTGGAATGTCGACAACCCGGTTTTGGCAGGCCCGGTGCAGAACCAGGACGCCTACATGCAGTCGGTGGTAGCGCAGCGCCCGTATTTCTTTGACCATATCAGGGAGCTCTCCGAACAGGCCATGGATGAGTTCTACGAGCTGACCGGCAGGCGCTACCATCGGGCATCCGCATACCGTGCGGAGGATGCCGATTACATCATACTCGGCCAGGGCAGCATGATCGTGCAGGCCGAGGCAGTCGCCGATTACCTGCGCGACAAACGCAAGCTCAAGGTCGGTGTGGTCAACATGACCATGTACCGCCCGTTCCCGGGCGATTTGCTCGGCAAGCTGCTCAAGGGCAAGAAAGGTGTTGCGGTACTCGAGCGCACCGATCAGCCGCTGGCCGAAGACCTGCCGCTGATCCGTGAAATTCGCACGGCGCTGAGCAAGTGTATGGAGAACGCCAATGTCAGTAACGGTGAAATACCGCATCCGGATTACGAGCGCTATGGCAAGGGTGATATGCCGCGGCTGTATTCAGCCTGCTATGGTCTTGGCAGCCGCGACCTGCAGCCGGAGGCGCTGGTCGCGGCGGTCGAAAACATGCTGCCCGGTGGAGCGCACAAGCCGTTCTACTACCTGTCGGTGGATTTCATCCACGAGCAGGCGGCCAACCCGACCCAGGAAATACACCAGCAGAACCTGCTGCATATCTATCCCCATTTGAAAGACCTGGCGCTGCGCGGCAGCGAAAACCCGGACCTGCGACCCGAGGGCTCGACCACGGTGCGCATTCACTCGGTAGGCGGCTGGGGTGCGGTCACCACCGGTAAAAACCTGGCAATGACCCTGTTTGATCTGCTCGATTTCGACATCAAGGCCAATCCCAAGTACGGCTCGGAGAAAAAGGGACAGCCGACGACATACTATTTATCCGCGGCACCGGAGCCGATACGCTTGAACTGCGAGTACCATTATGTCGACGTGGTCATGTCGCCGGATCCGCACGTTTTCAGCCACTCCAACCCGCTAGGTGGCCTGACCAAAGGCGGGTCCTTTGTCATCCAGAGCGAGACCAGCGACGCCGCGAAGTTATGGGAAAGCTTCCCCGAATCCGCCAGGCGCTACATTGTCGACAACGATATCCACGTCTACTTCCTCGACGGATTCAAGATCGCACGCGAAGAGGCGACCAACCCGGAGCTGCAATTCCGCATGCAGGGCAACGCCTTCCAGGGGGCCTTTTTTGCGGCATCGCCACTGATGGAACGGGCCAACCTGGACGAGGAAGGCCTGTTCAATGCAATCGACAAACAGCTGCGAAGCAAATTCGGCGCCAAGGGCGAACGCATCGTGCAGGACAACCTGCGCGTGGTCCGTCGCGGTTACGACGAAATCCACGAGATCGTCGACAAGACACTGGAAAGCAAGGCGGCCGAGCCCGTGGTCAAGGGTATTGATCTGCCTGTGATGCTGAAACAGCTGCCGGAGGCCGACGGCGGCATCTCCGATGTTCACCGCTTCTGGGAACAGACCGGCAGTTTCTATGCCTCGGGGCAGGGCGAGGAAAACCTGGCCGACCCCTATATTGCGCTTAGCCTGATGCCGGCTTCTACCGGCGTGTTCAGGGACATGACCTCGATACGATTCGATTACCCGCAGTTTATTCCGCAAAACTGCACCGCCTGCGGTGACTGTTACTCGGTATGCCCGGACAGTGCGATACCCGGTCTGGTCAACGATATCGGCGACGTGTTCGCGACCGCGATCAACAGTATCGAAACCGGCGGCCAGCCGACGCTGTACCTGCGACGCTCGGTGCGCGATGTCGAGAAAAAACTGCGCACCCTGATCGACTCGGCCGGTGAGTCTGCCCAGGTCAGCAGGCTGCTCAACCAGGCGGTGCAGTCGACCCTGGCGGATTCAACGCTGGATGAAAATAACCGGCAGCAAATGGAGCAGGAGTTCGGCTGGTTCATGGATACCGTCGGTGATTTCAATTTCGCCATCACCAAGCCCTACTACCTGACGCGAGAAAAGAAAAACAGGAACAGCGGCGGGCTGTTTTCCGTCACCATCAATCCGTACACCTGCAAAGGCTGTATGGAGTGCGTCGATGTCTGTCAAGACGATGCCCTGGTAGCGACCCCGCAGACCAGCGAAGCCATCGACAAACTGCGCCAGGACTGGAAATTCTGGTTGAAGCTGCCGACGACAAAGCCGGACTTCATTCGTATCAGCAACCTCGATGAAAAAATCGGTGCGCTCGAAACCCTGCTGCTGGACAAGAACAACTTCGATGCGATGAGCTGCGGCGACGGCGCCTGCGTCGGCTGCGGTGAAAAATCGGTAATCCGCCTGTTCACCAGCACCGTTACCGCATTGATGCAGCCCAGGGTCAAGGCCCAGGTTGCGAAGCTGGGCAGACTGATCGAGCAGCTGGACACACATATCCACCTGAAGCTGGCCGAGTCGATTCATCTCGATGACGACAGTGCGATCCAACAGGCGATTGATGAACACAGGGACACCGATCTTGATCTGGCCGACCTGTTTTCATCGCTGAACAGGAACAATGGCGTGGAGCCGATCGATACCGAATGGCTGCACCGCAACACCCTGCTGCTGAAACAGCTGCGCCAGCTGAAGTGGAAATACGAGCAGGGGGAGACTGGCCGCGGGCGTGCCGCGATGGGCATTCTCAACGCAACCGGCTGTACTTCGGTATGGGGTTCGACCTGGCCGTTCAATCCATATCCATTCCCGTGGGCGAACCACCTGTTCCAGGATTCACCGTCACTGGCACTGGGTACTTTCCAGGGCCATATGGTGAAAATGGCCGATGGCTTCAAGGCAATACGCATGGCCGAGCTCGAGCTCAACGGCGGTTACAATGAAGCCGAGCATGGTGAATTCTTCCGCTATTTCGACTGGACCCGCTTCAGCGACGAAGAATGGCTGCTGTGCCCGCCGGTGGTCGCCATTGGCGGCGACGGTGCTATGTACGATATCGGCTTCCAGAACCTGTCGCGCGCGCTGATCTCGGACATGCCGGTCAAGGTCATGGTGCTCGATACCCAGGTTTACTCCAATACCGGTGGCCAGGCCTGTACCTCGGGCTTTACCGGCCAGGTATCGGACATGGCTGGTTTCGGCAAAGCCTGGCAGGGCAAATCGGAAATTCGCAAGGAAATCGCCCTGATCGGCATGGCGCACCGCAGTGCCTACGTGCTGCAGGCATCCACCGCCAATATCACCCACATGCTCGAAGGCTTCATCGACGGCCTCAACAGCCGCCGCCCGGCATTGTTCAACTGCTACACACCCTGTCAGCCGGAACACGGTATCGCCGACGATGCCAGCATGGCGCAAAGCAAACTGGCGCTGGAATCACGCGCCTACCCGCTGTTCAAATTTGATCCGGATGCCGGCATCACCTTCGATCAATGCTGCAGCCTGGAGGGCAACCCGGCGATGGACGAAGACTGGCCCGTCTATCCGCTGAAATACCAGGATGAAATCGGTAGCGAGAAGACCATGGAACTGCCGATGACCTTTGCCGACTTCGCCGTCACCGAGGCCCGCTTCCGCAAGCATTTCAAACAGGCGCCACGCGGCAGCTGGAACGAAAACATGGTGCCGTTGCACGAATTCATCGATATGGACGCAGGTGAACGCGAGGACCACTATCCCTATATCTGGGGTACCGACTCGAAAAACCGGCTGACCCGGATCATGGTCTCGGAAACACTGGTGCGTACCACCGTGGACAGGCGTGATTTCTGGCGCCAGCTGAAATCACTGGTGCCGATCGACAAGGTGGCGGATATGGATCAGGTTACCCGGCAGGTGCGCACCGAGGTTGCCCAGCAACTGACTTCGAACCTGTTGTCGATGATACTGAAGGGGGAAGCCGGTATGCCGGCCAGCGTCGAAGCAGCGGCTGCCGCATCGGCCACTGCGCCGGCGGAGGCGGCGCCCGGCGCAGAGAGCAACGCAGCAGGTGGGGATTTCGAGCCGGTCTGGATCGATACGCCCGAATGCGATGGATGCGAAGAGTGCATCAAGATCAACCCGAAAATGTTCCAGTTCAACGCGGACAAGCAGGTGGTCGTCGTTGATCCGAAGGCAGGGACATTCCAGGATATCGTACGCTCCGCTGAAAAGTGCACGGTCAGCTGTATTCACCCTGGAACGCCGTGGGACCCCAACGAAAAGGATCTCGACAAGCTGATCAAGCGCGCTGAGCCGTTCCAGTAAGTACACAGGTCGCTGTAGATCAACATGCTCAACGCTTTGTTTTCCAGCCGGTCCTTCAAGCACGGCGTCCATCCGCCGGATTTCAAGGCATTGACCAGCGGCCTGCCTATACGCCGACTGCCGTTCACTGACCGGCTAATCGTGCCGCTATCTCAGCATACCGGCAAGCCGTCTATTCCACTGGTGAAGCCGGGGCAGGAAGTGGTGCGGGGCCAGCCTATCGCTGAAGCGGACGGGTTTTTCTCGGTACCGCAACACGCACCGGCCACCGGCCGCATCGAAAGCATCCGGCTGATGCCCAGCGCCCGCGGCCCCAAAATTGAGAGCATCATTCTCCAGGTCTACGGCGGATCCACGCAGCAGGAAATGTACGAATATCGCCACGATGTCGATGCCATGAGCGCGGATGAAATCATTCAGGCCGTGCAGAACAGCGGCATGGTCGGCCTGGGCGGCGCCGCATTCCCGACCCACGTTAAAATGAAACCGCCACCCGAACACAGGGTCGACACCCTGGTCGCCAATGGCTGTGAATGCGAGCCCTACCTGACCTGCGATCACCGCGTCATGCTGGAACATCCGGACAGGCTGATCAAGGGTATTCGCCTGTTCATGCGGGCCCTGGGTGTAGAGCGTGCTGTGATCGGTGTCGAGGACAACAAGATGGACGCCGTGCAGGTGATTCGCAAGCAGCTCGAATCGAACGACACCATCAGCGTCATGGACGTGCCCACCAAGTACCCGCAGGGCGCGGAGAAGATGCTGATACAGTCCGTGCTCGGGCGCAAGGTGCCGCCGGGTCAACTGCCGTCGTCGGTTGGTGTGGGCGTTTTCAATGTCGGCACCCTGGCGCAGAGCGGCGAACTGCTGCCGCTCGGACGCGGCGTCATCGAACGCGTGGTCACCGTCAGCGGACCCGGTGTCGAACGGCCGGGAAACTACCTGGTCCCGGTCGGTACGCCGGTCCGGTTCCTGCTGGAGCATACCGGTACCACAGCCGATGCAAAGGAGGTGATTCTCGGCGGCCCTATGATGGGCATGACGGTGTCGGCGCTGGACGTGCCGGTGACCAAGGCGATGTCCGGCATGGTCGTGTTCGAACACGACCAGGAGAACCCTCGCGGGCCCACGCTGCCCTGTATCCGTTGCGGTTACTGCCTGACTGCCTGCCCGATGCAGCTGAATCCCTCGATGCTGGGCATGCTGGCCGCAAGTTCCGACTACGAGACCATGGCCAGCGATTACCATCTGAACGACTGCTTTGAATGCGGCAGCTGTACCTATGTCTGCCCGTCGAACATTCCGCTTGTGCAGTATTTCCGCATTGCGAAGTCCGTCAACCGCGACATGGCGGCAAAGGCATGATGCACTTTCGCGCAAGTATGCAAACCGTAACGGCCGGGACCCTCGATGACTGACACCAGGGTTGTCAAATCACTGCGCAGCTCGCCGCACCTGAAACAGTCGGTGACGGTCGCGCAGATCATGCGCAACGTGGTGTTCGCACTGATACCGGTCTGTGCCTGGTCGGTTTACGCTTTCGGCTTCAGCGTGCTGCTGTTGCTGGCGACGACCACCCTGGTGTGCATGCTCAGCGAGGCCATGTTCTGCCGGATTTCAGGCAGGACGAGCAGCCTCGGTGACTGGAGCATCGTGATCACCGGCCTGCTGCTGGGACTCACCCTGCCACCCGGTTTCCCTTTATGGATGGCGGCGGTAGCCGCGTTCGTTGCTGTCGGGCTGGGCAAGGCGCTGTTCGGCGGCCTGGGCTACAACGTGATGAACCCGGCGCTGGTCGGCCGTGCTTTCGTGCAGGCCGCTTTCCCGGTTGCGATTACCACCTGGTCGCCGCCATTTCTGCCGGGCCGGTTCACCGAACTGATACCTTCGACCCTGACTGCCCCCTTCATGATGCCAGGGCCAATCGACGCCTGGGTCGATCTGAAGTCGATCGATGCCTTCAGCGGGGCAACACCGCTGGCACTGCAGAAGTTCGATCAGATATCCACGCCACTGACCGACCTGTTGACCGGTACCGTGTCGGGTTCGGCCGGTGAAACTTCGGCGATCATCATCCTGCTGGGCGGCATCTATCTCGCGGCGCGCAGGATGATGGACTGGCGACTGCCGGTCGGTGTCATGCTCGGTGCGGTCATCGTCAGTCTGCCGTTCTGGCTGCTCGATGCGGCCCGCTATCCGGATCCGCTGTTCGTGCTGCTATCCGGCGGATTGATGCTGGCTGCGGTTTTCATGGTCAGCGACATGGTGGCCTCGCCGGTCACGCCGCTCGGCGTCTGGGTCTACGCCCTGTTCATCGGCATGCTGACCGTGGTGATTCGACTGTTCGGTGGTCTGACCGAGGGCGTGATGTACGCGATTCTGCTCGGTAACGCGATATCACCGCTGATTTCGCTGGTGACTCAGCCGAAGGTATTCGGCGAGAGCAACAAGTCATGAGCCAGGCGGATATCAAAATGGCAGTCGTGGACCCCGGCCTGACCAGCCGGATGCTGCGTACGCTGGGGCTGGTCGCAATGCTGTCAGGTTTGCTGGTGGTGCTGACCTATCGAATCACCCTGCCAATGATCGAGGAGAACAAGCGTCTTGCGATCGAGCGCGCACTGTTCAAGGTGATACCCGGAGCGGTATCGAGACAGGATTTCGTCATCACGGAACAGGGCATACGCAGGGCCGGGCAGGATAGTGAGGGCGTTACGCTGTACGCGGGCTATGACCAGGAGGGCCGTTTGAAAGGCGTGGCGCTGGAGGCCGCGGCAGCCGGCTACCAGGATGTGATACGCATCCTCTACGGTTACGATCCCTATTGCCAGTGTATCCGCGGCATCCAGGTATTGAAGATGGCGGAAACGCCGGGCATCGGTGACAAGATCATCAAGGATGCGGACTTTCAGCAAAACTTTGTCGCGCTGGAAGCGCGTGCACATGTATCGGGCAAAGGCCTCGAGCACGCGATCGTACCGGTCAAGCACGGCACCAGGACCGAGCCCTGGCAGATCGATGCGATTTCGGGTGCGACCATTACTTCGAAAGCGGTAGCGCGCATGCTCAACGACAGTGCTCAACAGGTCGTGCCGATCATTCAGAAGGATCTTGCAATCGTGGAGGCCGGGCTTTGAAACAGGATAATTTTCAGTACCAGTGCAGTGCGGCAAACCGGAGTGGTCTGCCGCGGTGCCTGCACGTGGGGGCGCGATATGTCCGGGCTGCCTGATACAACAGAAAATATCACGCTCGACACCTTCCTGCGCGGCTTGTGGGAGGAGAATCCGGTATTTGTAATGTTGCTGGGCATGTGCCCGGTACTCGCCGTTACGAATTCGGCCATCAATGCGCTGGCCATGGGGCTGGCCAGTACGTTTGTCCTGGTCGCGTCCAACAGCCTGGTGTCGCTGATGCGCCATTTCATTCCGAAACAGGTGCGCATCGCGACCTATATCATCATTATCGCGACCTTTGTCACCATGGTCGATTACGCGATCCAGGCCATCAGTCTGGACCTTTACAACGCGCTGGGTGCCTTTATCCAGCTGATCGTGGTGAACTGCATGATACTCGGTCGCGCCGAGGCCTATGCCTCGAAACAGCCGCTGGGTGCCACGATCATCAACGGCCTGGGTATCGGCGCAGGATTCACGCTGGCGCTGTTGAGTCTGGGCACGGTGCGGGAAATACTGGGTTCGGGTTCGTTGTTCGGTGTCGCCCTGTTCGGTGAAAACTTTCAACCCTGGGTGGTCATGGTGCTGCCGCCGGGCGGTTTTTTCGTGCTCGGTGCCTGGCTGCTGATCTTTGCATGGGTTGGACAACACCGGCAACAGCGTATGAATCAGCAGGAGGTGGCCCAGCATGACAGCTGATTCCGTCGGTTACATTTTTATGAACGCGGCCATCGTAAACAATTTCGTGCTGGCGATGTTCCTGGGCATCTGCCCGTTCCTCGGCGTTTCCGCCAAGCGCGACACGGCCTGGAGCATGGGGCTCGCGGTGATCTTCGTGATGCTGGTCAGTTCGATCTGTGCGTACGGCATCAACTGGATGTTGACGCGGTTCGAGATCGAGTATCTGCGCCTGATCTGCTACATCGCGGTGATCGCCTCCGCGGTCCAGCTGGTAGAGATGACGATGAAAAAATACAGCCCGGCACTGTTCCGAGCACTCGGTATTTTTCTGCCGCTGATCACGACCAACTGCGCAATACTGGGCGTCGCGCTGTTCCAGACATCACGGGAATACAGCTTTACACAAAGCGTCGCCTTCAGCCTCGGCGCGGGCGTAGGCTTTACCATTGCGTTGATGCTGATGGCCGGCTTGCGTCAGCATCTGGAGCTGGCTAAAGTGCCCAGCGTCAGTCAGGGCGCAGCGATGACCATGATGCTGGCAGGCCTGCTGTCGCTGGCCTTCATGGGTTTTGCCGGCCTGGGGGCATCGCATGGCTGATTTTGTGATCGCCAGCGTCGCAATAATGGCACTGCTGTGCGGCTGGCTGTTCGTACAGCACCTTGCGCGGCGTTTTGCAGCACGGCACCCCGAATTCGGTCCGGCGCGGGAAGAAGGCAGCGGCTGCGGTCACAGCTGTCATTGCACCGGCAGCAGTTGCAACAGAAGTGCGCACCGTTCGGCCGCGGCAACCAATAACAGTGACAGTTAAAGTGGGAGGTGGAAATGTTATGAGTGAACTGAGCGATTACGACAGATCGTATCAGCATGAGGCGACGGTCATCAGCACCGAGCGGATTACACCCGATGATGTGCCCGAGGTGCGCAGTATTATGCTGCGGATCGATCAGCCGGACTTTACCTATCTTGAAGGTCAGCATGTTGGTGTAATCGTACCGGGCCCCCATGAGTTCGGTCATGAAACGCATTTCAGGCTCTATACCATCGCCAACAGCCCGGTACATCACCGCGGCGACTCGACCGAAATCGAACTCTGCGTCAGGCGTTGTTTCTACATCGATGAATTCAGTGGTGAGGAGTACCCGGGAATCGCCTCGAACTACCTGTGCGATCTGAATGTCGGCGACAACATCGTGCTCAGCGGACCTTACGGGTCGGCTTTCAACCTGCCTACCGACCCCGATACCAATTTGCTGATGATCGGTAGCGGGACCGGCATTGCGCCGTTCCGGGCCTTTATGCAGTACATCTACGAACATCAGCAGGACTGGAAAGGACAGATTGTGCTGTTTTACGGTGCACGCACCGGTATGGAAACCCTCTACCGCAACGATCTGAAAAATGATCTCGACAAGTACTATGACCAGAAGACTTTCCGGGCCTTCGAAGGCTTGAGCAAGCGTCCCTGGATGCAAACCGATGACGGTCTGCATAACGTGCTCGAGGAAAACGCGGTCGATATCTGGGAGCTGATGCAGGACCCGAAAACACACGTGTACCTGGCCGGGCTGGAAAGCACGAAAGATAATTTCGAAAAGGTCATGCAGGAGGCCGCCGGTTCAAACGCTCGCTGGCGCTGGATGCTGGAGGAGATGAAGGAGCAGGAGCGCTGGTCCGAGCTGATCTACAGCTAGCCCGCTTGCCGGGCATGTGATCTCGCCTTCCTGATAAGCCGCTGACAGTAGCCGATCCAGCCGATGTTTCCGCCCAACTTTAAAGATACGCTGGAAATTCCGGGTGCAACCGTAACAATCAGAACGATGCAGCCGGAAGACCGCGACATCGAGCACCGCTTTGTACGCGAGCTTTCCGAGCAATCCCGGTACTACCGCTTCCACTCGGCGTTGAAGGAACTCAGTCCATACATGCTGGAGCGGTTTACGCATGTCAACTATCCGGACGAAATGGCGATCATTGCCACCGTACCCGAAGGCGAGGGCGAGCGGCAGATCGGTGTTGCACGCTATGCACGCAAGCCGGGGAGCGACACCGCCGAGATTGCGGTTGTCGTTGCGGATGCATGGCAGGCCCGGGGTGTTGGCACGTGCCTGTTACTGAACCTGAGGCGGCTGGCAACGGAAGCGGGCATCAGGCACGTCGAAGCCAGCGTGCTGCCGGATAACAGGCGCATGCTCGGACTCGCGCGTGAGCTGGGATTCTCACTCAAGGCGTTGAAACCAGCAGATTACTCGACGATCGAGCTGGGAAAAGAGCTGGACGACGGTGAGCAGGTCGACTGATCCTGCGATTCCGGTTTGCGGATACCGCTCGTAATGCCCGGGTTGCAATGGCGAAGCGTATTTTGCCGCGAATCGGGCTTCAGACAGCAGTAAAAAACGCGTCGAAAGAACGCAAAAGCGTTAGCAATATTTTCGAACCCATGCGCGATGTTAATAGCGGGCAGTGATCACTTTCGCGTATTTAGCGTTTTTCGCGGCTAAAGCCGCTCCTGCACGATGAGGCATCCTTGCCCCAGGATCAGGTTCGTTCATCCAGCCAGGCGCCGATGGCCGGTGGGACCTGTTTTTGTGCCTTGCCGCTGACGTAAATGCCGATGTGCCCGCCGGGGAACGACAGCTCGGTGTAATCGTCCGTGCCCACGTGATGCTTCAGGGCCTGGGAGGCCGACGGCGGCACCAGGTGATCCTGCATGGCGTACACGTTGAGCACCGGCATCTTGATGTTGCCGAGGTCCACCGTCTTGCCGCCGATCTGGACGTCACCCCTGATCAGCTTGTTGGCCTGGTAAAAATCCTTGATGAACTGTCGATAGGCTTCGCCGGCCTGGTCGGGGCTGTCGAATATCCATTTCTCCATGCGCATGAAGTTCTTCAGCTGAGCGGGGTTGTCGAGCAGGTCGACCATGTTCATGTATTTCTGCCCGGCGAGCTGGTAGGGCTTCAGCATAAGGAATGTCCAGTTGAGCAGTTCGCCCGGAATGTTGCCCAGGGTATCGACCAGCAGATCGATGTCGATGTTGCGGGCCCAGATCGAGAGCATATTGTCGGGTGTATGAAAGTCCACGGGTGTGACCATGGTGACCAGATTGGATACCTTTTCAGGATGCATCGCCGTGTAGCACAGGCTGAAGGTGCCGCCCTGGCAGATGCCGAGTATGTTTACTGCATCGATGTTATGACGACGACAGATGACATTCACGCAACGGTTTATATAGCCGTTGATATAGTCGTCGAGGTCAAGGTAACGGTCGGCCCGGTCCGGGTAGCCCCAGTCGATCAGGTACACGTCGAGCCCTGCTTCCAGCAGCCCGCGCACGGTGGAGCGGTTCTCCTGCAGGTCGGTCATGTAGGGGCGATTGACCAGTGCGTAAACGATCAGCAGTGGTATACGGTTCTGCACTTTCTTCGTGTCCGGCTGGAAGCGGTACAGCACCATCTTGTCCTCATGGTAAACGGGCTCCTTCGGCGTGACGCCGGTTGGAATGTCACCCACCTCCATCAGGTTCTGCAGCCCGTGGCCGAGCTTCTGGCTGAAGTTGGTGAGTTCCTCGAGTGCCTGGTCGGGGCGGATCTGTACGGGAATCATGGTCGCTCCTCCTTATTTCCGGGTTGTTGCCTTGCGGGCGGTGGTTTTTTTCGTGGTGCGCTTTTTACGCGAGGCGGGCTGTGCGGCTGCCTTCTTCGTTGTGCGCTTTTTCGCGGGCGCGCGTTTTTTTACCGGCGCGGCTTTCTTCGTCGCCGCCGGTGACGCGGCAGGGCGCTCAGTCTCACCGCGCAGCTGTTCGATTTCTTCGCGCAGGGCGCGGTATTCCCGGCGCATTTCGTGCAGGCGCTGGTGCAGCGTGTTGATCTCGCGGTGCGTTGGCATGTTCATGGACTCGAGCATCTCGTCAACGAGCAGCGAACTGTGGCGCTTGACCTGCATCAGCGCGTTGACCATTTCGCCGTACATCTCCGAGTATTCGCCGCTCATTGCATACTCGCCATAGACTTCTTCACAGGCGTCGACCCAGAGGTTGTAGAACGCGCGCAGGCTGGTCACGGGTTCATCCGATGAGGCGGACTCGTTGAGTTTTTGCTGGAAGCGGTCGGTCGATTTGACGCCAACCTTTGACAATGCGATCGCGTAATCCTGCATTGCTTTCTGGTAGTCGAGCACCATGCGTGCCAGCTGCTGGTATTGCTCCTGGGACTCGCGTGAGTAACCCACGCCGGGCATGGATAGAAAACGGTCCATGTGCTTGCGCATGTCACCGGCCATTGCATCCGCGCCATCCGGATGGAGTGCTTTCAGGAAATCGCCTGGCATCGGCGAAAACGAGGATGCGGTGCGCTGCCAGGTATCCATCGGCATGTTCCAGAAAGACATGAAATCACGCATGTGGGGGTCCTGCTGTGCGCTCAGAGACGCGCCCCAGGCGTTGCAGGCCTCGCGAACCCGGTCCAGCCAGTCGCTGACCACGTCCCCGGCTGTCTGTTCGTCCCCGCCTGGCGTTGCCGACACGTGTTCGGCCATAGTGAAATACGACTTGCCCATGCCGACGAGCTTGTCGAAGAAGTCCTGCAACAGGGGAGTGGTGCCGCTGGTCATCGGCGATACCGCTTTCCACCACTGGTCCAGCGCATCGGCCCAGGGGTTGTCAGCTGTGTGATCTTCCGTAGCAACCTTGCTGGCTTGCCGTGTCATGTCCATCCAGGCGTCCCAGAATTTGCGCTGGGCATCGAGCCAGGGTTCCGGGGAAAAGGGGTTTGAGTCTGTCATCCGGTGTGCCTCCGGGTAGTTGGTGGTTACAGGTCTCGAGCCGCGTACAGTTTTTTGGCTCGGGGCTTTTCATTCATGAGTGACCTATGGTAGCATGAAATTTGTGCAGTGCAACAAAAATGCGTGCTGGACTGCCAGCACCGGTAACGGGCGGCCCTTCAATCAAGATTGTGACAGGCATTTTAGGTAACGATTATTGCCGGCTTGATGCGAAGGGGTTCGCCTTGGCAGAAGCGGAGAGACTGGAGAATTGAACAAATGAGTAAAGAAACTGTAATTGTGAGTGCGGCACGCACACCTCTCGGTGTGTTCGGCGGCACACTGGCCGATATTCCGGCCAGCGAACTGGGTGCGACTGTCATCCGGGCCCTGCTGGAGCGCTCGGGACTGGCACCGGACCAGATCGACGAGGTCATCATGGGCCAGGTACTGACTGCCGGTATGGGGCAGAATCCGGCGCGACAGGCTGCCCTCAGTGCAGGCCTGCCCGTAGAGGTGACGGCCATGACGATCAACAAGGTCTGCGGTAGCGGACTGAAGGCAGTGCACCTCGCGTCCCAGGCGGTGCGTTGCGGCGATGCCGATATCGTCATTGCGGGCGGCCAGGAAAATATGAGCATGGCGCCACACGTGCTTCCGAAATCCCGCCAGGGTATGAAAATGGGCGACTGGAAGATGATTGATACCATGGTCAACGACGGCCTGTGGTGCGCTTTCGATGACTGCCACATGGGTCTGACCGCGGAGAACATCGCAGTCAACTACGATATCAGCCGCGAGGTGCAGGATGCATTCGCCGCATCTTCGCAACAAAAGACCGAGGCGGCGCAAAAGGCAGGCGTGTTCGCTGAAGAGATCGTGCCGGTCGAGATTCCTCAGCGTAAAGGCGATCCCGTCGTGTTCGATACCGACGAGTTCCCGCGCGCGGGAACCACCGCCGAGGGGCTTGGAAAGCTGCGCCCGGCCTTCAAGAATGATGGGACTGTTACTGCCGGCAACGCGTCGGGCCTTAATGACGGTGCTGCCGGAGTGGTAGTTATGTCCAGGGAAAAAGCAGACGAACTCGGGCTGGTACCGATGGCGCGAATAGTGTCCTTCTCGAGCGCCGGTGTCGAGCCTTCTGTTATGGGCACAGGTCCCATCCCTGCCACCACGCAATGCCTGGAGCGGGCCGGCTGGGAGATCGGCGACCTCGATCTGATCGAGGCCAACGAAGCCTTTGCGGCCCAGGCCATATCAGTGAATCAAAGTCTTGGCTGGGATCTCGACAAGGTCAACATCAGCGGCGGCGCGATTGCAATCGGTCACCCGATCGGCGCTTCTGGCGCGCGGGTACTGGTTAGCCTGCTGCACGGCATGAAACGCAACCAGGCGCACCGCGGACTCGCGACGCTTTGCATCGGCGGCGGCCAGGGCGTGGCCATGGCCGTCGAACTTATCTGAATTCAAACGGGGGAAACAGACATGAGTGGAATACTTGATGGCAAGATCGCGCTGATTACCGGCGGCACCGGCGGCATCGGCAAGGCTGCCTGCAAGCGCCTGACCAAAATGGGCGCCCGGGTGGTTTCAACCTATCTCGGTGAAAGCAAGGCCGTGGAGATGCGGGAACAGATGAAAGAACAGGGCTGCAATATCGCGATCTACCCCTGCGATGTGAGCGATTTCGACCAGTGCCAGGCGCTGGCAGACAGCATTAAGAACGATATCGGCCCTGTTGACATCGTGGTCAACAACGCGGGCATTACGCGCGACACGACCATGAAGAAGATGACAGCCGAACAGTGGCAGGCGGTGATCAACAACAATCTGAACAGCGTATTCAATGTCACGCGCGCTTTTATCGAAAGCATGCTGGAGCGCCAGACCGGTCGCGTTGTCAATATCTCATCAATCAACGGCCAGAAGGGACAGTTCGGCCAGGCCAACTACTCGGCGGCCAAGGCCGGTATCCATGGCTTCACCATGGCGCTCGCTCAGGAAGTGGCGCGCAAGGGAATTACGGTAAATACGGTATCGCCCGGCTATATCGCCACCGAAATGGTGATGGCCGTCCCCGAGGAGGTCCGCAACCAGATCATCGCGCAGATACCTGTGGGGCGCCTTGGAAAGCCCGAGGAGATCGCTGCACTGATCGGCTTCCTGGCCTCCGAGGATGCGGCCTTCATTACGGGCGCCAACTTCGCTGCCAACGGCGGCCAGCACATGCACTGAATCTGAACGAGGGAGTTTGAACAAGGTGGAACAACGCATCATTAAGAAGTATCCGAATCGCCGGCTTTATGATACCGAGCTGAGCAAGTACGTGACGCTGGCGCATTTGCGCCAGCTGATCCATGACGGGGTGGAGTTCAAGGTAACGGACAGCCAGTCCGGCAAGGACATCACGCGCAGTATCCTGATCCAGATCATCACTGAACAGGAGGCGGGAAACGAGGCGCTTTTCAGCACAGAAATGCTGACTGACCTGATCCGTTTCTATGACGAAACGGTACACGACGTGTTTCAGAGCTACCTGGACCAGAGCCTGCAAGCATTTACGCAACAGCAGCAGGTCATCCAGCAGAGTATGGAGGGACTGGTCGGCGCCAGTGCGGTCAAGACCATGTCCGACCTGGCCGAACGCAATGTCGAGCTCTGGATGGATATGCAGAAAGGATTTCTAGAGGCGGCGGGCCTGGCAACCGGTAAATCCGGCTCACGTAAAAAACCCGGGGAATAGGCAGGCGTTCTTCGCCTGCCGCCTGCACAGAAAAGATTGTTGCAGTGCACAATATTTACTTGACATGACCCTCCTGATGGCTTATGCTGCAATGCAACAATGCTGCAATGCAGCAAAGTTCTTTCAATACAACCGGTATCATGAGGAATAGGCTATGCAAAAAGAAATATACAATACTTTCAATGAATTAGGTCAGACCGCCTACGAGGCAGTCATGAAGATGGGCGAGGTTAACCTGCGTGCCGGTGAGAAATTGCTCGAGCAGCAGTTCGCCTTGACCGGCGCACTGCTGGAAACCGGCACCAGGAACCTGGAATTGATGAGCCAGGCCAGGACGCCGCAGGAAATGCTAAACGGCCAGGCCAAACTCATTCAGGACTGTGGTCAGCAGTGGCTGAACAGCTGCCGCGGTACCGTCGAAATCGTAACTGAGGCACGTAATGCAGCTGGCGAGCTCGTCGAAGAGAACGTCAAGGCCGCCAGCGAAAAGGTCAAACAGGCAGCCAGCAAGGCCGCTTAAGCAGTTCCCTCCCTTCCCTTGAGGTGTTAGGCCGGAGCTCTTCGGAGCTCCGGCCCCTTTTTTACAGATGAGCGCCGGACGCTTGTGAAGGGCGAGTCACAGGGATATGACGAGTAAATCTGTTCCAGGCAGATTCAGCCCGGCTAAAAACATGACGTGTAATAGTCAGGATTTAAACTGACAATGATTGTCATATTGAATCAAACACCGACTATGATTTTTTCTCAGTACAGCCAGGTTCGGCCAGTTCGAAAAAACTATAGGAATTTACTCTCGCAGAGGCGCAGAGGACGCAAAGAAAGATGAATAGAAGATATTTTTCTTTGCAAAAAACACTTCATACCTCTGCGTTCTCCGCGCCTCTGCGAGAAACAGGAATGTTAAAACTCCAACGCATGCAGCTTTCATAGTGAAGCGAAAATCGACAACAACTGTCAGCTCAAGTCTGAACTACTACACATGACGCAATGATGCGTCTATGAAACACCAGTAGATTTGATCCTGTTCCGGATTCAAATTGTTTTTTCTTTCATCCGGGCGTCGAACTTGTCTTTATTGATAATAAACCGCTCGTGTCGCCCTCTGGAAATCAGATCGACGCCATCGTGCGCCTCCACCTTGAATGTCAATTTCCTTCCATCAACCGCTATCAGCTCGACATTCGCCGTAACTTCCAGGCCAGGTGGCGTTGCTGCTTCATGACTGACATCAATATGTGTACCAACCGACTGCTCTGTTGGCCAGTCAATGTGTGGCTTTACAGCCATGATACAGGCCCACTCAAGAAAGCCGACCATAAAACCCGTGGCAAACACTTCCGGCATTGCCAGAAACTCTTCTGACTCAGGGTATAGCGAAGGCACCGTCTTGGATGGCGGTACAACAAATTTATGTTCGTATTTGATACCTGGCTTGAGTGATTCTTTCATGGTCTGCTCCGGTTACAGAAAAGGGGACGTCTGAAAAGGCGACGCAGCGAATATTCTTCAACCAATGCGATATATCGGTCAATATTTAATCCCTCTGATAATCATGTAGCCAGCCTCGTGTAGCTCACTCCTGCGGGAGTGCAGATCTGGTTGTTCTCAATCACCCAGAAACCACATCAGATGGTTATGTCACTCTACTGCGCGATTGACCTTCATTCAACCAAAAATCTCCCTGCCATCATCGATGATGACAGGATACTTTTTCAAAAACAGAATAACGGGGTCAGGTCTTTCATTGTGCACAAAGATTAACGGAGACATACTTCCTGATGAAAGATGAAAGACCTGAACCCAGTGACCGCATAATCCTGGTATTGGCTTAAAAAACATATGGGTCAGAGCAAAGTTTCCTCTAATATTAGAAATGAGTTGTATCTGAACCTGTTTGTATTACAGTATTTGTCTACAACCTCGTGAAAAACGCCTGGAACGCACGACGCAATCTCGATAAAGGGTATTCCCGGCATGCGCGAGGCTTCTCCCGTTTGAGAAAACTACAAGATGACGAAGGGGGTATATAATGTTCAAGCCTTCCAGTTGGTTAAAAAATAACTCCTTTGCTGCGTTCTTTTAAATTAATCATGTTAGATGAAGATAACTGGCAAGCTGCGCTGGAAATAGGATTTGAGCTACAAAGTTCAGGGACTACCGGCGAGCCTAAACGCATCTTTCAGACACCGGCGAAGTTACTGGCAGCCAGCAAGCTTGCTGTCGCCGCACAGAACATCACAGCACAAAGCCGGATTTTAACTGTCTGCCGTATGACACATGCCGGCGGGCTGCTGGCGCAAACCCTGCCGGCATGGAGTGTGAATGCACATGTCGAAATACAGCCGTTTAACGCCTTTACTTTCTGGCGGGATATCAAAGGTTACACGCACACTCATCTCACGCCAATGCATTGCAAGTTGTTGATGCAGACCAAAAACTTCAGCACCCTGGATCTGGGTGGTGTGTTCGTAGCCTGCGGCAGTGATAATGTTACATTTGAAGTCATCGAGGCATTTGTCGAGCGAGGTGCCGTGTTTATGTGTAACTGGGGCATGACCGAGATCGGTCCTGTCACGATCAATACTGTTTTTGACACGCTGGATAAAGTTGAACAGTATCGCCAGCAGGCCGTGGCTGATGGCACGTTGCTGGGCGACCGCTATTTTTGTGAATACAAAATTATTGATGACGAGCTCTGGGTACGGGGTGAAGCCTGTGTTTATGAAGACTGGTTTAATACGCACGATCTGGTTGCGCTCAATGAGCAGGGTGCCATGTACCATCTGGGGCGGAGACAATAATCAAGCGGCAAGACTGGACTGAATCCAATTACTGCAGCCACTTTTATCATATCAGCAGATAGATCCACCCTGCGGAGGTACGGCTGGCAGTTAAGCCGCCGGTTAGGAGCTGTGCAAGAAAAAAGGCTCAGGGAACAATTGTTTTTAATATATGAAGACTGGAATACTGGAGTTAATTCCTCTCTGACCCAGATTACTGTGCTAAATCAATCCAGCCCCTTTATATGAAAGAGTTATGCGAGCGGCGGAAAAATAGGCTATAAAGAACGTAAGGGTACATACAATGAATAATAATAATAAGCGAAGCAGTATCCGCAAACCACTTGATCTCGACGTCGATGTATACCGATTCGACGAACATCTGGGTCGTACCCGGACCAGAGATATCAGCCTCGACGGTGCCTTCATCAACAGTTGCTCAACAGAGCTTTGTTCGAATGATATGCTGGAACTGCATATTCATATTCACGATGATGAAAGAAACCCCCTGCGTTTGAAGGCTACGGTAGTCAGATCATCCGCTACAGGCGTAGGCGTTCAGTTCGATTACGGTGATATGGAATACAGACGGCTGCTGAACATAATCTCCACGTACGCAGCTGATGGTAACAAGCTGAAGATACCGGGTTTCTGGTATGTGAATAGCTCAGTCAATTAAGAAGAAAGAAGGGGACGGAGGTTTTATTTTTTAAATTATATTCCTGTGGTAAATATTTATTTCCTCGACACCGAATTTCCAGATACCGGCTATGCCTCTCCGTTGTCATTTTGATCATGCAGCTTCAGCTGATGAAAATCAAAATTTTTATGCAAAGCAGGTTTAATAATCTCGAAGTACGGCGACACATCAAAATCGCGCGGCGCAAAAAGACTATGGTGTCGTATATGCATGATTTCACGTTGATAGCGTTTGCTTTCCCTGGTCTTGCATTGCTGTAATTCAATAACAGGCAATATCGGGTACCTTATTGACTGAAATGCCTCTGCAATTAAGGAAGAGCATATGGCGCGTGTAGGATCACCGCTGCCAAAAGCAATCATGCGCCGTTTCCAGTTGCCAGGTACCGGCGGAGTGGTGATGAAGTAACGCGTGAGGTCGACGATGTTTTTCAGGTCATAGGCATGTCCTATCCTGGAGATTACATGTTGTAACACGGTCTCTACTTCATCTTCACTGAGCCCCACCGGACGGCAGATGCGTGTATGCATGGCTTCATATTCACTCAGTGGAATAGCACGTATACCCTCTACCAGGTCAGCCTCAACAAGGACAAGCTTTTCACCGCGTTCATTAGTCTGATGGATGTTATCGCCAACGAAGATCGCTGCATGTGACCAGCTTGATTGTGTCAGGTATTTGATGGCGCTGCTGATTCTGCTGGTGCCTTCGACCAGCAGTACATCGCCTTTTTGAAAGCTGGCAGCAAAATAATCGGACCGTGTTATTCCCAGGCTGAGCTCGTCACGCGGTTCTGATAAATACCGTGCCAGAAGTGTTCCGAATTTGCTTAATATGAACACGACCATAACCTCTTGATCTAGACACCAACGGCCGGGAAGTGTGTTTCCCGGCCGTTTACAATACCTGGTTAATATTCGATGCCAGCTTGCACGAGTTTAATTCGAAAATGTAATTCTCATACTATGCCCCGCAATGTTGACCGGGATTGATCAAACCTGGCCGAATCAATTCGCTGGAAAATAGAATATGCTCTGATATCCATAGCTGCCTGCAGCCGATAATCTGATATCAGTGTTATCCTTATACTATTCAACATATGTTGCATGTTAATATTTTTTATTTTTGACGGTATGACTGCTTTGAGGTCATTAGCCATTAGTTGTGCCGCCCCCAGGTATCAACACATTTCATATGATGTGTTATCGTCGTGATTATGTCTAAACATTCAATTAAAGCCATATTACTCGATTATGGTGGCGTTATTGCCGATGAGGGTTTTCAGAACAGTCTGCGCGCCATGGCGCGTGAACAGGGGATCGATGAAGACACGATGATGAATGTAGCCAGAAGCGCGGTGTACGATTCCGGATTTATTCTGGGGTGGGGCACCGAGGATGAATTCTGGAAACGGATGCGCGAAGGTTCAGGATTGAAAGGCAGTGACACTGAATTAACAAAACGCGTTCTGCACGGGTTTGTACTGCGTCCCTGGATGATAGCGCGGGTGCAGCAATTAAATGCACAGGGTTATATCACCGCCATACTCAGTGATCAGTCGCACTGGCTGGATTGGCTGAATGAACGAGATCATTTTTTTCAGTTTTTTTCTCATGTTTTCAACAGTTATCACATGGGGGAAGGTAAACGTAATCCAGCTTTGTTTGCCGATATCACCAAGCAGCTGGCACTGTCGCCCAACGAGATTCTGCTTGTGGATGACATGAAAAGTAACGTGACACGTGCCCAGGCGGCAGGCTGGCAAACCATTCACTATGTGGACAAGGTGGATTTTCTGCAAAAGATTGACAGATTACTGGAATGACCGGGCGCTGCAAAGAAGAATAAAAAGGTCAGTCTGAAGCGCCCCTTTATCGCGATAATTGTGATAATTATCTGCATAAAGCTTAATATGAAACCATGAATGCGAAGATGCAAATTGGTCTGGCACTGGGAAGCGGTTCGTCCCGGGGATGGTCACACATAGGTATTATCAACGAGCTGTCAACGCTCGGAATCCAGCCGGATATCGTCTGCGGAACTTCGGTTGGCGCAATGGTTGGTGCAGCGTATGCTGCTGGCAACATCGAAAAGCTTGAATCATGGGCCTGCTCGGTAACAAAATTCGATGTAGCCAGATTTCTCGATATCAATACCTCGTTTACGGGCTTTGTACATACAGAAAGGTTTCATAAATACCTGAATGAATACATAGCCGGTGATCAAGATCTGATCGAAGATCTACCCAAGGTCTATGCTGCCATTTCAACTGATCTCGATACGGGCAGGGAAGTCTGGTTACAGAAAGGGTCCGTGATACAGGCTGTATGGTCATCGATGGCGCTACCAGGTCTTTTTCCTGCCATCAGGCACAACAACCGTTGGCTGGTTGATGGCGGACTGGTCAACCCGGTACCGGTTTCTGTTTGCCGCGCACTCGGCGCTGATATCGTTATTGCAGTCAATTTAAACGGTGATATCGTCGGTAAACGCCTCAATAAAACTGTGGCGAAAAACGGAAGTACCGTTAGCGGGAAATTATCAGAACTGGTAAAAGAGTATACAAGCCTGTCCTTGTTCGAACCTGCCAACATTGAACAACCGCCCAGCCTGCTGGATGCGATAGCAGCTTCCGTCAACATCACGCAGGACAGGGTAACCAGAAGCCGCCTGGCAGGCGAACCTCCAGACATCGTATTTACGCCAAAACTGTCAAATATCGGTCTTTTAGAATTATATCGCGCCAAAGAAGCGATAGAAGAAGGCCATAAATGTGTGCAAAGAATGGCTCACGAAATCGAGTACGTACTTGGAAGAACTAAACAATTCAAGGACCCGGAGTGATCTGATCTTGCGCAAGTGGCTGGTCAATACCGGCTAGAAAGGGGATGCTAAAAACGAAAACGGGTGCCAATATTTTGTATGGGCACCCGTTCAGTGATTTTTGATCATTTTATTTACGTTTCAGGTTAATCGTCCAGTTTGTTTGCGGATTTGCGTGATCGCATAATAGACACAACAGTAACTATTACAACCAGCGCTATGACCGCAGCCGAAATAGTGAAAGCATCGATTATCATCTTTTTACCTCATGTTACCTTCTATTGTTAATTAGCATATAAGACATATCTAATATTACATGGTTCAAAGATTTTAATTGTTATTTTTTTGTTACATGACTGCGGGGCCTCAAGAGCTGTGGTGTATAACAATACGACAGCGACGTTTTCTGGTTTGCTAACGATTCTCATTATGGGCGTTTTCTCCCTGTGACTGCAAACCCGGCCTGATCGCTCATCAGAATAACCCGGGCTGTCAACCAGCTTACATACTCACGCGTTATCTTAAGTAGGCCTTTGCAGATATTGGTTCCAATGAATGCGATTAGTGGGTTAACGCAAGACAGCGGGTCTGCATACCGGCAGAGAATCCACATAACAATGGTTGAAAGGTGCAGGCGATGAGTGTCGACAAGCGAATCAGCATCAGAAAAAAGCTTAACCTCTACGTGGACATATACAGTTTCGATAAATATCTGGGGCTTTATCAGACACGGGACATGAACCTTGATGGTGCCTTCATTGATAAATGTGCCAGAAAGCTTATTCCAGGTGAATTACTCGAACTGCATTTTCATGTCCAGGATGACGAACCAAACCCTCTGCGTCTGAGGGCCGCAGTTACCCGGTCTTCAGATGAGGGCGTAGGTGTTGCGTTCGATTATGATGTCCAGGAATACAGGCAGTTGCTGAATACAATCTCTACATACTCAAGTGATGGTCATATACGCAAGGTACCCGGCTTCTGGTATCTGGATAGTTCGGTGAACTAGCCGTCTCGGCAAAAAGCGGTACTGCCTGAGCAAATTACATATCACCTGTGCGAGAAAACAGGATGTCAAACCTGAACATGCCGGTTTATCGGCGCGGTAAAAACTTGCGGTGGACTTCCCCCAGTATCGTACGCCGGTTGGGTATGAAACAATGCATGCTGTTGCTAAACTCAAGTGTGTATGAAATCGAGGGCTTCATCGCACACTCTTTTATCTAATAGAGCTGTTTAAATAGCAAGAAGCCATGCCTGTCCTGTTGTACTTTATCGTCTATCTGTGTGTGGTCATGCTCTTGACTGCGTTGTTATATTACCCGGTATTCCAGGTAATCGATGCCGTCTGGGAGATCCGGCCTGACCGGGTCTTCAGCCGGCTGACCCTGGTTATCGCCGCGCTGGGTTTCTGGCCCTTCCTCAGGTTACAGGGTATCAATAACCGCTACGCACTGGGTTATTCACTGGATCGCTGGCATTTTCTGCAAACCTTCGCCCGTGGCTTGGTAATCGGCGTTATGATCATGACCGTCCATGCCATGCTGCTCATTCTGCTTGGCGCGCGCGTACCGGTACCCGGCGCTATACAACTCAACGATGTGTTGTATGCGCTGATGTCCGGGTTGCTCTCCGGCATACTCGTGGCCTTCATCGAAGAGAGTTTTTTTCGTGGTGCGATGCACTATGGCATGCGCCGCCGCAGCCCCATGCTGACTGCCGCCATCACGACGGCGCTGCTGTATGCCGCGGTACATTTTATCCATGCGCCTGTAACGGCAGAGGGAACAGTCATTGGCTGGCAAAGCGGCTGGGAAATGCTGGCCGCCATGTTCCACAGCTATGAAAATTTTGCAGGTATCGCGGACAGCTACACGGCGTTGTTCGCAGCAGGCCTGTTCCTCAGCATGGTGCGGGAGCGGAACGGGAATATCGCGCTCTGTGCAGGTATACACGCGGGCTGGGTGCTGAGCATCAAACTGGTCAAGGAAGTGACTGATGCGGCTACCGATACGCCCGCTGCCTTCCTGATCGGCAACTATGACAGTATCATTGGCTGGGCAGCTGCAGCAGTACTTGGCCTGGTGACACTGTGGTATTGGCGATATGGATACGCCAGCCGTTACTGAAGCTATGAGAAAACGAAGTTAAAGGGGGTGGAATATAACACTTCGCACCCAGTAGCTATTACTATACTTGATCAATTATGTTTCCAGGCTTTGGTGTATTGTTTGTTCTGCTATCGAATCAGGCTTCTCCTGTGGCGGAGCATTTAACGCATCAATGCTGATCGGAAGCTGAATATGGATGGTAGACCCCAGCTCAACATCGGATGTCACCGCCATATTGCCCTGATGCTGCTCGGTCACAATGTAATACGAGAAAGACAGGCGTTGACCGGCATCAAAACCCTCTGCTGCAGATTTGCCGGTAAAAAAAGGCTCAAACAGATTCATCTGCTCTTCAGCTGTCAGTCCAAGTCCGTTGTGCTGGATTTTTATCCACAGATTGTCATAACTCGTGGACAGGTTGATTTTGATTGTAGGCTCGAAACTGGTCGCCTTTTTTTTCTGCGCCAGTGCATGACAGGCATGACGAAACAGGCTGAGGAAAACCTGCTGTAGTTCCGTGATATAGCAGGGCACCAGCGGCATGTTTTTTTCGAAATTGCGCTCAAGTTTAATCTGATTAAAAGGCAGATCTTCCGAGATAGAAACGACTTCATTGGCAAGGGAGATGGTATTTTCCATCACATCAACGATATCAGCCATCTGCTTGTTTCCGCTGCGGCTTCGGGCAAAGGCCAGCAAATTACTGATAATGGTCGCTACCTGCTCGCTCTTGGCCGACATATCGTTGATTATGGTATTGAGCTTTTGCGACTGGTCACTACCGGTGATCTGCTGCGGTTCATTCGTATCACTGATAATCCGCTGAAAACGCCTTAAATCCATCATGATTGCCTGCAGCGGCATGTTGATGTCGTGAGCCATGGTCGAGGCCACCTCACCCATAAATGACATTTTATCATTATGAATCAACATCTTTTCTGCAGCAGCCTGCTTTGTGACGTCATCGACCAGGATAACAACCCCGGCCTGCTGCTCCTGTAGCGGGTAAATAGTAATATCGTAGTGATAGAGGCTGCGCAGGCTCTGCTTGAGATGAATAATTTCGTTATGCTCGATCGATTGCTCAACATGCTCAGGAAGAACCGTCGTCTGCGGATAGGCATCCCATAGTGTTTTACCCAGTGCTGCTTCTGATGATATTCCTGAAACCTCTTCAACCTGCTTGTTCCAGTGGGTTATGAAGCCGTTTTTATCCAGGCCCACCAGCATCAACGGCATCGACGTTAAGATATCTTTGATATAAGACTCGGAAGAACGTAATTGATCGGCAGTAATCATATGCTTCGAGACCTCTTCCTCCAGGCGCCGATTACTTTCCAGCAGCAGTTGATTGGACTGATCAAGCGTAGCCGTACGCTCCTGCACCCGCTCCTCCAGCTCATTTCGAATAGCGGTCAATTCGCGGTTTGCACGATAAGCTCTGCGACGGGCAATAAACAGATAGACGATCACGATCAATAACAGAACCAGCAATATGCCGCCGACAGTATTCGCCAGATGCTGCCAGTTTCTTACGCCGTTTTCGTCTTTAAAAAGGTCGTTTTCAAATGTGTATGCCAGAGCAGGGGAACTCTGCAGAGCCAGAATCGCCAGTAATAATGTGTTTTTCATAACAGATCACCCCAGAAAACATTGTTTAACTTTACCACAACCCGCATCCCGTCTGGGTATGAGTGATAAATGGGAGCTTGCGATTTTCACGCTCCAGAAGTGGGGCAGTAATGGATCCATACCCATTTATTTCCTGTTAAAGGCTTCCGTCCCTTTTTTATTTCTGAAGGGAAAACTATACTTTGAATACCACTTATCCCCCCGCTGACGGATGCAAGGCCAATAATGCAGGATATACAAGATCAAACGATTAGCATCGTGCTGGCGGGCGGGCACGGTTCGCGCCTGCGGCCACTGACCGAGGAACGAGCCAAGCCGGCGGTACCCTTTGGAGGCAAGTACCGTATCATTGATTTCACCCTGTCCAATTGCCTGCATTCCGGTCTGCGCCGCATCCTGGTACTGACCCAGTACAAGTCCCAGTCTTTGCAGGAACATTTGCGCGATGGCTGGTCCATCTTCAATCCGGAACTCAATGAATATATCACCCAGGTGCCACCGCAGATGCGCACCGGCAACCAGTGGTATGCCGGCACCGCGGATGCTATTTACCAGAACCTGAATCTACTGGAGCAGAGCGGTGCAAAATATGTGCTGATTCTGTCGGGTGATCATATCTATCGCATGGATTACGCTGCCATGCTGAAATTTCACGCGCAACACAATGCCGTTACCACGGTGGCCGCGATGGAAGTGGGTCTGGAGGAGGCGCGCGGTTTCGGCGTGCTGGCGGTGGATCATGAACAAAAGATTCTTGCCTTTGAGGAAAAGCCGGCCGATCCCCGTGGCCTGCCGGACAATCCGCAGTGCGCGCTGGCATCGATGGGGATCTATGTATTCAATCTGGATGTGCTGCTCGAAGAGTTGCTTGCGGACCACAATGATCCCGCGTCCAGCCATGACTTTGGTAACGATATCCTGCCACGCCTGATCAAGGAAAAACCGGTGTTTGCCTTCCCTTTTGGCAGCCAGGAAGGTCGTGTCTCCCAGGACCGCTACTGGAAAGACGTCGGCACCCTTGATGCCTACTACGAGGCCAATATCGCCCTGCTCGATCCGGTGCCGTCACTGAATCTGTACCAGCGTGACTGGCCCATCCGCACCTACCTGCCGCAAAGCCCATCAGCCCGCACTGTCCCGGGGGAAGATGGCCATGATGGTGTGATCTACAATTCCAGCCTGGCCGGCGGGACCGTAATCAACGGCGGCATGGTCGTGCACTCTATCCTGTCGTCCTGGGTCAGGGTGGAACATGCAGCCCTGGTTGAAGACAGTATCGTGTTTAACTATGTCACCGTGGGAGCGGGTGCGAAGTTAAGGCGCTGCATTATCGATAAACATGTCAACATACCCGCAGGTGAAACCATTGGCTACGATCTGGATCGTGACAGGCAGCGCTTCACTGTTACGGAGCAGGGCGTGGTTGTTGTTGGCAGGCATGACGGTTTTGATTAAGGAAACTCTGATTAACTCAGAGCTTCCTTAAATAATCAAGGTGCCAGACTCACCTGTTAGCGTTTGCATGCTTGCATAAAACGACAATTTTGATAGTCTGGCGTCTATCACCAGCCACTAATAACAATAACAGGCGCTAATATGAACGACATCAGTCTCCTTATTCCAAAACGTCAGTATCCAACCTGGCTCAATGATATTGAATCAGTCGATATCGATGCCGTCAGTCTGGTCGAGATCCCTCTTCTCGGTACCATCACGGCAGGCAACCCTATCGAGCGTGTCGAGCTCCATGACCGGATCAAGGTCCCGGCCAACATGGTTCGCAAAAACACCTATGCACTGAAGGTGCAGGGCCATTCCATGATCGATGACAACATTCAGGACGGCGATATTATTATCGTGGAAAAACGCGAGTCCGCAGAAAACGGGCAGTCGGTTGTTGCCTTGATCAACAATGAACAGGTGACATTGAAAAAATTCTATATCGAGCACGACGGCATTCGCCTGCAACCTGCCAATCCGGATATGGAGCCGATACGGCTAAAGAATGAAGAAGTTCATGTATTGGGCGTGGTGACAGGCGTAATTCGTGCTTTCGAGGCATAGAGTTATTCATTGACTTGTG
>WOR8_10002427_pt1 | contig 30049 bp, 16 predicted proteins | sample DeeMarSeWOR38_10_FD_19890 | JGI IMG/M metagenome (IMG submission 19890) | reverse complement strand
CAAGTAATAGAATTCATTTGTTTTATTTCTGTTCAAGTCTGTAAAGAGTAACAGACGATCATCACGCACATCCATATACTGCACATACATTGGATTTTTGGGAACCCATTGTATTTCAGTTGCCGGATTGAGTCTCGGATTTTCAATTTCAAATCCCGCAGGAATTAAATCGGTAATTACGATGTTTTGAGCATTTCTTTCAAAACCGGTTAATTCAATTTTACATACAATTAACTCACCCTGGTAAAAGAGATAATCGGGAATTATTCTCCCGGTTTTGTAGCTGTAAAACGATCTTCTTATTTGCAGATAGGAATCTTCTTCTTTCACTTTTTCATTTAACTTAACACCTTCCACACTCCAGAAATAGTAAACCTCACCATTTCCGCTTGCCTTTAAAGTTACATTTGCACTATTTAATTTTTCATCCCTTACTGTTAAATCTTTTCCTGAAAATTTATTTATTGATTTTCCATCAGCAAGAATATCTACCGTAACATCTGCATCGGCGTTTAATCTTGCTGCTTTTCCAAGCGCCAGAAACGCAAATGATCTTTCCTGGGTCGAGTACATCCTATCTGAATTTTGAGAAAGATATTTAATTATTACTGGCACCTGCTTGTTAGATGGATCAACTTCCAGCAATACATTCAGCATAATGGCGTTTGCACGAATATCAGAATCAAAGCTTCCGCCGGTTAAACGTTCGGTCTTTTCAGGTTGAAAGGAATTCGGAACAATTTCGTAATAATTATTCCACCTTCCCATCAAAGCGTAAGAACCGGCAAGTAAATAACGCATATCGTTTGAGACAAGATGCGGTCTTGCTTTATAATAGTTCATCGTAGCAATATCACCTTTTTTAGCAAGAGCAAGTACATAAAGCGAATAAAGAATTTCTTTCTTTGCAATCTTTCGAATCGTCCTTCCGGTCTGTGTATAAGTTACATAATCGAATGTGCTCTGCTCTTTTACTCTCTTTGAAAGATACTTCAGCAGTTTATTCAATACTGCCTCGGAAACATCGTATTCTGCTTTTTTTGCTTCCAGCAAAAAATGCGCTGCGTAAACCGAACCCCACCAGTTGGACTCCGTTCCCCCCTGCCAGTAAGCGAGTGAGCCGTCGTACAACTGCATTGATTCAACTTTTCTTATTCCCTCTTTTACGTAATAAGCCGGATTGGTGGTTCGATAAAATTCGGGTGCAATAAGTTTTGCGAGATCCTCAAAATAAATTTGCGGGAATAATCTTGAAACTGTTTGCTCTATACATCCGTGAGGATAGCCAACAAGATATTTTAACTGCTTTGCAAACTTAACCGCAGGAAATTTGCTGATCGTAATTGATGTTGTTTCCGTACCCTTCAGAAAGTTCCTGGGAATATTCATTTTTAGTTCTTTACCTGCTTCAATAGTTCCTGAACCGGTTTCAACAATTAATGGAGAGACAGGTCGTACGGCGATGTCAATTTCTTCTTTTATGTTTGCAAAACCGCTCGTTTCGATTGTAATTTTTCCTGCACCAACCTGAGATTGCGCAAGAATTTCAAATGTTATACTTTTTGTCGAGTTAGGATTTATAGTTAATGATTTTTTCGTTGAAGAATTTATTTTCAGCGGACCTTCAACCTTCAATGATACATCAAGGTTTGCGGTTTTATCGGTTGTGTTAATAATTGATATGGGACTGACAAGTAAATCATTCACAGCAAGAAATCTTGGAATTTGCGGTTCGATTATTAAATCATCAGCAACTTTCATAAACCTTTCTGAAGAACCGAAACGGGAACCTGAGTATGCGATTGCCATCAATCTAACACTGCCATTAAATTGCGGGATATTAAGTGAAACATTTACAATACCTTCACTGTTTGTCTTTTTTATCCCACTCCAATAAGAAAGAAGCTTAAATCTTTTGACTGAAATAGGATTAGTTCTTTTCTTCAACTGCTCTTCCATCATGTCTCCGCCGCCTGGTGAAGAACTTTTCGAAACAATCTCGGGAAGCAAAAGCTTGTAAAGGTCATAGCTTTGAATCATCAAAGGTCGTTTTGCATACATAAATCCGTAAGGGTCAGGCGTTTGAAAGTTTGTTATCTGTAAAATACCTTCATCCACAGCAGCCACTGTAATGAAGATATCTTTTTGCGCTTCAGTTTTGACTGTTATTTGCTGAGTTGTATTAGGTTTAATTTTTTCCGGTGCAGAAATTGAAACCGGAAGCTTATTTTTTTTCTTTACAACTTTCATTGAGGCAAACCCATGACCAACCAGGAAAGGTGCCTTGTTCTCTTTGTTGTGTTCTTTAAATAGGGTTGCCGTTACATATACATTCGGCATATGTTCATCACCGAGTGAAATTTCCAATTCAGCAGACTTCGCAGTCACATCCAGATACCGATACGAATGAACATTGCCCCTTTCAAGTGTTACCAGCAGCTTGCCGGAAAACGGACATGTAAAAAGTATTTTGGCTTTTTCGCCGGGTTGATACTCCTGCTTATCAAAAACAATATCAACTCTGCCTTCTTTATCAACTTCAAAAGAGCCGGCTGTGGATGTACCCCACCCGTAAGCATAAAATATTTTCTTCTGAAAATCAGCACTACCCTTTTTAGACACTCGCAATTCATATTTACCTGAGCGCTGAACAACAAAAGTGAAAGGAGTTTCTCCGTTAATCATCACATCTTTTTCCCACTCACCAATTTCTTTCTGCTCAGAAGCATAATAGTATCTGCCGCTGTAATCTTTTTTCAAAACAGTCTGCCATTCGTAACGAACCAATTTTGCGCTAGCGTTAAAGTTATTAATTATTTTATCGTCAGGATTAACTGCTATCAAATTAAACTTCAGGTTTTCATTTACACCGAAATAATAATCGGTGGATTTTACTCCTATGAAATAATCTTTTGGATAAACTTCAAAACTTGCCGCGCGTGTAACAGTTCTACCGGTAAGATCAAAAACACTCACGTATGCCACTCCTGTTATAACTCCACCGCTTTTTATCTCAGGGGGTACACTGTAGCCTATATATGCTTTTCCGTCGGAATTTAACCCTCCCTCAAAAAAAGTATTTTCAATACTGGTATTGCTTATTGATGAATTTGAAAAGTTATATTTCGAATAATTTTTGCTATAGAATGGTTTATGATTTAATTGAATATCTGCTTCATACTTTAAATCAGCAGCGGGTGCACCAAAAAGAAATTCTGCATCCACGTTAATATTAATTTTATCACCCGGTTTAGTTTTTTCCTTATCGGTTTTAAGGTTAACACGTATTTTATCCGGGACAAATTCTTCGACTTTAAATTGATATGATCCAATTAGCTGATCGCTTCCAGTAAATACGTTTGCGGAATAATTTCCGGTCTGTGCATAATCGGGTAATGTGAAACTTACGACATAAGAACCTTCGGTATTCAATTCATTTTTAAATTCTTCAAAGACTTTACCTGTTGGAGTAATAATCCTTGTTAAAACAGGAAGATCTTTTACGACCTGGATTTTATCGTTACGTACAATTGAAGAAATCTTAACCTCTTCTCCGGGACGATATATATCCCTGGGTGAATAGGTGAACACATTAAAATCACTCGCATATTGAGTTAAGCCTCCAACATCGAAACGCGATGTTTCGATCCTTGTCTCTCTCAAATCAATGTAATTGAAGTCATCACTTTTTTCAACAACAATAAGCCGGGGGTAAAATCCTTCCGTATTATTTTTTACATCTTTAAAGACAGCGACACCATCTTCATCGGTTTTTCCAGTTAAGATTATTTGATTGTTAGTTGAGATTATATTTACTTCTGCTTCAGCAACCGGCTGTGCTCCGCTAATTGTATTTACAAAAACATAAATCTCATCGCTTGCAAATTTTGATATAATACCAAGATCGGTGATGGCAACCATTTTAGAATCATTTCTCCATCTTTCATCTTCTGAACGTACAGAAACTGTATATATTCCTTTATATTTCTGCCCCAACGCCTTATTAAGATTTACGGTAAAACTCTTAAGCCAGTTTTGTCCCTCAGGCAGTTTTATTTTTTCTTCGTAGATGGTTTTGCCGTAATCGCCGACGTAGTAATCAGGGTTGTAGCCGTAATAATAATCATCATAATAGTAGTAGTAACTATATTGATTTAGAAAATGCAAAATATTGTTTTTAAATACCTGAGCCACTTCAATTTCAACCTGATCAATATTAACTGCATTCACTTCAAGATTTTCTTCACCGCCGAGCATCAAATATTTTCCCTTTTTATCGGCAAAATCTATGGAAGGATTAACATTTACCATCGAAACCTCTTGATCATAATCAAACTCAAGCTCGCCGCCGTACAATCCGGGTAAGCCTTTTTTAATTTTCAGTTCAACAGTCTGCACATTATCAAGATCCGTTTCTATCCTTAGAATGTTTCCGCTTACTGAAAAGTTTAATTTCTTAGAAGGTTGAGTAGAAATAAAATTTTTCAAACGTTTCTCATCAAGGGTCTGAGTGGTAGCAACCTCAATCCATCCGCTGCTGCCGTCAAATCCAGCAGTTACATTTGTAATTGCAAGTTTAGTAATTGGCGGCAGATTTATATCAAAGTCCCTCGATTCCTTCAAACCTTCTTTTCCTATAACAGAAAGCAAATTTTCTTTTATTCTTATTGAAAATTTTTGTTCTTTGTCTGTCTGTTTCACTTCTCCAAAATTTAAAGCTATTACTTCTGCACTTTGCTCAGACATGATTTTATAATCAGTAATCACGGCTCCGGTTCTTTTAACTTCTAAAAAATTCTTTAATGATTTTGGGTCTACTGGATAATTGAAATGGATGTTTGCCTGCACACTCAGCGTGAAGTTCTGGTATGGGATGTTGGTCCAGAAAAAATCAACTTTAGTGACATCAAAATAAGGTGTATGAAAGTTATATTCTTCAAAATCAGGAGAGAATTTTGTATTAAAGAGTACATTTTCATTTACCGTTGCATAGTAACTTTGAATTGGTTCAAGAGATGCATCTGGAGAAAAAACGAGTGTGCTCGCCGATGTCCATTTAAATTTACCGGAAATTGGAGGGGAGAAGGTTACAAACTCTTCATCGAGCCATTTATCATGAAATTCAGCAGGTGCTAAATCTTCAGAAAACTCAATTACAAAATTTGTGAGCTTTTCAACTTCACCTTGCGGTGAAAAATATTCGACTTTAACTGTGTTGGAAGGTCCGCAACCAAATAATAAAAGTAAAACGGATAATAGAAATAATAGCAGATAACGCATTTGTGCCTCCGGGAAAAGAACAAATAATGTTTGAGTGCAAATTATTTATTTCTTAGGAAAGTCGGAAGAGTCCGGTATCTAACGGAAAAGAATTGAGTTGCAAAAGACGTTCAGGTTTAGTTTTAAAAAAGCCCCGTCAGGCAACTGCCTGATCCGGGGCTAAAAAAGTCAGCTGGAATTTTTCTTACAGGACGATCCTAATATGCTTCATTACTCGTAAATTCAGTATCAGTTCTCTGTAACCACATTGATTCAACTTCAAGTGATTTTTCCGTAACTTTGAATTTGAATAGCATGTCTACAGGGTGACAGCAAGCATTCTCAACAACGAACCTTTTTTCAATAAATACTTCAGTTTCATTAATTGCAGGGATGCTTACTTTTTCCTCGAAGTATTCATTCACGCTCCAGATTTTTTCCCCTTTAGGACACTGAACTATCATATCAATGTCTAATCTAACTTTCAGGAGAACATAATTTTGAGGAGCCGGTGGCATAGGATCCACCTGAACTAATGTATGTTCGTAAATAACTCTGCCGCTTAATTCAGCACTTTGCTTTAAATCTGAACGGTGAACCGGATCATAAATAAAGCCCTGAAGCTTTAGTATATCCGTATTGTAATAACTGTTGGGATCTTTTTCAGCCTGGGTTTTAACTTCAGTATCTTGAACAGGATCAGTTATATTAGCGTCCTGACAGGCGAAAAGGAACAAGAACGAAAGGGTGAAGAGGGAGATAAATAGGGTTTTCATGACAAACTCCTTTTATTTGTTGGTGTTTTGTTAATTAAAAGCGCAACACCAATAAACAAAATAAAGGAGCCCACCACCTATCAACTATGTCCCAAATGTTTGTCTTTTTTGATAAAATGCATGCACATATGTCGCATCTAATTGTACGAATGTCGCATCTTGCTTTTATGTTATTTTTTTAGGGCTTTTAATATCCTGGAAAGGAGTGTAAGAGAAGTAAAAAATTTAATTTGCTAAGTCACTTGGTGGGTACCCAAATTCATTTTTGAAGCAACGGCTAAAATAAGCCGGACTTGAAAATCCAACAGAATAAGAAATCTCTGAAACCGTTCCCTTTTGTTCCTCAATCATAGTTTTCGCTCTAGAAAGCCTTATTAATCTCAGATACTGGCTTGGTGATCTGCCTGTTAACGCTTTAAGCTTTCTGTGTATTTGTGATCTGCTCATTCCAGCTTCTTTCCCAAACTGATCTATGCTGAATTCTTCTTCTGCAATATGGATATCAATTATTCCCATTAGTCTATTCATAAATTGTTCATCAAGTCTATTTAACTTTTTTTCTTCCCGTTCAGGGACGTAATCACCTTTGCTAAATTTTATTTGCAGCTTTCTTCTTTGCTCAATCAGACTTTTAATTCTAACGCTAAGCTCTTTAATATCAAATGGTTTTGTCAAGTAGGCATCAGCTCCTATTGACAGTCCCTCAAGTTTATCAGCCTGTTCTGATTTAGCAGTCAGAAGTATTACCGGAATGTGACTGGTTTTCGTATCATTTTTTATTCTTTTTAATAATTCAATCCCATCCATTTTGGGCATCATGATATCACATATTATCAAATCAGGTATAATTTTTCCGGCTTTTCTTAATCCCTGTTCACCATTAACAGCTTCAATTACCTGGTAATCAGTGTCTATCGACTCTCTGATATATTCTCTCACATCGGCGTTGTCTTCCACTATGAGCACCAAATTTTTTTCATCTTCTATTTCATCAAGCAGATCAATCTTATCCAACTCCGATACATAATCGTCATCAAAAATCTCCAAAGGCTCCGTTTCGGATTGGCTGAATTCATAAATTTCTTCTTTCCTCAGATGACCTTTACCCATTGGAAATTCTAATATAACCTCCGTCCATTCTCCCTCCTGGCTCTCTATTTTAATTTTTCCCCTGTGAAGTTCAACCAATTCTTTCGTTAACGCTAATCCAAGTCCTGTCCCTTCGTGCTCGCGGGTATGTGAACTGTCTGCCTGGTAAAATCTGTCAAATAATTTCGGAAGATCTTTTTCAGATATTCCAATACCCGTATCTCGGACTGTAATTATTACAGTATCATTTTCGCTCTCAAATAATTTTACAGTTATTTTCCCTCCTTCCGTGGTAAACTTAAAAGCATTTGAAAGTATATTTGTTAGTATCTTTTGCATTTTATCTTTATCAAAATATACTTCAACATCTTCCTTCTCCAATTTTATTTTTAGGGTTATGTCTTTTGTTTCTGCAATCGATTCAAATGTCATTACCATTCCTTTAACAAAAGAAGAGAGATTCATAGGAGATGCCTGTAATTTTAATTTTCCAGCCTCTAGTTTTGAAAGTTCAAGCAGCTGATTAATTAATATGAGTAGTCTCCTTGCATTTCTATTAATTAAGTCTGCTTGTTTTTTCAATAATTCGTCAGAGCTGGAAGAGGTTATTTTTTCAGCAGGACCAAGAATTAAAGTTAACGGTGTTCTGAATTCATGCGAAATATTTGCAAAGAATCTGGATTTCATCCGGTCAATCTCCTGCAGCTTTTCTGCGTGATCATGCTCTAACTCCAGTTCATGTTTTAATCTCTGCCTCTTTAAATCATATTGTCGTATCAACAATACGATAAGAATAATTATAATTGTATAAGATATGTATGCCCAGGTGGTTGCAAACCAGGGCGGGGTTATAATAAGTTTTAATGAAAATCCATTCTCACTCCATAAACCATCATTATTAGATCCGTTAACTTTGAAAATATACTCACCGGGATTTAAGTTCGTGTAAGTCACAAACCTTCTTGTCGCGTCAGTATAATTCCATTCTTTATCAAATCCCTCTAAAATATAAGCGTAATAGTTTTTTAAAGGATTCCGAAAGTCGAGCGCACTAAACTCAAAGGAAATTACATTATCATTATGATTTAATTCTATTTGTTCTGTTTCGGTAATGGATTTTTTCAGTATTGACCGTCCCCAGGTTGAATCGAAACCAATGTCAACTTTTTTATGGAGAAGCTGAAAATCAGTTATAATTATTTTGGGACGATGAGGATTATTTTTAATACTGTCCGGATGAAAAATATTAAATCCGTTAGGACCACCAAAAATGAACTCCCCTGTTTTACTTTTGCAATAAGCTCCCTGATTAAATTCATTTCCCTGCAACCCATCACTAGCATCAAAATTTCTGAATGATTTGGTCTGGGGATTGAATTTTGATAATCCCTTATTTGTACTGAGCCATAAATATCCAGAATTATCTTCTAACACCCCGTAAACAACATCATTTGGTAAACCATCCTTTAGCCTGATATGTTCAAACATCTGTTCGGACCGGATAAATTTATTAAGTCCCCCACCATGTGTGGCAATCCATAAATCACCTGAACGACTCTCATAAATTGAGAAGATCGCGTCGTTACTCAGACTTTTAGGGTCATTAGGGTTGTGGATATATTGTATAAATCTGTTTTCTTTTCTGTCAAATCTGTTTAGCCCACCACTGTCGGTTCCTATCCATAGGTTGCCGTAACTATCTTCAAGAATCGAGAAGATTTTATTAGTGCTTATAGAAAATTTATCATTTGGATTGTGCCTGTAGTGAGTGAACCGATTAGTATTCCTGTCAAATAGATTCAATCCACCACCAAAGGTACCGATCCACAGGGAGCCGGATTTATCTTCATAAATTGAAAAAACTTCATTGTTACTTAAACTATAAGGATCGTTTGGATTGTTTTTAAAATGAACAAATTGGTTCTTTTCTCTATCAAACCGATTTACCCCCCCACCATAGGTTCCAATCCACAAAACACCCTTTTTATCCTCGTAAATCGATATGACTTCATTATCACTTAAGCTATATGGATTAGCAGGATTGTTCTTATAAATAGATATAATCCCCTTTTTCCTATTTATTCTGTTTAATCCGTCACCTGTTCCAATCCATAGATCTCCCGACTTATCTTCGCAGATTGAAAAAATTACATTATTACTGATACTATTTTTAGCGTTAGGTTTGTGCCTGTAGAGTTCAAATCTACTTTTACTTTTATCCAGTTTATTTACCCCTCCACCGTAGGTACCTATCCAAAGTATCCCGGTTTCATCCTGGAATAATGAAAATATGCCATTACTATTTATGCTCGAAGGATTTAGCTCATCAGGTAAGTAAAATATGAATTGATTACGATCCCGAAGGAATTTATTTAGTCCCCCACCCATTGTCCCAATCCAGAGATTATCAGAATCATCTTCCAATATGGAAAAGATTCTGTTAGCGCTGATAGAATTAGGATCATTAATATTGTTTGAGAAACGGGTAAAGGTACCGTTTGCTCTGTTGAATCTATTTAATCCGCCATTACCTGTTCCTATCCAAAGGTTTCCAGACCTATCTTCATAAATCGAGAGGATTTCATCATTACTTATGCTCTGCGGATCATTAACGTTATTCCTGTAGTAAATAAATTTTTCTGTCTCTTTATCGAAATTATTTAGTCCTCCCCTCTTTGTACCAATCCAAAGAAAACCCAAGTGATCCTCTAATATTGATTGAACTTCATTATCACTTATGCTGAAAATATTATCAGGAACGGACTTGTATCGCTTAAATTTTTTCGTTTGAGCATCAAATCTGTTTAAACCGCCTCCTTCTGTTCCGATCCAAAGTATGCCTGAACGGTCTTCATAGATAGTGAGAACTTCATCATCACTTAAGCTGCAAGAGTCATAGGGGTTATATCTGTAATGAACAAAGCTTTCTGTCTCTGGTTCATATTTGTTTAGACCACCACCATAAGTTCCAAACCAGAGAGCCCCGGATTTATCCTGGCAGATTGAATAGACTCTATTTGCACTAATGCTTGTTGAGTCATTCGGATCATTCCTGAAAACTTTAAATTTATAACCATCGTATCTATTTAAACCGTCAGAGGTTCCTAACCACAAATATCCCCGCTCATCCCGAAATACACTCCAAACAGTATTTTGTGACAAACCCTCTTCAACAGACAAATGTTCGAACTGGACAACTTCTGTTTGAGAGAGTAAATATATCTGTAGAAATAATATGTATAGTATTAGTTTTCTGCACATTGCCCAAAGAATGTTTTTAAATCCTGAAAAATTAAAGTTTATGAAGTGAATAATTTTCAAACAATATCGTTCCGATGTATTCTACACGGATTTAATTAATTCTTTTTACATTCAAATCAGTCCTTTATAACTGATTCTAAGGTAAATTAAACCTATGTCGCGAAATACTAAAAGTATTAATGTCTGTAAATAAATCTACTTTAGTGCACAAAAAACAATAATAATTATTCATTCTCAGATGGAGGTGGAGAGTCACAATGAAACTCATTTTCTAACTCCTCACAACTATACACAAAATACACATCACCACAGGGAATAATAGCTAATCCATTTATGCACCATATACGAACAGGTTCTTCTTGTCCATCATAATAGACCCAAACATGGCTTGTATCCATATCTGAACTATCTCCGGAATAGGGTATAGTAACACGATCCTCAAAAGCATCATATTGGATACTAATATTCTGGCCCCTTGGGATAGAAATAACTTTACCTGAGGCAGTAACAAGTACAGGTTCAAATTTTTCTTCCTGCATCACATTATCAATTTCACCTTCATCTTCAATTTCGATTTTCCTGAGTGTAACATCATAAGTATAGCCTGGTTTAACCGCAACGAGAATTGTATCAACATCCTGCGACTTCAATTTATTAACAACCACTTCTTCTTTTTTATCAGTGCACGATCCCATAATTAGAGCAAATAAACAGATTGCAAAAAAACCAAAAAGATTTTTCATTTTAGCTCCCTCCTAATTTTAAATTATTTAAATGATACAGCAGACTAAAACTGCTGCAATGATCCTCCGTCTGATTTTATATATTCAATTAATTGTGAATTAAAGTGAAAAGAATAGATGAAGGTATGTCGATATATGTGAAGAAAAAAAATCTTCACAACAACCTCGCCCGCTATTATGCAAATTTTTGGTTTATGTCCATCAATTTGAGAATATGATTTTAAATTGCTAAAAATTATTAATACAAGCAAGTAAAATAAGATCGTCAAATATTAATAGTTTATAATTATCAAACATTAAGAAGCCCCGTCCGGCAACTGCCGATCCGGGGCTATGATATGTTTTAATTAATATTTGCTGAGCTTATTTCATCAACACTTGTGCACCGAAGCTTTAGCGAAGGAGCATCAGTTTCTTAGATGAAGTGTAGTTAGCGGCTTCAAGTCTATAGATATATACACCATTCACCCAGCATATTATAAATAACGAGCTTAACAAAACCCTCCTCTGGCAGAGAATATCTTATTGTTGTTGATGGATTAAACGGATTTGGAAAATTTTGTTCCAGACTGTATTCAACCGGGAGCTGTATTTCGTCTTTATCCACAGGCATAACCTCATCGAATTTATTTATTAAAATATATTCCAAAAGTGTCTTTGCTGAGGTTTGATTCATATAGTAAAGTGGAAAACTAAGGGTAACTACTTTAAAATTGCTTCCAATATATTCAACTCCTACAGGTTTACCTTTTAAAGAACCCTGCTGAGTAGTTGAATCAAAATTGGTTTCATAAATATAAATTTCTGCTCCCTGACCGGATGATTTTATCATCTCAATATCCTTTAAATGATATTGATTTGAAGCTAAGGTCTTGGAAGAATCCACAAAGATATTATTGTAGCCTGCACCAGCACTTAAAGAACCGTTAAAGAGTGAAAATATTGTTCCCTGTGTTTCTTCAATTTTTAAATAATCATAAATAAACTCTCCCGGGCCATATGTTCCATTTAGACCTATTACATTTTCAAAAGCTTTAGAGGGTCTGTATCCTGTATAGAGGAAATTGCCGCCAATATTCAGGTATTCGCTTACACTTTGTTTAAAATTAAATGGCGAACTCATCTCCGTATTATCATTGCCATGCCATATGACAGTTGAATAAGCTCCAAGATCAGCTAGTCCAATTTCCTCTTCTTCAATCAGATCATAATTGCCAGTATTAAAATTCGAGAGTAAATAATCATAATAATCATCAACTTCCTGATCGGTTGGCTGCATCGGTGAACCATCCCCGTCTATTGTTTCGTCCACAATCAGCACTCCCTTGTCCAGTGAGATAACTCTAGATCTTAGTGTGATATTGTTTTCACTTTCATTAAGCAGACTATCCACGGCTTTAACTGTATAATAATAATATGTTCCGTTTTCTGCATTCATATCAGTGTATGTCGTATCCTGATAAATCTGCTGATTTAATTTAATACCAAGATTTCCTTCTGTTTCTGAGCGATATAAGTTGTAACCAAGTAAATCGTATTCATTATTTTTAAACCATTCAAGGTCTACCTTCGCCCAATCCGGTTTAGCTTTAAAGCCGGAAAGAGGGAGAGGTAGCAGAAAAGGCACCGCTGAACGTTCAACTATCGTGCTTTCGTTTCCATCCAAATCAACTGCTGAAATCCCTGCAAAGTATAATACTCCTTCCTCCAGATTATATAAGACAAAGGATGTATCTGTAGTTGAAAAAGTAGAATCATAAACACCTGATTGCTTGCCAAAATAAATTTTATATTCTGAAAAATCGGGTGATAAATTCGGACTCCATTCAAGTACAAGTGAATTTCCCGTTCCCGCATCATATAGTTTGTAGTTTTGAACTGAAGACGGCATAACAATATTCAAAAGTAAAGTAGCGCAGGAGGATTTAATTACTTCCGCACAATATTCCATGCTATAATTACCAATGGTATCGCCGGGTGAATGATAGTAAGGGCTGAAATTTGTTTCTTCAAAATAGACTGACGGATAACCTAACTGCCAAAACGAATGGCTATCTGATCCGCCGCTGTTTACACTTCCATTGCGAGGTGTAAGAACCGAATAATTTTCAATGCAGTACCAGGCAAGATCCCTTAGATATTCAAAACCGGTATATCTGTTAATATCAACCTGGCTGGAATTTACGGGATTTAAAGTATGACTTATCATATCATGATTGATCATAATTTTAATATTCATTCCGGAGTTGTAAGCTTTTACAGCATAATCTTTACTCCCCCAAAGTCCATATTCTTCAGCTCCAAACGTAACGAACTTAATAGTTGATTCAGGCTGATAATTGTTTTCCATTATCACCCGAGCAATTTCCAGAACTGCTGCTGTTCCGCTTGCATTATCATCTGCACCCGGTGCAAATACTAAAGGGTCACCCGATGAATAAGAATCGTGATGACCTCCGACAACATTAAAAATATTTGGCTCATAAATTCCGGTCAACGTGGCAATTACATTTTTTTGCCAGGTACCCTGGTACTGAAAAGAATCAATTTGAACGTCAGAAAATCCCATTTTCATAAATTGATATTTTATCCATGAAGCTACCGAATCCCGGGTTTCAGCATATAAAAATCTTGTCTGGAAATCCTGTAAGCTTTGAATAAAAAACCTTACACTATCAGAATTCACAGACGAAGTAATTTGTGTTATGATCGAATCATTAAGTGAAAAATCATTATCAGGAATGATTCTTCTTTGATTTTTGAAGTTATATTGCCCCAACAGCTCAGTAACTTTTAGTTCTTTTTCAGCTGCTTCAGAATCTGTCAGAGAAATGTTTTTTACGATGGCAAATGATAATCCTTCGTAGACAATTTTTTCACCTAACAGTTTATCGCTGATATCTTCCTCCTTTTTCGAGCTAACCATAAAGTATTTATCCATCCCTGTAGCCTCATCAAGTATTTGATAAACAATTCCGATCCTTTCAATAGAAATTAATTTTTCCATATTTACAAAAGTTATCAGCTCATAATCATTTATATGTAAAACGGGGACATCCATTTTTTCAATTTGATTTAATTTATCAGCATCATTTAGTTGTATCGAAATTAAAAGACCCGAATTGCTTTGAGAAGATAGAAAGGATGAGACAATAAAGATAAATACTAATACTATTTTAAAACATTTCATTTAAAAACCTCTTCTGAAAAAGGATAGAATAGATAAAAGATAAGATATTAATACGAAGAATTTTAGAATAACTTTTTTCTGCATATACCATTTCCCCCCGTGAATAAATTATGAAATAAAAATACCTAAACATTACTTTATATACTACACCAGGAATTTTACATAAATTAAAAAGCCCCGTTCGGCAACTGCCGGATCGGGGCTTGAGAAAGTAAACAACAAAATGCTCAGCTTATTTCATCAACACTTGTGAACCGAAGCTTTAGCGAAGGAGCATTAGTTTCTTTGATGCATTATAATTTGCAGCTTCCAGTCTGTATATATAAACACCGCTTGCAAGGTTTTCTGCATTAAATGATATTTCATATCTGCCGGCTTTTTGATTGCTTTCAATCAGAGAAGCAACCTGCTCACCCAGCATATTATAAACAGCAAGTTTAACGAAACCATCCTCAGGAATCGAGTATTTAATTGTTGTACTTGGGTTGAATGGGTTCGGATAGTTCTGCTCTAAAGCGTATTCTATAGGTAATTCTACAACAACATTAATTTCATTTGAATATTCATAACTACCGTCAAAATCAACTTGCTTTAATCTATAAGTGTATTCAGCGGGGTTAATATTGATATCACTGTATGTATATGCTTTAGGCTCTGTTGTTGTCCCGAAACCTGCAACATAACCAATCTTTTCAAAACTGCCATTACCTGTTTTTCTTTCAATGTCGAATCCCTGGTTGTTGGTTTCCGTAGCTGTATTCCATTTCAACTCAACATTATTATCATTAACCGCTGCTGTGAAGGATGAAAGTTCAACAGGAATTGTTAAATCTTCCAGCATCATCTCGTCCACGTACCAATAATCAATGTTGAAGGAATTCCCGTTACAGTATATAATCAACTGTAGATTCTCTGAACCGGATGAAGGAGTAGTAAATAATAATTCTTTTGGTTCAGGACCAACGTTTCCGTTTGGCTGAACTTCCCAGAGCGTAGAACTTGTAGTTCCTCCATCATAGCTTACACCAACACCTAGGAATGGAGATGGTGTGGCACTATAGTCATCCACAAAATGCACGAATGTAAGTTTTAGATCTCGGTTATTATTAGCAGGAATTACACAGGAAAGCAACTGTGATAAACCATTAAACGAAGGCGTCCAGCTCAATTCTAATTCAGGGGCGGTACCACCTGCATTGTTAGATGAAGCACTAGACCAGTTTGATAAACCTAATGGTCCAATAGGAGTCCAGCAGGATAGATCACTAAATGGCTCGATAAAAAGTACTCCAGGACTGAGTTCAGTGGTAAATGCCCAAACGGGACCTGATACTGTACAAGTATCGTTCTTACCCTTAATTCTCCAGTTGTAAGTTGTATTATATTCTAAGGGACCCGGGACACTCCATGAAGAAATTAAAGCACCATCATAAACCATCGTCATGCTACCGGCTTCCCCGAACCAGACTTCAATCTGATTTGCACCTGTTCCGTTCGTCCATGTTAATTGCGATAAATCCACGGGTACAACAGTTGCACCGTTTGCAGGATCCGGATTTGTAGGTGGATCAACAGGGCATGGAGGACCGAATGTAACAACACTCATCCAGCCTTGATAAATACCTGTTCTGTTTTCACCCCAGTATGGATAAGCCACATCATCATGCGCAGCAACACCAATGTAATCTCCTGCATATCCACCTGCCAGACCAGATATTGGAGAAGGTGTATGGGGTGCATCGCTGACTTTAAAGTTTTCAAATGTATTACCTCCATCTAATGACCTTGCCATATAGACATCAGCCTGGTTATTTGGAACATCGCGGCTATCAAAAAATACTAGCATTAACTGTCCGGTTGCCTGGTCAACAGTACACCATGGGTAATACTGATCTTTACCATTGTTCATTGCATCATCATTAACTCTAACCGGTGAAGACCATGTTGAACCACCATCCGTAGATTTAATTAAAACAATATCAGGATCAGTACCTGCAGGTGATACACCTCTTTGCGGCCAGCAGATGTAAATGTTGCCGCTATACGTCCCGCTTGTTCTATCGACTGCCATTACAGGGAATGAAGCTACCCGAATACCGTTTTTGCTTGATAAAGTTCCTCTTATTCCAAAATTAACTGCAGAATAAATTCTATTAGCAGTCCAGGTTGCACCACCGTCAGTTGATTTTGCAAATCCTATAGCATCTTCACCACCAGGCCAGGCATCGTATACAGCCCAGGCCGCATAAACCTCACCATTTGGTCCTGTTTGGATATTCACTCCCTGATCATGACTACCAGCATTTATAGAAGAACTCAGATTTACTAAAGAACTCCAGCTTGTACCAAAATTCGAAGAATACTTTAAGACGATGTTTTCAGATCCTGTTCCTGCAAATGGTGTCCAAGCATCGTATAATCTGTTTTCATAGGGACTACCACTAGTCTTGTCAACCATTAAATGTTCTTTGTCATCACTACCAGCAGTACTTACAGTATGTGTTGTCCAATTTGCACCATTATCAGTTGAGCGCGCAATTCCCATTCCACCACCTGACGATATAAAAGCCTCATAAAAATATCCGTTAGATCCAATTACAGAAACAGGATCTCCGGAATTTGAACCAAAGGGTGGATTATCAAATGCAGTCCAGGTAGAGGCTCCATCTAAAGACCAATATACTCCAGTCCCATAAATGCCCGATACTGGCCAAGGCGTAGCATTAGCCGAACAAAAAATTATAGAATTATCTGTAGGATGAACATCAACGCTTGTTTCCGATTGTGTTGAGTTTGTTGTGCCGTTGGGTCTAAAGTTTGGTTCAACAGTAATTCCGCTTCCAAAATCATAGTATTTAGTCTCAGAATTGACCGGTTCCCATTTATGATCAGGCACCAAATTTCCCGGGGCTGTCGGATCCAATGCTATTTTGGACCATTTCTTAACAGGATCACCTTCAGTCTGGGAAAAAACAGAAAGAGCACTGATGCTAAAAATAACCAGTAACAAAAGCATGGTTGAAATGTTTTTCATTAGTTCTCCTCTTAATGATTGTTAATTAATTGAGTTTTAGTAATTATAAATTTTTAATTTAGTTCAATTGTGAATTCGAAAGTGAAAAAAATGACTTTTCAAAATTTCTTTTAAATAAGGGTTTGATAGAAATTCAGCTGGTTTAATAGAAAGGTTTTTCCCTTGATCTCCAGAACTTCGAACATTCCCTGCTTGAATAAATAGTTAATTTTGAGCTGAAAAAATTAACTTAAATGCAAACATAAGTAAATTTTTATATTACTTGCTAATTATAAAATACTTTCTCTTTATTTTTTAATTGTAAATTTTTGGTTGAAAGTAAAACATAAATAACTGATTCCGGCAATATTTTGCTCCTTACATTATCAATTATTATACTGATCTTTTTAAATGCGATTATACTTATTTCGCTAAAAAAAGTGTTTTTAGAAGAGCAGATCAGGAAAGATGAAGTAAAATTTTCTCTTTTACAAGTCGGAATTTCTATAATAATTGCTGTAAAGAATGAGGAGAATAATATCCAGCCTCTTGTTGAATCTTTAAAAAATTTGGAATGGCAGCAGGATAATTTTGAGGTGATTTTCATCGATGATAATTCAACGGATAAAACGATGAAGGAAATTGAGAAATCAATTAACGGGCTTAAGAACCATAAAATTATTTCCCTTTCTGAGTTTGAAATCGGCGGAAAGAGGAACGCATTAACAAAGGGGATTGAGAGCGCCCAATTTGAAAATATTGTAATTACTGATGCTGACTGTCGGCCCGAGCCAAACTGGCTGAATTTGTATTCCAAAAAGTTTAATGAGAAATTTGATTTTATTTTTGGAATTGCACCTTTTAAGCAGGACAATTTTCTGGTTAATAGAATCGCTTGCTTCGAAAATCTCAGAAGCTCGATTTTAACATTCTCATTTGCAGGATTAGGACTTCCCTATTCGGCTGCTGCAAGAAATATTGGCTTCACAAAAAATGCATTTGAAAAAGTGGGTGGGTACTCAAAAACAAAACAAACTTTAAGCGGCGATGATGATTTGCTATTGAGAGAAGCTGTGAAAAATAAATTAAAAATCGGCACGGTTACAGACAGAGGTTCATATGTTTATTCAGAGACCAAAAAAACATTTAAAGGTTATCTGAACCAAAAAGCCAGGCATACTCAAACTTCCCTTCATTACTTAGTAAAACACAAATTATTCTTAGCGCTCTGGCATTTAATGAATTTATTTTCTCTGCTCTCAGTTCTGCTGATGATTTACAATCCTTTATGGGGAGTATTATTCGCTACCAAGCTATTTGTTGATTTATCAGTTGTTAAAATAATTGAAAGGAAATTTGGTTATAGTTTCAATTTATTTGATATCATTTTTCTTCAAATAATTTACGAGTTGCTACTGATTCTAAATTTTATAAACGCACGATTTTTGAAAATAAAATGGAAGTAGGACTCACAACCTCATCAGAATTTGATAAAACGCATCCTAATTACGAAAGGTGGAGAAGAGCACGCGAGATTTCCATTGAGCGTGGTAAATTCGTTAAATCAGTCCTATCGAAATTTATTGATTGTAAAAATCTGAAAATACTCGATATCGGTTCAGGCCAAGGTGGTACTGCTAAAATATTTGCGGAAAACAATTTTGTTGTCAGCATTGAAAAAAATCCCGGAAGGTTGCTACAGCAAATCAATACAAGCAAGAAATTATTAATTCTGGGCGACGCAGTAAATCTTTCTCTAAAAAAGAAAACATTCGATATAATTATTCTGCAGGATTGCATTGAACATTTAAAAATTAAAAAGGATTTCTTTGAGCAACTGCATCAACTACTTGATGATAATGGCATTATATATTTAAGCACACCGAATAAATATTCTCTCGTCAACATAATTTCTGATCCCCATTGGGGATTACCGATCGTGTCTTTATTTAACAGAAAAAATATTAAAAGATATTTCCTCAAGCATTTCAGAAAGAGGGATTTTTTAAGAGAAGATATTGCTGAGCTTTTTTCATTACATGAATTAGAAAATTTATCTGGGGGCAAATTTGAACTGATTTTGAACACCAGATTCGCATTAAAAGAACTTTTGAGAGGTAACAAAGGATTAATATGGAGTGATTTTCATCTAATACTCTTAAGAGCAGCAAAAAAAATCCGACTGGAAAAATTCTTAATTCAAATTGCAAATGATAGTAGAGGAGTTTTGAACAAATTTATTACCCCGACTTTTTACCTGATCCTGATAAAGAAAGGGTAATAATTTTGCAGACTATATTAAATTGGAATGGTCGGCTGATTTAGTAAATTACAACTTATAAAAAGAAATAATTAAATAAATCGGTTAAATGAACGATTATAAAAATTTAGTAAAAGCTGCATTGGATGCAAAAAGCAAAGCTTTACCGACTTATTCCAATTTTTATGTGGGTGCAGCACTTTTAACCAATAATGATAAAATTTATTCTGGCTGTAATATTGAATCGAGTTCTTACAGCTTAACTATATGTGCTGAAAGGACAGCAATATTCAAGGCTGTTTCTGAGGGTGAAAGAAAATTTAAAGCAATTGCAGTAGCTGCTGATACTGAAGATTTTATTTCTCCTTGCGGCGCTTGCCGGCAGGTAATCAGCGATCTCTGCGGCGAAATTGATGTTGTACTTGTTAATTCAAAGGGAAATTTCAAAATTAAAAAAACATCGGAGTTGCTGCCCTTTGCTTTCGGTTATAGTTTTTTGAAAAAATCTTAATTAAACATTTTTACTTTTATCTTTTTTTTCCGGTTATGACAGATATTCCTCCACATCAGCTACCTAAAGATATCGGCTGGATCGAAGTAATTGCCGGCTGTATGTTCAGCGGAAAAACTGAGGAATTAATTCGCCGCTTAAGAAGAGCTCAAATAGCCAAGCAGAGAGTGAAAATATTTAAACCGAAAATTGATGACCGCTACTCACACGAGTCTATTGTTTCGCACAATGATCAATCTCTTCCTTCAATAATAATTAGTAGTGCAAGCGAGATTGTTAAATTATCTGAAGATGCACAGGTTATCGGGATAGACGAGGCACAATTCTTTGATGAAAAAATTGTAGGTATTTGCAACGAACTTGCCTCAGACGGGAAAAGAGTTATAGTATCAGGCTTGGATCAGGATTACAGAGGGGTACCCTTTGAACCTATGCCTCAACTCTTAGCCATTGCAGAATACATAACAAAGCAACTTGCAATTTGTGTTGTGTGTGGTAATCCTGCCGATAAAACGCAAAGGAAAACTGCGTCTTTGGAAAGAGTTATTGTGGGGGCAGCAGACATATATGAGGCTCGCTGCCGTAAATGCCATTACATTCCAAAAGAAAATTAAAGAGGCTGAATGGATTTTGAATCTATCTTAAGAGGTTTCCTCGGAATTATTTTGCTCGTCGGATTATCATTTCTTTTATCTAACAATAAATCAAAAGTAAATTGGCGCCTGGTTATTGGCGGATTAGGTTTACAGTTCATTTTTGCTATACTGATTCTTAAGGGCGAAGACCTCCGCTCCATATTTGGACCTCTTGGTTGGCCAAAGGATTTCTTTAACTGGATAAGTTATTTTTTTGTTTTACTTTTAAACTTCACTTATGAAGGGGCAAAATTTGTCTTTGGCGATCTTGCTAAACCACCGGGGGTTGAAGGCAGCTTGGGTTCCTTTTTTGCATTTCAGGTTTTGCCTACTATAATATTTTTCGCAAGCTTAATGTCTATTCTCTATTATCTCGGTATAATGCAATTAATAGTAAAGGGAATGGCATGGATAATGGCAAGAACACTTGGTACAAGCGGCGCCGAATCACTCTCCTGCTCAGCCAATATTTTTGTGGGACAAACTGAAGCACCGCTTATTATCAGACCATTTTTAAAAGGGATGACAAGAAGCGAACTGCTTACAATTATGGTAGGCGGAATGGCAACAATAGCTGGTGGTGTAATGGCTGCTTACATACAAATCTTAGGCTCGGCTTATGCAATTAAACATGGAATTCCTTTGGAGCAAGCACAACAATTATTTGCTACTCATTTGCTGGGTGCAAGTGTTATGGCAGCACCAGCAGGAATTGTAATTTCCAAAATTATTATCCCCGAGGCAGAGTCACCCGAAACCAAAGGATCTGTAAAAATTGATGTTGAGAAAAATGCTGCTAATGTGATTGAAGCCGCTTCAAATGGTGCTGCAGATGGATGGAAACTGGCAATAAACGTTGGGGCAATGCTTCTCGCTTTTATTGGTCTGATTGCACTAGTTAATTATCTGCTTAATGGTCTTGGAGATTTGGTTGGGATCAATGCTTATCTTGTCAGTACATTCGGTCAACCCCTGAGTTTTCAATTGATAATAGGACTGGTACTGCAGTTTGTAGCATTCGGAATTGGTGTCCCCTGGGAAGATGCTTTGAACTTTGGAAGCTTACTCGGGATTAAAGTTGTCCTAAATGAGTTTGTTGCATATTCAGAAATGGGCACTTTAATTGAAATGGGTAAAATATTAAGTGAGAAAAGTATTTTGATGTTAACCTACGCATTATGCGGTTTTGCCAACTTTAGCTCAATAGCAATTCAAATCGGGGGAATTGGACCTTTAGCACCAAATCGTAAATCGGATATCGCAAGCCTTGGAATAAAAGCTGTGATCGGTGGTGTACTTGCCACTTTAATGACCGCAACTCTGGCTGGACTATTATTCAGTTAAATGATCGACCTCAATTTTAAATATGAAAAACTTATTAAGTACATCGATAAAGAAGCCCCCTTTACTCCAGAATTGGCAATTATATTAGGAAGTGGTTTGGGTGAGTTTTCCGATTCACTTGAAACAAACAAAATATTTAATTCTAAAGAACTGCCTGGTTATCCGGTTTCTGCAGTTGAAGGTCATGCGAGCCAAATTAAATTTGCGGTTTACGACTCCAAAAAAATAATAATTTTCAAAGGGCGTTCACATTTTTATGAGGGGTTTAAATTAAGCGAATGCGTTCTGCCTGTATTCATTACACAAAAACTTAGATGTAAAAAGTTAATTTTAACAAATGCAGCAGGGGGAATAAAACAAAATTTAAGGCCGGGCGATTTAATGTTGTCAACTTCGTTTAATGCAATTGGTTTAAAGAAAGAACTGGCTGAGCTGATAGGTTTGACATCAGTTGAAACCAGAAATTATTTTTTAAACTGTCCGTCAAAAGAATTAAATGAGATAATAAAAAGATCCGCGGTAAATGAAAAAATTAATTTATTAGAAGGAGTTTATTGGTATTCAAAAGGTCCAAGCTACGAAACCCCGGCAGAGATTAAATTCATTGAGAAATTTGGTGGCGATGCCGTGGGAATGTCTACCGTTCACGAAGCTGTATTTGGAGCTTCGTTAGGATTGGAAGTTGCGGCAATTTCCTGCATTACAAATCTGGCTGCAGGTATTTCCCCTGAAAAGCTCTCGCACGATGAGGTTAAAAAAACAGCCGAAAAAGTAATGAATAAATTCAGCAGATTGCTTAAAAAAGTTGCTTCAGAAATCTAAAATCCTCCTTTCTTAAATTACTTATTAAATTGACTTTGTAAGGCTTATACCCTAATTTTGTCAGTTCATTTTCAAATTTATCCATCGAGAAATTTTTTATGAGAGAATTTAGATTTAGGTTAATAATTATCATTGCAGCGATAGTGCTCTCAGTTTATCTGCTTTACCCTACATATGTTGATTATCAAAATAGCAGTGAGATCAAGCAAGCACTTGAACTGAAGAAAGATCAGATACTAAAAGCCAATCCGGATCTTAATAAATCCCAAATAGACAGAATTTTAAGAATCACGGAAGACAGCATACTTACTTCAAATCCTGATATCGTAAAGAACAGGGAAAAGCGGGTAAAACTTGGTCTCGATTTGCAAGGTGGAATGAGAATTGTACTCGAAGTCAATACCGGCAAATTGATGGAAAAGCTTGCTAAAAATCCTGATGAAGCTTTTAATGAAGTATTAATTGAAGCAGAAAAAGAATCAAATGAAACGGATGAATCAGTAGTTGATATCATTGGAAGAAAATTTTCTGAAAGAGGAATCAGACTCAGTCGTTATTATGGTACAATCAGACAGGAAGATGATGAAATAATCAGTGAATTAAAAGAAGATGCTGAAGATGCGGTTACAAGGGCAATGGAAATTATAAGAAACAGAGTCGATCAGTACGGAGTCAGCGAACCTTCAATTCAAAGGCAGGGCAGCAGGAGAATTATTGTTGAACTTCCCGGAGTAGCCAGAGAAGAAGAAGCAAAGCAGCTTTTACAAGGTACAGCACTTTTGGAATTTAGAATTGTCAGGGATCCTGATTTTACTTTTAATGTCATGCAAAAAATTGATGAGGTGCTTTCCGGAAAAATAATAGACTCCACAATGACAGATACCACCGGCTTGGGGGACGAGACTGCTGACACTTCACTAACTTCCGAGGATACGTTAAAACAAAAAGAAGAATTAACGGAAGAAGAATTCCGAGAACAGCATCCATTCTTTGCAACTGCACTGCTCGATCCGCAGGGTAGAAGTGCAGACGCTTATGTAAAAGCAGATGAACGAAATAAATTAGACATGATGCTTAGCAGACCGGACGTTCAAAAAGTAATTCCGAATAATGTAGAGTTTATTTACTCTGCAAAATCTTTTACCGGTAATGAAGGTGAAGAATTTTACCTTATGTATATGGTTAACAAAGAGCCTGAACTTACCGGTGGTGTGATTACGGATGCAGTTGCAACTATTAATCCTACTAGTTCTGCACCAATCGTTAATATGACTATGAACTCAGAAGGTGCCACTGAATGGGCAAGAATTACAGGTGCTAATGTTGATAAAAGAATTGCAATCATGCTCGATGGAGTAATCTTTTCAGCTCCTGTTGTAAGAGGTAAAATTCCAGGGGGCAGATCACAAATAGAAGGTATGGCAGATTTAAATGAAGCAAAACTTTTGGAGATCGTGTTAAAAGCAGGTGCGCTGCCTGCACCGGTTGATATAATTGAAGAAAGAACAGTTGGTCCTTCTCTTGGAGAGGATTCAATTAACAAGGGATTACTTTCTGTTATTTTAGGTTTTGGATTGGTTGCTATCTTCATGATTTTCTATTACAGAAAAGCGGGTACAATTGCAGCCGCTGCTTTAACGTTCACTATTTTATTTATACTTGGAGTTCTGGCAGGATTTAACGCAACATTAACTCTCCCCGGTATTGCAGGCATTATTTTAACAATCGGTATGGCAGTGGATGCAAACGTGCTGATATTTGAGAGAATAAGAGAAGAAATATCAACAGGTAAAACTATTAAGGCGTCAATCGATAGCGGTTACTCTAGAGCATTGTCTGCTATCGTTGATTCTAATATAACAACATTTTTTACAGGAATTATACTTTATCAATTTGGAACCGGACCAATCCAGGGATTTGCATTAACTTTAATGATTGGTATCGGTGCAAGCTTGTTCAGCGCATTGATAATTGCAAGAGTAATCTTTGATATAATGGTTGCAAAAAATCTTCCTGTAACCGTTGGTTAATAAATTTGAATTAAGGAGTTTTTATTTAACATGCGAATATTTGAAAATCTTAATTATGACTTTTTAGGTAAGAGGAAATTTGCCTACGCAATTTCAGGTGTACTATTTCTGATTGGAGTAATCAGCGTGGTAACAAGAGGATTTCATTTTGGGATTGATTTTAAAGGCGGAAGCGAAATAGTCCTGCAATTCGAGAAATCCGTTGAAATTTCAAATGTGAGAGGCTACGTAGATAATATTGGTTTAGGATACGTGGAAGTTAAAACTTTTGGCGGTGAAACCGGCGTTATGATTAGAACTGACCAGCAGGTTATACCTACTCCGGTTTATCCACAGGTTGTAGATGCTATCGAAAGAGAAATTGAAAATGTTATGCCAGGGGTTCCGAGACAGATAATTGACTCGACTGCAAGTTCCATCACTTACTCTTTTCAAAATCCGGATACAACAAATATTCTGGTGGATGCGTTATTCAGTGCGGGTTTTCAATCCGGTAAAATTTCTGAGGAACCGGATAACACACAAATGATTGTTAGCGTTGGAATTTCCGACTGGATTAAAGAAAATTTAAGGGAAAAAGTCTCCGACAATTCTTTTACTGTTTTAAAGGAAGATATTGTGGGACCCAAAATTGGCGACGAACTAAAACAGGACGCTGTGCTTGCAATCTTTTTTGCTTTGATTGCTATACTTATTTACCTCGGGTTTAGATTTAAATTTGTATTTGCTTTTGGTGCTGTTGCAGCATTATTTCACGATGTATTAATTACACTCGGACTTTTTTCAATACTATATGGTTTAATACCGGGATTGAATCTTGATATCGATATTACAATTGTTGCTGCATTCTTAACACTGATTGGTTACTCGATTAATGACACCGTTATAGTCTTCGACAGAATAAGAGAAAATTTAAAAATTCATAAAACCAGACCTTTATTTGATTTAATGAACACCAGTATTAGCCAAACAATGAGTCGTACCGTACTTACCGGAGGTACAACCTTAATTACGGTTTTAGTACTTCTTATTTTTGGTGGTGAAGTCTTAAGAGCATTTGCCTTTACATTATTCTTCGGCATTATTATTGGGACTTATTCTTCTATTTTCGTAGCAAGTACACTCGTATACGAATATGCAACAAAATATAAAAAGAAGGTCGAGTTTTAATTTTAACAAAGTAAATTCTTAATATTAATATTAAACCGGTTAGAAAATTCTGCTCTAAGGCTTAGGATAATCCGTAATATCAATTCGTTACATCCCCCTATTCCCAGATATTGTTTAACAATTATTTGATTTGCAATTAATCCAAATAGTATTATTTTGTCCCTTACAGTTAAATAATAGTATCATTCACAAAAAGAGGAACAAGTGGGTAATAAGATTTACGTGGGTAATCTTCCATGGGCATTGAATAATGATGAACTTAAAGAGGCATTCAAAGACCACGGAAATGTACTAAGTGCAAATATTGTAACAGACAAGCACACAGGCAGATCCAGAGGATTTGGATTTGTTGAAATGGAAAATGAAGGCGAAGCTAACAATGCAATCAAATCTATGAATGGAATTGAATTGAAAGGAAGGAAATTGGTTGTTGCTGCTGCCCGAGCTTCTGCTTAATAAACCGCAGGCTTCCACGGCGCACTACATTTCGTAAAAAATTCCTTTTACTGATTAACTTTGTGAATTGAATAACCTTTGCAACAGTATTTGGAGGGAAAGGGATACTTTTGTCTAATTTGATTCTTAATGATTTATGATCTGTTAAATGATGGACAACTCTAAAGGGAAATATTTTCTTTTTCAACAGGATATCCTGCTTCTACCCAACCATTGATTCCGCAGGTTAGGTTATAAACCTCGGTCAAACCATTTCCGGCAAGAAAACTGCTGGCAATGCTTGACCTGTCCCCGCTCTCACAGTGAACTACTATTTTTTTGTTCGTATCCAGCTTTGCTAATTTCTTTTCAAGTTCACCGGCATGAATATTTATAGCCCCGGGTATGCGGGAAATTTTATATTCAGAATATCCTCTTACATCAATTATCTGATATTCTGATAAACTATTTTTAAGCTCTTTAGCTGTAATCAGCTTCAATGTACTGTTCTTAAAACCATGAGTATTCAGATCATTATTTTCATTTAAGTAGGCACTAATATTATCAAAACCTATTCTGATCAACGCACGCGTAAGTTGATTTATTCTTTCATCAGGTGCTACTAAAATTAATGGCTGATCATAATTCAGCATCCATCCAGCCCAGGTGCTGAATGAATTATTATCCTGAATATTTAAACTGCCCGGGAAATGACCTCCGGCAAAACTTATTTTATCCCTGGTATCGATAATTTTGTGCCCGTTATTAATCACTTTTTCAAGCACATCATTCGAGAATTTTGGTGGATTTGGAATGGTGCCAAGGATTTTTGGTCCGAGTTTATTTTGTTTTTTCATTTCAGCAAAATATTTTGGCGGTTCTGGCTGACCATCAAGCAATTGCTTAATAAACTCTTCCTCGTCATCAATTTTAAAAGCCCAGTTGGAAAGTTTTTCATACCCGATTGTTGAATTAGGAACAGCACCAAGAGCTTTTCCACATGCAGACCCTGCTCCATGTGCAGGCCATATTTGAATATAATCGGGCAGTAATTTGAATTTCTCTAATGAATGATACATCTGTTTAGCACCTGCAATCATAGTTCCTTCAATACCCGCGGCTTTCTCAAGGAGATCGGGTCGGCCAACATCACCGACAAAAACAAAATCTCCTGTAAATATCATCGAAGGTTCGGAACTTGAAGGTGTATCTGTTAACAAGAATGAAATATGCTCGGGAGTATGCCCGGGTGTATGGAGTACTTTTAGTAGAAGATTTCCAATTTTAATCTCAGAACCATCTTTCAAGCCGATATGATCGAATTGATACTGCCAGTCTTTACCACCTTCATCGGATAGATAGATTTTTGCGCCAGTCACCGCAGCAAGTTCCCGGGAACCACTTAAAAAGTCAGCGTGAATGTGTGTTTCGGTGATGTGGGTAATATTTAATTTTTCTCCCTCAGCAATTTCGAGATATGTATCAACGTCCCGTTTGGGATCAATTACTATGGCTTCCTTTGTTGCCTGGCAGCCGATTATATAACTGGCATGCGCCAGACCTTTTTCATAGACGCGTTTAAAAATCATATTATTAGATCATTAGTTATGAATTTTCCTTTGGTCCACTCCAACCAATAATACCGGGTTGTAAATTATAGACTTCACCAAATCCCATTTTTTTCATTTGTTGTCCTGCGATGTAGCTTCTGTTACCGCTTCGGCAATACAGATAATAATTTTTTGTTCTATCAAGCTTATCAATTTCCATAAGAAATGTCGGATTATAAATATCTATTAATACAGAATTGGGTAACCTGCTTGTATTATGTTCCAGCCGGGTCCTGACATCTATCAACATAGCATTTTTATCTTCGATCAACTTGTGTTCAAATTCTTCGGCACTAAGATTTTCTACAAAATCTAACTTTTTGTCATTGTTTTCTAAATAATTTTCTCTAAACATTTATTACTCAATTAATTTTATTTGAAAAAAGATTAGCTACTTACTAGAAATCAGATGCAAATTGAATAAAAAGGTTTCATAACCTGTATGATCATTTGCTCGTTTTTTTTCAGTAATATTTTTATTCCGGAAATTGATACCAAAAACTGAAAAGCTTAAGATCAACCAAAACGCACTATAAAATATTAGCAATTTGTTGCTATTTATGCAAATTTGTTAGAACACGTATCATTATGATGAAAGTTGCTGGAGATATCGAGGAGATAGGATTATTAAAAATAATAATCCTGTCTTGAGCAGATAGGGATTTTAATTTGAGTAAAAAATACAGTTTTATTTCAGAAACAGCATTTTTCTGGATTCCACAAAAGAGCCCGCTCTCAGAATGTAGAAATATACACCGCTTGGCAATCCGGTTGCATTAAACTCAGCTTCATAACTGCCTGCTTGTTTTTCTTCATTAACCAATATCCTCACCTCGTTTCCTAATATATCATATATACTCAGTGTAACTTTCCCGGCTCCTGCTAATTGATAATTGATTTTTGTCGTGGGATTGAACGGATTCGGGTAATTCTGACTTAAACTAAATCTTTCAGGTAATTTGAGTTCAATTTCTACAACATCTGAATATGTAAATGAACCATCTGTATCTATTTGCTTTAATCGGTAAGAATATTTCTCTGAACTTATATTATTATCAATAAAAGAGTATTCCTTCGGTGAGTTTGAATTCCCGTGCCCTTCAACAAAGCCAATCATTTCCCAAGCGTCCTGACGGAGCGTAGTCAAGGACGAAGCCCGTTCTATTTCAAATCCGTAGTTGTCTACCTCGGTTTCTGTTTGCCAATTAAGATGAATTTCATTCCCATTGAGTTTTGCAGAAAAGGAGTTTAGCTCCACGGGTAGAGGTGCTGAAATACTCGCTAATGCATATTCGCTTCCAGTTTGACCTGTAAGTGTTAGGGAATCGTCGACTTCATTTAAACTCGCACTTGCATCAATCCAATTATCATCAAAGAGATTATCTCTTTTAACCAGACGTAAATCTGTTTCAGTGCCTAATCCCGAATGACCTGTATAAACATATTTCAAATCATAGCTTCCCCCGCCAAAAACCTTCACACCCCAATACCTTAAAGGGTCCACAGTCCACCCGCTTGGAACATTTGAACCAGGTCGAACTGAGTTTTCGTCCACTCTGTATACCTGTATGCCGGTAATTGTACCTGAGGAACCGGTCGCCGTGAAAGATTCGGAGCCAATAGTAATTGATGCCTGGAAATCACTTGGGATAGTTCCTTCGTAATCAATGCCACTTTCATCACCAACAGCAGCTCCACTCCAGATATGTTCATCACCATCGCTATTTGTAAGTATACCATCATTATTATTAACTGTAAGGTCTGATAATAAATTACCTTCGGTTTCATTAAAGCTCCAGTAACCTGCCAATCCGGATTCGGATCCGGAAAGCTTTTTACACATATTATCTCTGATTTGAGTTTCGGTACGAGCAACATTCCATAACCTTACTTCATCAATA
>WOR8_10001424_pt1 | contig 30113 bp, 25 predicted proteins | sample DeeMarSeWOR38_10_FD_19890 | JGI IMG/M metagenome (IMG submission 19890) | reverse complement strand
CTGAAGGATACAGAAAAGCACTCAGGCTGATGAAGCTTGCTGAAAAATTTAATAAACCGGTTATTACTATGCTTGATACCCCGGGCGCTTATCCGGGTTTGGAAGCCGAGGAAAGAGGGCAGGCGGAAGCAATTGCCCGAAATCTATTTGAAATGAGCAGACTGCGTGTTCCTATTATTGTTGTTATCATTGGTGAAGGTGCAAGTGGGGGTGCCCTGGGTATAGGAGTTGGTGATAAAATACTTATGCTTGAAAATTGCTGGTATTCGGTTATTAGTCCTGAATCCTGTTCAAGTATATTATGGAGAAGCTGGGAATATAAAGAACAGGCTGCAGAAGCTTTGAAGTTAACTGCACCTGATTTACTTGAGCAGGGTATAATAGATAGAATAATACCCGAACCGCTTGGCGGCGCACACAAAGATCCTCAAGGGATTGCAAATTCACTCAAAAAAGTCCTGCTGGAGGAACTTAGTCAGCTTGTTAAAATTAAACCTGAAAAGTTGATCTCAAACCGGATTGAAAAATTTGGAAAGATGGGTCCCTATATCGAATAAACCTGCCGGTCTTCCGTCTGTTATATCAGTTGAAAGTTAAGATGAAATTGTGAAAACAATTATTTCGATTGGGGATTTTATCGATATTTATTTTAAGATTCGATCTTTAGGGTCAAATAAATTTCTTTCCCGATTGATACCCTCGTCAAATAAAAAAAGAATAACTAAAGCCTGGAATGCAGCTTGCGGCAATTCCCAATCAAATTGGTGGGCAGTTCCCCATATTCAAAGTCGGTGGAATTTTTTAATAACAGGTGATGGGAATACTGATTACTCTGCTTATATAATTGAAAAATACTTAAAGGAAAAAAACAATATAAAATTGCTGTCTCCTGGTTGCGGTACAGGGAGCAAAGAACTGAAATTTGCTGAGTTTGATAATTTTAAATCAATCGAAGCATTTGATATTTCTTCCGAAAGAATAAAAGTTGCAAAAAAGAATGCAGAAAGCCTGGGATTAAAAAATATCCGGTACAAAATAGCGGATGTGCAGTCATTTAAATTTGAAAAAGATTATTACGATATAATTGTTTTTGATTCCTTTCTTCACCATATAAAAAATATAGATGATATTTTAATTAAAGTTTATGATAGCTTAAGAGGGGATGGAATACTGGTTATAAACGAGTACGTTGGTCCAAACAGGTTTCAGTGGAGTAAAGAACAATTAGATATTTCAAATACTGCCTTAGGTAAAATACCACACTTATTTAGAAAAAGAGCGGATTCTAATAAAATTAAAAGGAAAAATTATAGACCCGGATTATTGAGAATGATTATATCCGATCCATCCGAGGCCGTTAACTCTGAAAACATACTACAAAAGATTAGAATGAAGTTTAAAGTTTTGGAAGAAAAACCGTACGGCGGCAATATTCTGCATTTAACCCTTAAGGATATTTCTCATAATTTTATAATAGAAAGTGACGAATGTAAAAAATTGTTAGATGCTCTATTTAAAATTGAAGATGAATTTCTTCAAAGAATCAAAGAAAGTGATTTTATTTTCGGAATTTATTCGAAACATACATTCAATCAATTATAACATATAAAAATCCCCTGACCGTTAAGGAGCTTATTATTTATTTTTAATCTCCCGATTCATTCGGGATTTTTTATTTTTGATTAACCATTAATATAAATTTTACCTGCTTATGTTAATTCATAAAACACTTGTTCGTGTACGCTATGCTGATACAGACCAGATGCAGTATGCATATAATGGAAAATACTTTGAATATTTTGAAGTAGGCAGAACCGAAATGATGCGCGAAAATGGATTAACTTATAAGAATATTGAAGCTCAGGGTTATCAAATGCCCGTCTACGAGACTTTTATTAAATTTAAAAATCCTGCATACTATGATGAACTCCTGGAGATAGAAACCCGCGTGGAAAAACTGCCCCTTGCACGTGTTCATATAGATCATATAATAGTTAGTAAGGACAGAAATGTGGTTATTGCAGAAGGATATGTTGAACTGGTTTTTATAAATAAAGAAACTAAAATATTATCGCGGGCCCCCCATTTTTTTGTTAGTGCAATTGAAGATTACTTTAAAGAGAAATAATTGGAAAAGATTTTAGAACATATAATAAAATTAGCTTTGGATGAGGATATCGGTGATGAAGATATAACCACCGGAGCCGTAATCCCTGCAGATGTTAGAGCAAGAGGAATATTCATTATAAAAGCTGATGGAATTATTGCCGGACTTAAAGTTGTTGAAAAAGTCTTTAAAATTATTGATGAGCAGATAATCTATAAAATCATTGCAGAAGATGGAACATTCGTAAAAAACGGTTCAATATCTGCTGAGGTGGAAGGTAGCGCCTCATCTATTTTAAAAAGTGAAAGAGTAGCGCTGAACTATCTGCAAAGAATGAGCGGCATTGCAACACTGACAAATGATTTTGTCAGGGAAATAAAGCATACGAAGGCGAAAATTTTGGATACAAGAAAAACTGTGCCGGGCCTACGCATGCTGGATAAAGAGGCTGTCAGACTTGGTGGTGGTAAAAATCATCGCATAGGTTTATTCGATCTGTTTTTAATCAAGGATAATCATATCGAAATTGCCGGCTCAATAACTGAGGCCGTACTGCGATGCAGAGATTATAGAAGAAAGAATAACTCCGAATTTAAAATAGAAGTTGAAACAAAAAATCTTCTCGAAGTGAAGGAAGCACTTAATTGTGATATCGATATTATTATGCTGGATAATTTTAGTACTGATCTGATTAAGCAGGCAGTCGAACTGATAAATGGTAAATGTCTGGTTGAAGCATCCGGAAATATAAATCTACAATTAATCAAATAGACGAATATTAATGTTTGATAAATTAAAAGAACTTTCTAAAGATACTGCCATCTATGGTATAAGTACAATTGTTGGAAGGTTCCTGAATTTTATTTTGGTCCCGTTTTACACCAATATTTTTGCTCCCTCCGAATATGGAGTAATTCAATTGATTTATGCTTACATCGGAATCCTTATTATTGTTTACGTATACGGCTTGGATTCGGCTTTTTTGAAGTATGCTGCGTTTAAAGATGTTGGTGATGAAAAGGATAACTTCTCAACTCCGTTCATTTCAATAATTATTACTTCAGTATTATTAAGTGCGATCATTATTTTTAACGCTGCTACAATCGGTAATGCGCTTAGAATTCCGCAAAATTATTTTTATTTAATTTATTTAGCTGCAGGTGTAATTGTCACTGATGCGATCGGTGTAATTCCGTTTCTTAAAATTCGGCTGGAAAGAAAGGCAGCGAAGTTTTCTGTAATCAGAATTATAAATATTTGTGTTAATATTGCCTTAAATATTTATCTCATTATATTTCTGGGGTGGGGCATTGAAGCTATTATAATTAGCAATTTAGCCGCCTCGGCTGTTTCATTAATATTGCTTATTCCAACAATAATAAGTTTTTTCAGACCCCGGTTTCACTTTCCACTTTTTAAACGATTGCTGAAATTTGGCCTGCCGTACTTACCTGGTGGTTTGGCAGTAATGGCTGTGCAGGTAATTGATGTACCGATATTAGAAAAGCTTACAGATTTGAAAACCGTGGGAATTTATAAAGCTAATTACAAGCTAGGTATTTTTATGATGCTCTTTGTGAACATGTTTCAGTATGCCTGGCAGCCTTTCTTTTTACAAAATGCAAAAGATCCCCAGGCAAAGGAAATGTTCTCAAAAGTACTTTCTTATTTTACGTTAGCAGGCAGTGCAATTCTTGTTATTTTATCATTATTTATTACAGATATTGCGCAGATTCAGGTTGAGGGATATTCATTAATTGGTTCTAAATATTGGTCGGGTTTACATATCGTCCCCATAATACTTCTGGCATACTTGATTAATGGGATGTATGTGATTTTTTCTGCCGGAATTTACATCGAAGAAAAAAGTATTTATGTTCCTTTGATTGCAGGTTCAGGTGCTATTGTAAACGTAGTTGCCAACTTCATTTTAATTCCAATTTTAAATATTACAGGTGCAGCCATTGCAACTTTGGCAAGCTATTTAATCATGGCTGGTGGCTATTATTTTGTAACACAAAAATTTTATAAAGTTAAATATGAACTAAAAATACTTGCCAAAATTTTTCTGGCTGTCATTTTAGTTGGAATAATTTTCTACTATTTGCATCTTAGTGAAAATTTATTTTTCCACTATAAAATTTTAATCCTGATTAGTTACATACTTTTCATTTATTTTATTGCAGTTGATCGGGCAGAAATAAGTTTAATAAGAAAAAAACTCTTAGAAAGCAGGAAAAGGTAAAAACTGGAAGAGAAAGTCAAAATAAAATTTAAAAGAATTGATAATAAACTTTCGCACATTCCGCTGCCTGAATATGCTACACATGGTAGCTCTGGAATGGATATTTGTGCGGCTTTAATGGCACAGTTAGTTATTAAAGCCGGTGCGATTGAATTAGTCCCCACCAATTTTTCAGTCGAAATTCCGGACGGATACGAGCTTCAAGTCAGACCAAGAAGCGGACTCGCCGTAAAGAATGGAATCGGTGTATTAAATTCTCCGGGCACAATTGACTCAGATTACAGAGGCGAAGTAAAAATTATTTTATTCAATTTTAGCAAAGAAAATTTTATAATTAAACCTGCTGATAGAATCGCACAAATGGTGCTTTCAAAAGTATATAAAGCAGTTCCTGTTGCATCGAAAGTGCTAAATAATACAAAAAGAGGCAGTGGCGGTTTTGGACATACAGGCAGATAGCTAAATTTAACATTATGCTTCTTCATTTTCTTTAGATGATTAGTTATTATTCGGAGCAGAAAATTTCATTTCCTCTGCTGAGTCTTTATTCACTTTAAATTTTATAATAAATGGCGGAATTCATTCATCTCCATAATCATAGCCATTACAGTTTGCAGGATGGGGCCTGTACTGTTGATGGACTAATCAATGCTGCCAAAAAGCATGGAATGAAATCAGTTGCTTTAACAGATCATGGAGTTATGTATGGCGTTATTGAATTCTATAAAAAAGCAGTTGCCGCAGGCGTTAAGCCGATTCTTGGTATGGAAGCATATGTGGTCAGAGATGGTGATAGATTTGAAAGAAAAAGCAATCAGGCAAACGGAAATGGTAGAAGAAGAAAAAATTATAATCATTTAATATTACTTGCCAAAAATTTTGAAGGCTACAAAAATCTTAGGACGCTTAGTACACTTGGACATACTGAAGGATTTTACTATCGCCCAAGAATTGATTTAGAGTTAATTAAAAAATATAGGAATGGGCTGATCTGTACTTCTGCTTGTGCCGGTGGTGTAGTTGCTTCTCATCTGGTTAATGGCGATTATAAAAAAGCCAAAGAGGTTGCAAAAGCTTATAAAGAAATTTTTGGAGATGATTTTTACCTCGAAATCCAGGATCATAATATGGAGGTAGAAAAACCGGTTCTTAATTCGATGCCAAAACTTGCGAAAGAATTGGGAATAAAGCTTGTTGCCACGAATGATTGCCACTACATAGAACCTGATCATGCAATTGCACACAATATTTTATTGCTTTTGGGCGATAAAATGGGGAGTGACTATAATGATTTACGATACGGAACTGATCAGGTTTATTTTAAATCAGCCGACGAAATGACAGAGCTGTTTAAAAATTATGATGGTGCGATTGAAAACACACTGGAAATAGATTCGAAAATAGATTTAAATCTTGATTTTACTGATTACCATTTCCCCCAATTTCCAATTCCGGATGATTCCCCTGTTAAAACAACCGATGAATATTTCGAACTTCTTGCAAGGCAAGGTCTTGAAGAAAGAAGAATAGATATTACAAAAGAGGTAGAGTATAGATTCAATTTTGAAATTGGTGCAATAAAGGCAATGGGTTTTTCGGGTTATCTGCTTATTGTTCAGGATTTTATAAATAATGCGAAGAATAAAAATATTCCTGTTGGACCTGGCAGAGGAAGTGTTGCAGGCAGCCTGGTTGCATATGCTCTCGGTATAACAAATATAAATCCCTTGGAATTTAATTTACTTTTCGAACGGTTTTTGAATCCTGCAAGGAAATCTATGCCCGATATAGATGTTGATTTTGCCGATGACCAGAGAAGTGAAGTAATTGATTATGTAAAAGAAAAATACGGACAAAACAGCGTTAGCCAGATTATAACTTTCAACCGTTTATCATCTAAAGCCGTAATTAGAGATGTTGCGAGAGTCTTAAAGATCCCCATTCCTACTGTAAATAACATTACTAAATATATCCCCTCAAAATTCGGTAAAGTATATAAGATAGACCAGGCGCTTGCAGAAGTACCTGAACTTAAGTGGGTTAAGGAATCTGAAGAGGAAGAAATTCAGGAATTAATAAAACACGCGCAGGTTCTGGAGGGAATGAACAGAAATGCTTCCAAACATGCTGCGGGTGTTGTTATTACTCCTGGTCCGGTAAGTGAATATGTTCCATTAGCGACTGCTGTTTCACAGGAGGAGATAGTTACTCAATATAATATGAAAGATATTGAAAATGTCGGTTTGCTTAAAATGGATTTTCTTGGCTTACGCACGCTTACGATAATTCGTGACACGTTAAAACTTGTAAAGAAAAATTACGGCATTGAAATAGACATTGATAAAATTCCTTTTGATGATAAAAAAGTCTTTCAGCTTTTTACAAAGGGACAAACAACCGGCATATTCCAGTTTGAATCTCCGCCCATGCGCGAATATCTGAAAAAACTTAAACCAACTTGTTTAAGTGATCTTGCTGCAATGAATGCTCTTTACCGCCCGGGCCCGATGGAGTTTATTGATGAATTTATTGATAGAAAATTTCAAAAGAAAAAAGTAGAATACCTCCATCCGGTTCTGGAAGAAATTCTTAAAGAAACTTATGGTGTTATTGTTTACCAGGAACAGGTTATCCAAATTGCTAATAAAATAGGTGGAATGAGTTTAGCCGAAGCGGATATCCTTCGTAGAGCAATGGGCAAGAAAGATCTGCTTGCAATGAAGGAACAAAAAAATAAATTTATCAAAGGTGCTCTTTCAAATAATATCAGTAAAAAAGTAGCGGATGATATTTTTAAAGCGATAGACAAATTTGCAAATTACGGCTTTAACAAGAGCCACGCTGTTGCATATAGTTACATTGCATATCAAACAGCATTCTTAAAGGCGTATTATGCACCCGAGTTTCTTGCTGCCAACTTGACAAATGAATTTCTGAATACAGACAAAGTAACGAAGTTTTTGGAAGATTGCAGAAAACTAAAAATAGAAATATTACCTCCCGATGTAAATAATCCTTCCGTTAATTTTGATGTTGAGGATGGTAAAATAATGTTTGGACTTTCTGCAATAAAGAATGTTGGTAAAGGAGCTGTGGAAGAAATTATCAGGTGCAGAAATCAATTAGACAGAGATTTTAAAAGCATTTTTGACTTTTGCATGTATGTTGACACGCGAACTGTTAACAAACGTGCTATGGAGGGTTTAGTTACTGCCGGTGCATTCGACAGCATAAATAAAAACAGAGCATCACTCTTTATGGCAATCGAATCTGCACTTGAATTAGGGCACAAATGCCAAAACTCCAAGCTGATCTCGGAAGAAAGCTTGTTCGGAGGAACTACAGAAATAAAAGTAAGTGAACCAAAATTGCCGGATGCAGATCCATGGAGCGAGAAAGAAACATTAGCGAAAGAAAGAAAAGTGGTGGGATTTTATGTAACGGGTCATCCGCTTCATAAATTTGACGTTGAATATAAATCTTTTGCAAATTTTCAAATTGGCGATACTGAAAATCTTATGGAACTTGAAAATGTTCGCTCAATTGGTGTTATAACCGAAGTGAGGACTAAAATGGATAGAGCGGGAAACCGAATGGCATTTTTTACGATCGATGATTTTTCAGGTTCCTGCGAATGCTTAATGTTCGCAAAAGTCTATTCGGAATTTGGGAAATATGTAATTGAAGAGGAACCTGTTTTTGTTGTTGGAAATCTGGAAAGTAGCGGCGATACAGTAAAAATGCATGTTAATAAATTGCTTCCTCTGGAATTAGCCCGAAAGCAACTATCGCAAAGCATTAAATTGATTGTTAATAGAGATGAGACCACCCCTGAAAAATTAGCCAGGTTAAAACCTGTGTTGAAAGCCAACAAAGGAAAAGTGCCTGTATATATTCATTTGATAACGAACGGAAATAAAGGTAGCTTGTATTCGTTAGGCGATTTAAGAGTTGAGCTATCTGATTCATTATTTAATAAAGTAAGCGAACTTCTGGGTGAAGAATCAATTGTACTCTCCGTTAAGTAAGTCCAAAAACATCTTTACAGGATTTAAATAAACAATTATTTGTATCCATATTCCCTATTTATTATTATTACAACCGCTTTTAACTCATTATTTTACTTTTTGTGGATAGAGAAGAAAATAAAAAATATTGGGCTTTAATTCTAGGTGCTTCTTCAGGTTTCGGAGGAGCAACCGCAATGAAGCTTGCCGAAGACGGTTATAACATTATTGGTATTCATCTAGACCGTCAATCTACTATGCCTAATGTAGAAAAGATAATTAATCATATAAAATCTCAGCAAAGAGAAGCCATCTTTTATAATGTTAATGCTGCCGATCAATTTAAAAGAATTGAAATTGGTAAAGAGCTAAATGAAAAACTTAACGGTAAACCTGTAATTAAAGTACTTATGCACTCCCTGGCCTTTGGAACACTTAAACTTTTTATCCCTAAAAACGATGAACAGACTATAACCCATGCACAAATGGAAATGACATTGGACGTAATGGCTCATTCACTTGTTTATTGGGTTCAGGAAATTCATGCGAACAAGCTGCTTGCAAGTAAAGGGAGAATTTTTGCGATGACCAGTTCAGGCGGACACACCTCAATTCCATACTACGGTGCTGTGTCTGCTGCAAAAGCTGCACTTGAATCTCACGTAAGACAACTTGCAGTGGAGCTTGGGCATATGAGTATTTCAGTAAATGCAATTATGGCGGGAGTTACCGATACACCTGCTCTGAGAAAAATTCCTGGCAACGAATCTATGATAGAAATTGCTAAACAAAAAAATCCTCATGGCAGGTTAACTACACCGGAAGATGTTGCTAAAGTTATTTCGCTTCTTTGCAGAGATGGAGGTGAGTGGATTAGCGGTGGATTAATTCACGCTGATGGTGGTGAGGATATTGTAAGCTTCGTGGGGAAATCAAACTAATGATATATTCATTTTAAGAATTAGTACAAAAGGAAATAAAATGAAACCAGTTGAAATTACAGACGATAATTTTGAAACGGAGGTTCTTCAATCCGAAAAGCCGGTATTAATTGATTTTTGGGCTGTCTGGTGCGGACCGTGTAAAATAATTGCCCCGATCGTAGAAGAATTGGCTTCAGAATATGATGGTAAAGTTAAAGTTGGCAAACTGGATGTTGATTCAAATCAGCAAACCTCGATTAAGTACGGTGTAAGAAGCATACCTACTCTATTACTCTTTAAAGATGGCAATGTAAAAGATACTATTATTGGTGCCGTTCCTAAGAAACTTATAGTTGAAAAACTTAACTCTGCACTTTAAAACAAATATTAAGTATCCTTAATCTTACTTGCTGAAAAATTCTGCCAGCCGCTCCTGCTGTTGAAAGATGTATATATTGTTTTAGCCTCCAGCTTTATAGTAGAGTATTTTTATATTCCCTAAAACCATTCCTGAAAAATTAAACGCCTGAATTCATTTGCTGATAAATATATCACCAGGGTATCTTCTGCTTTAATTGATGAAATAAAAAAATCATCAGATTTATTTATAAATGAACTTTTTGAGCGAGTTGTTGGCTTTGCCAGTAAATTATTTTATGCTTCCGTAATTAAGATATAACAGGGAGTCTCCGTTGAAGAATCTCTTTCATCGCAGTAGATTACTATGATATAGTCCACGCTTCTATAATTACGTACTTAGAATCATTCAAACTAGAGGGAACTTTCTTCGAAAGAAGCAATTTATAAGTTTAAATTTTATTCAGTATAATGTTTTGTTAAAGCCTTTGGGCATATACTGATCATCAAATAATACAATAAATCGATTGTGCTTGCTTAAGTTAGAAAAGATTTATATAGGCAAATAATAGTATTAGCAACCTGACTTTGGAAAGAAATTTCAATGAAAATAGTACTAAGAAAATATCGCTTTTAGAATCATCAATTGACATACCATTTGGGAAATATTTTCTGAATATAAAGGGAAGATTGGAGATTTATAAGGTTACTCTTTAAAATTAGCGGAAAATTCGCTCTCTTGACATTTAGTGTAAAAAAACTTAATACTAACCAGAAAATAATTAATAATATTAAAGCTTGACATAAAAAATTACCGGTGTTATTTTGATTTGAACAAATTTAACAATTTGTAATTTGGGCTTATTTTCTAAGGGAATCGAATACTTTTCACAGATAGAAAAGAAAAACAACTAATTAATCATTCTTAAACAAAATAGGAGAGTAGCATGCTACATAAACTTACTGCATTCGTAGTCATTCTACTGTTATTTGGGTTTGGGATATCTCAAGCTCAGGATTATACACAGATTACAAAACCAAATATTGTAATTACCGGCGATGAAAATCGGGATATGTCCAATCTTCCGGTGGTTGAAACTTTCGGAACTATTTCCTTCGATAAGGTAGTTTCCTCAAATGGTTTGGTGTGGGATGTAAACAATATTACGGATAGAAAAACAGGATACGATCTTCAGTCTAATGCATCTACCCAGCAGGTTTGGGTTGATATAGAAAATCCTAATTTTCTTCACGCTGTTTTCACAAACTCTCAAGGATTTGCAGAGCCATATGCTGATAGAACCTGCTTATACTTTGGTAGTACTGATGGAGGAACAACCTGGTTTGAATTAGGCGGTGTCCCTGTTAATACCGGTACTGACGGACGTTCCGGTTTCCCTGCAATTCATGGTTTATCCACAGGTGAAGCAGTGATTACAAACCATAATAATTCGAATGGTTCTACAACCCATACAAAGGTGTTTGTTGATGGTAGTCCATTTGAATATAACTTTACTGAATACGATCCTGGTCAATCTTCTTCTGGTGGAACTAACAATCCAATCTGGCCCAGGCATACCGTTAATAATAATGATGATATTGTTTTTGTTTCGTCACAAAATGAAGCTGCTGGGGCTCCTCAATATGTTTACCATAATACTTTAGATCTTCCTGCCGGAACATTCTCTGGTTGGGTTTATTTCTTAAGCGATGAAGCAGAGCAGTATGATCTTGCTGTTTCTGATGGTGGAAAAGTTGGTATGGCTTTTAACGGCGCAGGTACCGGTCCTGATGATATGGATGTTTTTTACTGGGAATCGACCGATAATGGAATAACATGGTCAACCCCTGTAAAAGTTTTTGATAGCGATGATGCTGCAGATACTACTATAGGTGCAATTCGTGGCGTAACGGTTAACTTTTTCGGCGAAGAGCCGTGTGTATCTTATGAAGTTTGCGTGCAGCAACGCACTGCTGGTACTTATTCCCCTGGTCTTCCAAGTGAAATTCATTTTTGGTCACCGAATATTAACGGCGGCGTTCCCAAAGTAGTAGCAGACAGCAGTAATGTTCCTTATTTCCCCTCTCTCGGTACAAATGATGTTCAGGTACCTCTTTGTCGTCCTGTTTTAGGTCGCTCGGAAATGCATGACTTCCTACTTCTGGCATTTGATGTTGCTACTGAAGATACATCTACGAGTACGGACCCGACTACTTATTTTGCTGGTTATTTTATGTACAGTACAGATGGTGGTGAAACCTGGACAGATCCTGAAAAGTTTACTCCTGATGGTCCTCCGGTAATTGACTGGAGATACCCGAGTATTTCTGAAATTTGTCCTGTAAGCACTACCGATGAAGATGTTATAGTTGTTGACATTGTTATGCAAGGTGATACTATTGCAGGAAGTACAGTTAACTCTGCAGGACAGCCAACAGGCGTAACTGCTCAATACTATCATTTTAAGACACAGATTATAGTTGAAAATGCAGGAAAAGATCCTTTAGTTGTAAATGAATTTACTCTTGACCAAAATTATCCTAATCCGTTTAACCCAAGCACAAGCATTAACTATACACTTGCTGAAAGAAGCAATGTATCTATAAAAGTTTATGATGTGTTAGGTAATGAAGTAGCAACATTAGTGAACACTACTCAGGAAGCAGGTGCACATAACATTAATTTTGATGCATCTGATCTTGCTTCAGGGTTGTATATTTATACTCTGAACGCAGGTAATTTTACTTCATCCAAAAAGATGATGTTACTTAAGTAATTAAGTTATTTTTATGAGGCGGGTGGATTTACCAATTATTATTGTTGGTTAGTTCGCCCGTTTTTTTTAGAGATATGCTTATAGTTCTTTGATTTAATTTTTTAAAAAATTTCGCTTTAATTCAGAAGATATATATTAACTTTTCGTGGAGAAGAGATGAAAAAAATTTATACTAATCTTCTGGCGGCGTTATTCCTGTTTATTACAACTGCTACATTTGCCCAAACGGGAGTGGGTAAAATGAGCGGAAGAGTAATGGACGCTGCCACAGGCGAAGCACTGATTGGTGCTAACGTTATTTTACTGAATACCAATCTTGGTGCTGCTACCGATATAGAAGGAAACTACTTTATACTTAATATTACTCCCGGTACTTACGATGTAAAATTTAGCTACGTAGGTTATGCTCCTAAGACTATTGAGGGAGTCCGTATTGTAGCTAATATTACTTTTGAACTTAATGTAGATTTAAGTACCGACTTCACACTTCCGGACATTGTAGTAGTTGATAAAAAGTTCTTTGAAGAAAAAGCTACTAATACTGTCAAAGTAATAGACTCCGATCAAATTTCAAGATTACCTGTGCGCGGTGTCCAAAACCTTGCCTCGCTTCAGTCAGGTGTTGTTATACAGGAAGGAAGTGGTGGACAAGAAGGTAATGCAGAAATTAATGTCCGTGGGGGAAGAGGAAGTGAAGTACTATACATTGTTGATGGCGTTCCTCAGAATAATTTGTATAACAGAGAAACAGTTTCACAGGTTAGTAACATAGCAATTGATCAGATATCTTTTCAGGTCGGTGGTTATGAGGCTAAATACGGGCAGGCACAGTCCGGAATTGTGAACGTTACAACAAAATCCGGTCAGCCTCATTATTCTCTGTTTGCAGATGTTCAGTCATCTGACTTTATTAAAACCGATGATTTCGGCTCAAACCTCTATTCAGTTTCATTAAGCGGGCCTATCATTCCTGGTATACCCGAACACACATTATTTCTTTCTGGTGAAAGAGGCTGGTATAAAGATGCTGATCCTCCAGCCACTCCTCTTGAATTTGGAACACTGGAAGATGGCACGCTACTGGATAATCCAATTGTTCAAAAAACTATTCCGAATAATCCTTCCAGTGTGTGGAGATTTAATGGTAAGATAAGTTCGAGATTCGGTGGCTGGACTGTGCAGTTGAGCGCACTTTTAAATAACAGAATTTATAAGAATTCAAAAAGTTTACAAACGTCATTAACTGCACAAAGGCAATATAAAAACGCATCGCAATTCATAGAAGAAATTGATGAATCGAACTATTCTTATAGTGCCAGGATCTCACAAACTGTTAGCAACAGCACTTTCTGGAATTTAAATGCTGGTTACAGACGCTTTGATTTCCAACGCTATAATCCATTCCTAAAAGGAGTAGAAAAGCAAATCCTTTATGGAGATAGTCTATGGTGGGCAAATGAATCGGGAATGAATGTAACTCTTTTGGGTGACGGACGGAGAACTGCGAATGTAGATGAAAATGGAGTTTATCGTCCCTATGGGTATTCTCTTGGTCTTTTCCAGCAGCGGGAGGACGAATCATGGGGTGCTGATTTTGATTTAACTTCACAGCTTGATAATCACCTCCTTGAATTTGGTGCCGGAATCAGGCAGCATACTGTCAGGGGTTATGGCAATTTTGCCTATGTTGTAGCTGGAACAGATCCAACACAACCGGAAAATATCCGATTTGCACAAAATCAGCCATTTGTATTTGGTTATGATGTCACAGGTAAAACCAAAACATCAACTAGTGATCCATCTTCATTAGAATGGCTTGCACATCCAGATATTGGATCCCATCCAACTATGGCTGAATTTCTAAAACCAAGACAACCAATTATTGGATATCTATTCTTGCAGGACAGGTTTGAACTTGAAGATTTAGTTTTGAACCTTGGTATTAGAATGGATTACTTCGATATTAAATCACATGAATTTGTAGACCCATCTTTACCTTATGCAGGCGGTTTAGATCCTAACAGATTCGATATTGAGGACTTTAGGTTAAAAGATGTTGAAGTTGAGTTCTCTCCAAGATTAGGTATCGGATTTCCTGTAACTGAAGCCACTGTTTTTCACGCTCAGTATGGAAGGTTTATACAGGTTCCTGAATTAAATGATATGTATGGTGGACCTTTTGATTACAATCAATTTTTAACAATGTCGCCTCAGAATGGCTTTAACGGAGGATTGATCAGTGAAGAAACTACTCAGTATGAGGTTGGTTTCAGACAAATATTGGGTACGAATTCAGCATTAAACATTACTGCTTTTTATAAGAACACAAAGTCGCTGGTAAATGTTCAGAACAACCAATATCAAAGGGTTGAAGGGGGCGAGGTCATTAACGCTATTTATAATGTAAACGCAGACTTCGGAACAATAAAAGGACTTGCCTTTTCATTCGACGTAACAAAGCTAAGTTATATTAGCGCATCCTTACAATACACTTTCTCAATTGCCGAAGGAACCGGCTCTTCAACTAACTCAAGCCAAACAGCTGTATTTAGAAATCTGGATAATCTTCCACCAAAAGTAATTGCTCCTTTAAATTTTGATCAAAGACATACAGCAGTTGCAATAATTGATTTTTATGTTCCTGAAGGTGAACTCGGATTCTTTGAATTATTCAATGCAAATGCGATTATTTCATTTAACAGCGGAAGACCTTATACACCAGTCGATCAATGGGACATCCTTGGTGATAACGGTTTACTTGCTGACAATACCGGGTACATTAATTCAGCATTCGGTCCAAGTAATTTCAGAATTGATCTGAAAGTTGAAAAAGGATTCCGAATTGGTACCCTATACTTAACACCTTACGTGTGGATAGAAAATTTACTTGATACTGATAACGTTACTCAGGTATGGAGATCCACAGGAAGTGCTTATACGACAAACTGGCTTACTGATCCTGCGGCACAGGGTACTATACAGCAGCAGGGAGAAGGTTATGTTAGGGATTATCAAACTCTTGAAAAAAATCCAGGAAACTTTGGTATTCCACGATTAATAAAATTAGGTCTTAAAATAAATTTTGATAGAATTACTTTCTAACAAAAATTTGATTTTAACTACTAACAGGATGATAGAAATGAAAATAAAACATAATTATAAATTTCTGCTGCTGATATTAACAGTGGCACTAATCGCGTTTGGTTTTCTTGGAGATGATAAAAATGGTATTAAACCACCAAAATCGATTTACAAGGTAACCAGCACGCAGGAATCCGGTAAGCAGGGCGATGCTTACGGAATGAATGTTAACAACATCTGGCTTCCAATTAACCGCAGAGGAATTATCGCCGATGTTAATATTGGGCCGAATGGAAGTGGTGGCCAGTATGCTGGAGGTACGTTTCTTTTTTCATCAGGATTTTTCCTTAGTGGATTGAGCAATGGAACACCTTGGGCAAATGCAGCCGCTTCAGCCAGTTTGGTTGAGGATTATGTTCAGGGAATAGTAGGAGGTGAAGATGATCCAAATGCAGTCGTATATGTTGTTAATTCACAGGATGAACCATTTGGTCAAAGCTGGAAAGATTGGTCGGATGCAGTTGATTTAGGAGCTGATTATTATAATGGTGATGGCATTCCAGGATATGATCCTAAAGACCTTGTAGGTCCTGGTGGTCCAGTAGAGGACCCACTAAATGGTAAATGGGATCCTTGGGAAGATATGCCCGATCTGATTGGAGATGAAACTGTATGGTGTGTTTTCCACGATGGTTTACCTGTTGCACAAAGAAGATGGAATACTACCATTGAAGTTGGTATGGAAGTGAGACAAACTGTTTTTGCTTTCGCTTCTGCTGGTGCGATTGGTAATATAGTATTTGTAAGATATAGAATTACATATGCCGGAACAGGTCCAAGTTCTCCTGATTCACTTACAAGTGTTTATTTTGGTGCCTGGGCAGATCCGGATTTAGGTGACTTTAATGATGATGTTATTGGAGTTGACGTACCCAGAAATGCCGGTTACACTTATAATAATACACCCGATGCGGTTTATGGTAACCAGGTTCCTTGCTTTATGATTGACTTTTTCTCCGGTCCCAGGCAATACATTGATGGTGTAACATTTATGGATGAGAATAATAATGGTGTATGGGATGAAGGAGAAGTGGCGTTAGATACAGCATATTCTGTGCAAGGGCAAAGAAAAGGTGTTGTAGAATATCTGGGTGCTACTAACCTTCCTATTTCTTCATTTGTAATGTATATAAATGGTGATCCGGATTTAAGAGATCCGGATAATAAAGAAGAAGCAAGAAACTATAGTTTAGGTACAAATAGGATAGGTGAGGTGCCTGATCCTTGTACTTTTGCCTATGGTGAAGTTAGAGGTGGTGTACCCTGTGAAACCGTTGATCCGAGATTTTGGTTTTCAGGAGACCCGGTCACCGATGTTGGCTGGATATGTACTGAAAATCAAGATATGCGGCAAATGACAAATACAGGTCCGTTCACGCTTAGAAAAGGTGCAGAGAATGAAATCGTCTTAGCGTACGTCGTTGGCAGGGGCTCTAATCCTCTTGATGGTGTTACGGTTGCCCGGACTATTGATGACGGAGCTCAAAATATTTTTGATCTTAACTTCTTGGCACCAACCCCCCCTCCTGCTCCTCAGGTTACACTAACCTCGAGCGATAATTTCATCGATATTACCTGGGAAACACCGGATCAAGTGGGATATAAAAGCTCTACTCCTACCTGGGATTTGGGTTTTGAAGGATACCAGGTTTGGGCTTTTAGAACCAACATACCTGAAGATATTGTCGCCGGAGAGGAAAACTCAGTATTACTTGCAACTTATGATTTAGATAATTTTATAGAAAATGTTTTCAAAGAGAATTCTGAAACCGGAGGCATCGAACCTCTGTACCCAGTTTCTCCTGAAGAAAATCAGCTTGACTCTGCAATTTATGTGGATGAAAATACCGGAAGAATAAGGTTAAGGGTATTTAATGATCCATTTTCTCCAAATATTCCTGTGGTTAAGGGCAGACCTTACTATTTTTCAGTAATTTCATATGCTCTTAATTACGATGCATTAGTTTATAAACCCGGTCCGGGCCAGCCTGTAGGAACACCCGGCGATTACTACCTGAACTCATTTGCATTTGCACAGGAAGCAGAGAATATCAGAACTATTAATTCGATAGTTGTTGGGGAAAATGCACTAAATCCGCCGGTAGTTGTTCAGCCTGCAAACCAGATAAGCGGTGCATCTTTAGGCAACGTTGGATTTGATGTTATTAATAATGAAGAATTAACAGGCCAAACCTATGAAGTAACTTTCGTAAAGAATCTCGAATCAGAAAGATATTCAATGTACTGGAACCTTGAAAATCTTTCTACCGGTCAAAGATGGGATTCGTCCCTGGCTTATACATATGGTGAAGAATCAATTAACCAACCAATTACTGACGGATTTATTTCTAAAATTGAAAGACAGGATGCCACAATAGGGGGCGTGACCTACAACCCTCCCGAAGCTGTATGGTATAACTTTACTAATAGTCCTATTGATTCACTTAGAAGCAGAGGTGTTTGGTATGTAGGTAGGGATTTAATATACGAGAATGAATCGAGAATGCCTCATCCATTTAATTTAAATCCCAATGTAGATACTGTACGTAGTACTTATCTCACTACCGATAAATTACGAAAAATTGAAATACGTTTCGGTGAAGAAGGCGTTGGTAAGGCATATAGATACATTAATGGTTATAAACGTTATTCAATTCCCCAGAATGCAAATGGTACTTACCCATATGCCGAAATAATAACGAGCTCCGATACAACAGGTAAAGGTCCGATTGGACAATGGGATGCAGCTAATGACAGACCATTTGGGTATGTAGATGTACCATTTACTGTCTGGGTCGTTGATGAACAACATAATGAAACGTATCAATTAGCAGTCGGTTTTATTGAAGCAACTCCTAAAAGTGCAAACTTTAAAGGGGGAAATCCTGATGGTAAGTGGGATCCGGGACAATTTATATTTGAAACCGGCGAATACTTAATAATATTTAACAGTCCTTATGACCCGGATGGCAATCAGATTGAGTTGACAGGTGGTGAATTCCAAACCGGTAGCGGGACCGAAACTTTGTGGGCTGACCTTGTTCGATGGTTCCCGGATATTCCTAAATTGCCTAATGATACTCAGGGAGTTACAGAAGAACAGATAGCCATTTTCAATTCTCCCTGGTTAAGTGCTATGTACGTTCTTGGTCTGGTAAGAACTGATTCAACCTCGTGGTTTACACCCGGCGATATTCTTACTATACCGTTAGATGTATATCCTTATACTGAGGACGATGTCTATCAGTTCAGAACACTAGAAGGTACTACTATAACTGCAGATGATGAACGTGCCCTTTGGGATAGGGTAAATGTTTTTCCAAATCCGCTATTTGGATATAATACCTTGTCTAATTATTACTCAAATACACCCGATGAACCATTTGTAACTTTCACAAATTTGCCTGAGGATATTACAATTAAAATTTATTCTCTATCAGGCACATTGTTGAGAACACTGACAACAGATGATAAAGATTCACCAACATCTCCTTACTTACGTTGGGATTTGGAAAATGAATCAGAATTGAGAGTAGCTTCGGGTATGTATCTTGCAATTGTATCGTCACCAAAATATGGTGATAAAGTTTTGAAGTTTGCAATCATTATGCCCCAGAAACAAATTCAAAGGTTTTAATGAATTAGGATTGGCAGGCATAAAATGTAGCCTGCCAGCTATTTTAATTTAAAATAGTGGAGTTTATAAAATGAAAAAATTAATACTTATACTAATAATAATTGCAACTTCAACCTATGCGGGAGATGTTGCAAGAAAAGGGACTACAGGAGCTGAGCAGCTTCTAATACCCGTGGGTGCCCGTGGAATCGCAACCGGTGGTTCATTCCTTGCTAATATTACAGGTCTAGAATCTATTTATTACAATCCGGCCGGTTTAGATGTTTACCCACAGACCGAAGCGATGTTTAGTTATGTTAATTACCTTGCAGATATTAACATATCTTATTTTGCTGTAGGAACCAGTCTTGGAGATTTCGGATCAATTGGATTGGACCTAAAAACATTAGACTTTGGTGATATTCCAATTACGAATGAACAATTTCCTGACGGAACCGGAGATACTTACTCTCCGTCGTTCTTAACTATCGGATTTACATATTCGAAAATTTTAACAGATAGAATATCAATCGGAACAAACCTGAAACTTATCTCCGAAAATATTCAAAACACAAGTGCTACCGGTTTTGCTGTTGATGCTGGTGTTCAATATCGCTTTTCGGAAGCCTTGATGATTGGGGCTGCTGTAAAAAACATCGGTACTAATATGAGTTATTCCGGGCAGGATTTATCCTCCAGGACTGGAATACCGGGTTCAGTACCAGGTTCATCATCAGGTAGTTATGAAGTGATAACCGAAACATTTCAGATACCGAGTTTTTTCCAGCTGAGTTTAACTTATGCACTTAACATTAACGAACAGAATAATCTCCTGTTTGCAGGTGCGTATACAGCAAATAATTCATTTGAAGATCTTGCCAATTTTGGAATGGAATATGGCTTTATGAATAACTTCTTCGTTAGAGGCGGTTATAACTTCCTTGTGGAAAATTCAAGTGACTATATATACGGATTTACTTTTGGTGCCGGAATAGACTATAAAATTGGCGGTGAAATTGGATTCGTTTTTGATTATGCATTTAGGGATGTAAAGGAATTTCCTACTTCTAATCATATATTTACTGTAAAACTCAATTTCCAATAAGTGATAAATGCACTATAAAAGCGTCTATTGATTTTCGATAGACGCTTTTTTATTTTTTTTACCAGTTTCTTAGATTCTAGCAGGTTTAGAAATGAAATCAATTTTACTTTCTCCTTTCATAATTCTTTTCGCAATTAACATCCAATCACAACCCATTAATTTCGAATTTGATTATGCACAATTTGGATTTGATTCAACTTCCAATTATATAGAATTCTATTACTCCTTTAATCAGGCTTCATTAACGCTTTATGAAACTGACAGCAGCCGGAATGTACAGGGAACATTGACTATATCAATCAAAGATTCTCTTACCGGCGAGGTTTTACTCGATAAAACATGGTCAGTTTTAAATCCTGTTGCTGATTCAATGAATTCAGAAAAAAGCCTGATCGGCGTGCTTAGTTTTATATTAGAGGAAGGCTTGTATAATTGTACTATTAACGGATCAGATGCAGTAAATCCTTCGAAAAGTAAAACCATCACAGAACAAATTATAGTAAAACCTTTCCTGGATGGACAGATCGGGTTAAGTGATGTGCAAATTGCATCTAATATTATTCAGGACAGTCAGAATAAAGAATCTATTTTTTATAAAAACACTTTTGAAGTGACCCCAAATCCAACAGCAGTGTTTGGTGAAGGACAACCATGTTTATTTTATTATACCGAGCTTTATAACTTGCCGCAGGTTTCGGTAGAGGAAGGATTAAGATTGGACCAGCTTCTTTTTAACAGCAGAGGACAATTAATACTTTCGAAAAGAAAGGATTTAAACAGATCAGTTAAATCTCGTGTTGAAGTTGGAAGAGTGATGGCAAACAAACTTCCTACAGATACTTATACGCTGACGCTTAATTTGGTTGATAGCATAACAAATGCTGGGGTTTCATCCTCTAAACGATTTTTTGTTTATAATCCTTCAATAGTCTATGTAGATACTTTTCAGCAACAGATCTCCCCCGTGTTAAGTACACAATTTGGAGCAATGTCTGAAGAAGAGCTTGATGATTTATACAGTAAATCACGATATATTGCTTCGAATCAAGAGCAGGACAGATACGACGCTTTGACAACTGTTGAGGGTAAAAGGGAATTCCTGTATAATTTTTGGAAAGCACGGGATGAGAATCCTTCTGATGATTTTAATCAATCCTACACCTCTTATCTAAAACGTATAGAAGATTGTAACCTCAGATTTAAAGCTATGAGTAAGGAAGGCTGGAAAACTGACCGCGGAAGAGTTTACCTTACTTACGGCGAACCATCAGAAATCGAGCGATATCCAAATCAAATAGAAACCAGACCATATGAAATTTGGAGCTATCATAATCTTGAAGGTGGAGTATTCTTCATTTTTGCGGATTTATTTGGATTCTCTGATTACCAGCTTGTTCACTCAAGCAAAAGAGGTGAATTAAGGGATGAATCTTGGCAGAGAAGGATAACTATTCAGTAAAAAATCCCATTAAAATTACAAATCTTAAACTTAGTGCACAGATATAATTCTGTGCACCAATTCTTTAATGCTTTCTCATCGAAGATTTTGCTTTTGTTTGGTTATTTTTACCCTGGATATTTTAATGGATAATGAAAAATAAACTTGAGTATATCTTCTTTTTCTTGTTTGCAAAGCTGTTCCAGCTGCTGGGATTAAATATTTCCAGAAGGCTGGCTTCGTTGGTTGCATTAATTTTTTATTATATAGTCCCAATCAGAAAATCTACCGTAATAGAAAATTTAAGAATTGCTTTCCCCGAATATTCTGTTGAGCGAATAAAAGATATTTCCTTTAATGTTTACAAGAGTTTTTCAATATTTTTTATTGAAATATTAGTCTTTCCAAAATTAAATCGGAATAAAATTGAACATGAGCTGGAGTTTTCGGACCCAGATTTGGTACTAAAAAAATTTAATGAAGGAAGGGGCTTAATTATCCTTTCAGCACATTTTGGAAATTGGGAATTAATACCTCCCGCAATTGGTGCCAGTCTGGGAATAAATGGTCTTACAATTGTTAAACCATTAAGAAATCCTTATGTGGATAAATGGATGAATAATTTGAGAACTCGTTTTGGAAATGAAGTAATCCCGCTTGGTATATCGCTTCGCAAAACCTATCAGTCTTTGAAGGAAAAAAAGATGATTGGAATTGCAGCTGATCAGCGTGGACCTGAAGAAGGTGTAAAAGTTAGTTTTTTTAACACTGAGGTGCCTGTTTACAGCGGTCCCTCAGTACTTTCACTTAAAACAGGAGCTCCTATTTTATCAATGCTTGCAGTGAGACAAAAGGATTACAAGTATAAGATTTCCGTAAAGGAAATAGATAAAAATAATCTTCCGCAAAGTTTTGATGAGAGTGTAATAGAACTTACTCAGCGGCATACTATGCATCTTGAAAAAATGATAAAAAAATATCCTGAACAATGGTTCTGGATGCATAAAAAATGGAAACATTTACGAATATCAAAATGAAAATACTTGTAATTCAAACTGCTTTCCCCGGCGATGCAATTCTAACGCTACCTATGATTCAGGAGTTAAAAAAGAGAAATGAGCATTCATTAATTGATGTACTCTGTATCCCGTCAACCAAAGAAATTTTTGATGCTTCCCCTGCCGTAAATTCAACGGTTGTAATTGATAAAAAAGGAGCACAAAAAAATATTTTTTCGTTCATAAAATTCATTAAAAAAATAAGAAATAACGGATACGATAAAATCTTCTCGCCGCATCGTTCCCTCAGGAGCGCGATTATAGTCTGGCTGTTGGGTGTAGCCGATTCGGTTGGATTCAGCAATAGTAGTCTTCCATTTATCTATAAGGAAGTAGTTAATTACAATCCATCCGTACACGAAGTCAGCAGGAATCTTTCGTTAATAGGGTTTGAAGCTAGGAACGATAATTGGAAAATCCGACCTCTGCTTTTTGTAAGTGAATCATCTGAAAAAAAAGTGAAAGATTTTTTAAATGAAAATGCATTAACGGATTTTATTGCAATAGCACCCGGGAGCGTCTGGAAAACTAAAATATATCCTGCTGATCATTACAAACGTGTAATTGAATATTTTATCGATGATGGATATAAAATAGTTTTGATAGGAGGTATGGAGGATAAAGTCTTATGTGATAATTTAACTGGAGAGCAAAATGTAGTAAATGCAAGCGGATCCTTTACATTTATTGAAACTGCGGAATTGTTAAGAAATTCAAAATTATTAATTTGTAATGATAGTGCACCGACACACTTAGGAATTTGTGCCGATATCCCTGTTTTAACTCTTTACTGCTCTACCATCGCTGATTTTGGATTCTATCCCTACAACGACAGAAGCAATTATCTAAGTTACGATAAACTTGATTGTAAGCCTTGTGGAATTCATGGATTTGGTGAATGCCCGATTAATACATTTGATTGCGGGAAACTTTTGCAGCCGGAAATTGTCTTTGAAACTGCAAAATCACTAATTGAAAAAAATGGAAGTAATTAATTTCAAAAAGTTTAATATCGATGAACAATTCGAAATATCCATTTCTGTTGCCTCTGAATTATTTTCTGCGGGAAAAATTTTTATTTATCCAACCGATACTATTTATGGAATAGGTGGTAATCCCTTTAGTGAATCCTCAGTTGAAAGAATACATAATATTAAGGGAAGAAATATAGCAAAGCCGTTCATCTGGCTGATCTCAAGCGTAGATATTTTGCTCAAATATGCTGAAATAAACTATGAAAGCCATTTAAATTTTTTGAAAAATATTTACCCTGCCCCGGTTACGGTTGTATTAAATTTGAATTCGAGAACAAAAGAAATAACCGGATTGAATTCTGCAGCATTCAGAATTCCTGATAATCATTTTTGTAATAAACTTCTGACTGAAGTTGGAATGCCGTTGATATCAACAAGTGTTAATCGCAGTGGAAAAAATGCCTTAAATGATTTTAAGCAAATTGAGAAGGAGTTCAGCGAAGATGTTGATGCTCTATTTTACACCAAAATTAAAAATATTCCTTTAGCGTCGACAATAATTGACTTAAAAAGAGAAAAACCTTCATTGATTAGAGAGGGGACGATAAAATTTGTGGAATTGTTGGATAAGTTCAATTAACTTTGCATACATTTTTATGAGTTAAAACATAATGCCGCTTTTTAAATACTTAAAAAATCTGAAAAACTTTTCTGTAATCATCTTGCCTGACGATACATCGCACGAAGCAAGATCGCACAAGTTTAATTCATTTAAAATTATATTGTTTCTTATTGTCTTTTCTATTTTCATGTCTATTGTCAGTTACTATTTTTTTAATTTAACCGGTATCGGTCATTCTGTTCTACCGGGCAATTTTAAGATTCGGACAGAAGACCAGCAAAAAGTTGAATCTTTAAATGAAAAAATAATTTTTTTGGCAAACGAGATTCAAAAGCTCAAATCAACAAACCAAAGATTGAAATTTGCACTTGCCCTTGGAGATACGGTTTTAGCCGATTCACTGGGTATAGAAATGGATTCGGTTGAACAATATTACGATTACCCTGCTGAAGGGAATATTCTCTCAATAATCCTTAAAGTTTTTGGTACAGAAAATAGTAACACAAATTCACAAACATTTTTCATTCTGCCGGTGAATGGATATATTAGCAGGGATTATGAACCTGAGAAGGGGCACATGGGTTTAGATATTGCTGTAAAAGAAAATACACCTGTTTATGCTTCGGCATCCGGTTACGTTGTATTTGCAGGCTACACTGTAGATGAAGGATACGTAATAATTTTAAATCATTCAGATGGATATTTGACTATTTATAAACATTGTGCCTTGCTATTAAAAAATGAAAGAGAGAGGGTTGAGCAGGGTGAATTAATTGCTCAAAGTGGAAACAGTGGTCTGCATAGCTCTGGTCCACATTTGCATTTTGAAATTTGGAAGGATGGTAGTGTTATAAATCCCGAACTAGTACTAATAAAAAACAACCAAGGAGGTTTTTAACTTGAAAAACAGAACTATAAATGGCGAAGAAGGAGATATCACAATCATCAGTCAAGGTGTTAGGTTAGAAGGAAAGATTTCGAGCGGTGGAAGTATTCGTGTCGATGGTATTATCCAGGGGGATATCAATTCCCAGGGAAATGTTACAGTTGGCGAGCAGGGTGAGGTTAACGGGCAGATAAATGCTACATCAGTAACTGTTGGTGGTAAAGTTGTTGGTTCTGTAAATGCAAAAGAAAAATTAATAATGGAATCCAAAGCAAACTTAAAGGGTGATATTTTTACAAAAATTCTTGTGGTTGAAGCAGGAGCACGTTTTGTTGGTAAAAGTAATATGGGCGACGCAAAAGAACCACCAAAACCGCAAGGTTTAACTCCACAAAAAAATGAAACTGGATCCTGATCAATTAAAAAAGGGGAGCAATAAATTTTATAAAGAAATAGGACCATATATTGGTCTGGGACTACAGCTTGCGATTACTGTTACAGTAATGGTTTTTCTTGGTTTGTGGTTAGATGGAGTTTTTGAAACGAAACCAATTTTAACAGTAGTATTTTCATTTTTGGGTGTTTTTGCGGGACTTTACACTTTTATTAAGTCTGCACTAAAAGCCGGTAAGTGATGATAAGAGAGAAATCGCTCAGACTTTTAACAGTTTTTGTAACCCTCAGCTCACTGCTTTTATTCTTTATTCTTTACTTAACTTCTGTGTGGAACTACACACTATTCTATTCCACTCTATTTGGGGCAATAATAGTAATTCTTAACTTTATGATTGGATTTTTATTCATAAAATTCAGTCTTTCCAGGTCTAATAGGATATTTCAAATAATGCTCTGGGGAGGGATGCTTTTCAGATTGATTTTTATACTATTTTTAGTTTTAATTCTATTAAAATTCTTGGAATTAAATACGATTGGCTTTATATTTTCTATCTTATTTTTCTATGTTTTTTACTTGATAATCGAAATTTTATACCTGAATTTTAAGAAAATCGAACATTTTGAACGCTGACAGTATTTCAGATACTCTGACGACAGTAACAGACTCACTTCAGCACGCCGGTGACACTGGCAGCGGGTGGATTCTTCATCACGTAATGGACGGTAAGGAAATAGAATTACCTTTCCTGGGGTACATACAAATTCCGCAACTTCCGCTTGTTTTTGGTATTGATATAACCCCTACTAAGCACGCTGTTTTTATGCTGATAGCAGCATTCCTTGTTCTTTTAACTTTTTATGTAGTTGCCCGACAATATAAATCGGGATTGATTCCGAAAAGATTAGCAAATTTTTTCGAAGTTATGATAATTTTTGTTCGTGATGAAATTGCAGAACCAACTCTGGGTAAAGCATATCCTGCGTTTCTTCCATTTTTGTTGACGCTATTTTTCTTCATTCTTTTTGGGAATTTTCTGGGTTTGATACCATTTTCAGCAACTTTTACAAGTAATATTGCGGTAACAGCTACTCTGGCAATAGTGTCGTTTATTGTGATTCAGTTGGGTGGAATTAGACAGAATGGTCTGAAGGGATACATTAAAGGAATGATACCACATGGTATCCCCACCTGGCTTCTGCCTCTGATGATACCTGTTGAAATATTAGGATTATTTACAAAGCCCTTTGCATTGGCAATACGACTTTTTGCTAACATGATCGCGGGTCACACTGTAATTCTTGCATTACTCGGTCTGATATTTTTTATGGGAACTATATTCATGAAATTTTAGTTGCTCTTATTCAGGCATATGTTTTTACAATGTTAACAGCTCTGTTTATCGGAATGACCGTTCATCAGGAGCATTAATAGAACAATAAATAATTCAATTTAATTAAAAGGAGAAATAAAATGGATTTAGCATGGTTAGCAGCAGGTCTTGGTGCCGGCTTAGTAGTAATCGGAGGCGGGCTTGGTATTGGTAAACTTGCAAGCTCTGCTATGGACGCTAGTGGAAGACAGCCTGAAGCTGCCGGTGCAATCAGAACTTCGATGATTATTGCTGCGGCACTTATTGAAGGTATATCATTCTTCGGACTGGTAATCTGCATATTGCTTGCATTAAAAGCATAAGCAGCGTTAATTAATAATTAAATTCATTAAAGGAATAAAATGTTTAGTGAATTACTAATTGCAGTAATTGCTGCTGAAGGCGGTGGCGGTGGATTGTTAGACGTTAATCCCGGATTAATGATCTGGACCGTGGTTACTTTTGTTTTGCTTCTGCTAATTTTAAAAAAGGTTGCCTGGAAACCAATTCTGGAAGCGCTTGATAAACGCGAAAAGGAAATTAAAAATTCTTTGGATCAGGCAGAAAATGCTAAAGATGAAGCAAGAAAAATTTTAGAGGAAAATCAGGCAAACCTGGCAAAGGCTGAAGAAGAATCTAAAAAAATTATCGAGCAAAGTCGTACTTATGCAGAATCGTTGAAAGAACAATTAATGAAAGAAAGTAAGGAACAGGCTAAGAGACTAATTGATGATGCTGGGGAAGAGATTCAAAGAAAGAAAGATGCTGCCTTTGAAGAATTAAAAGAACAGATAGCTGAGTTGGCTGTCAATGCAGCAGAGCGGATCATGAAGGAAAGTATCGATGCTGATAAGAATAAAGAACTGGTTAATAAATATTTAGGTGAAATTAGAAAGAACTAATAATGACGAATCTGAAAGTTTCACATAGGTATGCAACCTCACTTATCGAAACAGCCATCGAAAAAAATAAGCTCGATAAAATTTCTTCGGACATGATTCTACTATTAGACGCTCTTAATGATAATAAGGCTTTGCAGTTGATGTTGGAAAGTCCGGTGATCAGACCTGAAATTAAGAACAATATTTTAAAAGAAATTTTTAGTTCAAAGTTTGATACAGATTCATTAAACTTTTTGAATTTTGTAATTGAAAAGAATAGAGAAAATCTTCTTTATTCAATTGCAGAAAGATTCTTGGCATTAAGAGATGATCATTTGGGTATTGTTAGCGTTACAGTAACTACAGCTTTTAAGTTTGGTGAAGATCAAATTGAAAAACTGCAGAAGAAGCTCGAAGAGATCCTGGCTAAAAAAATAAGGTTAAATCTTGTGGTAGATGAATCACTTGTCGGAGGATTTATCGCTAAAGCTGGCGATACTATGTACGATGCTTCCGTAAGGCATCAACTTGAATTATTAAAAAAACAGTTTCTTGTGAGCGGATTTTCGCTTAATTAAAAAAGATTTTAAAGGAAAAAATAATGGCAGAAGTTAGACCAGATGAAATATCTGCGATATTAAGGAAACAGCTTTCTGGCTTCGAAAGTGAAGTTGATATTTATGATGTTGGTACCGTTCTTCAGGTTGGAGATGGCATTGCACGTGTTTACGGTTTAAGTAAAGTTATGGCAAGTGAGCTTGTTGAATTTCCTAATGATGTAATCGGAATGGTTCTTAACCTCGATGAGGATAGCGTTGGCTGTGTCCTTTTTGGTGAAAGTTCTCTGGTTAAAGAAGGCGATACTGTTAAAAGAACAAAAAGAGTTGCATCTATTCCAGTCGGGGAGGAATTATTGGGTCGTGTTGTAAATCCGCTGGGGATTCCCATTGACGGAAAAGGTGCAATTTCCACGAAAGAATTTTTACCAATTGAAAGAAAAGCTCTGGGTGTTATTCAGAGGCAACCTGTAAAAGAGCCTCTTCAAACCGGTATTGCTGCGGTGGATGCTATGATTCCGATTGGAAGAGGACAGAGAGAGTTAATAATCGGGGACAGGCAAACTGGTAAAACTGCTGTTGCGATTGATACTATTATCAATCAAAAGTTTACTCATACTGGGGAAGCAAAAAGTCTGGGTATCGCACCTGTATATTGCATTTATGTTGCAGTTGGACAAAAAAGTTCAACCGTTGCACAAGTAGTTGCAAAACTTCAGGAACAGGGCGCAATGGATTATACCACTGTTGTGACTGCTGCAGCCTGGGAGCCAGCCCCGCTGCAATATATCGCACCTTATTCAGGAGCCACACTTGGCGAACATTTTAGAGATAATGGTAAGCATGCCTTGGTTATTTACGATGATCTTTCGAAACAGGCTGCTGCTTACCGGGAACTTTCTTTGTTATTAAGAAGACCTCCCGGAAGAGAAGCATTCCCCGGTGATGTTTTTTATCTTCATTCAAGATTATTAGAACGAGCCTCAAAATTAAATGATGACCTTGGCGGCGGAAGTCTTACTGCACTGCCAATTATAGAAACTCAGCAGGGCGACGTTTCTGCATACATACCTACAAATGTTATTTCAATTACAGATGGGCAGATTTATCTTGAATCTAATCTATTTAATGCCGGTGTCAGACCAGCGATAAACGTTGGTATATCTGTTTCGCGTGTTGGTGGTAATGCTCAGGTTAAAGCGATGAAAAAAGTTGCTGGAACCCTGAAATTGGATCTTGCTCAATACAGGGAATTGGAAGCATTTGCAAAATTTGGTTCCGATCTTGATCAGGCAACGCAAAGAACCTTAGCTAAAGGTTCCAGATTAGTTGAACTATTAAAGCAGGGACAGTATTCACCTGTCCCGGTTGAAAGACAAATTGTGAGTATATTCCTGGGAACAAAAGGGTATATGGACTCTATCCCCGTCGGGGATGTAAAAAGATTTGAGAAAGAAGCACTTGAATTTTTTGAAGTCAAACACAGTGATATTTTCAATATTTTGAAAAAAGAAAAAGCAATTTCCGATGAACTCGAAGGTAAAATTGTCGTAGCTGCGGAAGAATTTTTAAAAGTATTTAAGAAAAGCGCTTAAAATTTTTGGCTACTTTACGCGACATAAAAAGAAGAATAGTTGGTGTTAAAAACACTCA
>WOR8_10001206_pt1 | contig 30161 bp, 19 predicted proteins | sample DeeMarSeWOR38_10_FD_19890 | JGI IMG/M metagenome (IMG submission 19890) | reverse complement strand
TGTGTATGCGTGGTTTGATTCAAATTTAAGTGGGCCATATGAAAAGCTAAAAAAAGATTATAAAAAATATCCAGATACTGAAAAGATTTGGGATATTTATATTATTTATGGAAATGCGGAATCAAAAAATATTACAATTAAGTGGGATCCTTACGAAATCTCTGAATCAGGATATGAAACTATCTTGCTTAAAAATTTAGAAAGTAACACCTCAATAGACATGAAGGTATTTGATAACTATACATATCTTGCTTCAGTAAATACTCAATATCATTTCCAAATAAGGTGTAACAAAACATCAATTTTTTATTATGATATAGCCTTGTCTGAGAACTGGAACCTTATAACGATTCCAGTAAATGATACAGTTCATAAGACAAAAATAAAAGTTAATTATTTAGGTCTAAACCATAGTTGGCAGGATGCAATAGATAACAATACTATTCTAGATTTTGTTTATAAATGGAATGTAACAAATCAGAATTATGAATTTGCTGATGTGCTAGTTCCCGGTGAATGTTACTGGATGTATGCTTTTGAAAGTTGTACTCTTTGGATAGATAGTACGGTAAACATTGTTGATGAATTTAAAATAGAGATATTATCTAACTGGAACCTTGTTGGTTTGCCACATGTTACTCAAATTGATAAAAATGACTTGAAAATTATTTATAATGATACAATTTTTACCTGGCAACAAGCAGTTGATAATGGTATTATTCTTGATTTTATCTACAGCTGGGATGTTTCAAGTCAAGCTTACGTTTTAACTGATTTTTTAATTCCCAATAGGGGTTTTTGGATTTATGCTTATTTTAATTGTTTTTTAAAAATGGAGGTTATGAAAGGATGAAAAAAAGTAGTAGGAATAATAAAAAAATGGTGCTAGTGCAGATAGCTCTATTTTTGATACAGTTAGTGCCTTAAAAATAGAATCTCATCAACCTAATATTTATAAAAATATAAGGAAAATGGATTTGTTCAATTTTGAGAATCAAAGAAATCCTCTTCCATTAGATGATAGGGACTCAAATGACTTTTGGTGGAATATTAACTGGCAGTATAGAAAAGAGATTATTATTAACAGTTCTCAGGTGAATGATGGTCTAAAAAACTTCCCAGTGTTAATCAGCTTTCCTTCTGATAGTAGTTTATCTGATTCGTCTAAGTGTCAGGCTGATGGTGATGATATAGTATTTACTGATGTAAATGCTGTTAAATTAAGTCATGAGATTGAATATTTTTATGATTCCACTGGTGAACTTGTTGCTTGGGTGAATGTTACAAGTCTTTCGTCTTCTGTTAATACAAAAATTTACATGTATTATGGTAATTCAGATTGTGTTAGTCAGCAGGATGTCTCTGGTGTTTGGGATTCTTCTTATTTGATTGTTCAGCATTTAAATGAAACCAGTGGTACTCATTATGATTCCACTAGTAATGGTAATGATGGTACTAATTCTGGTTCTACTCAGGACTATAGTGGAAAAGTTGATGGTGCTAATAGTTTTGATGGAACAGATGACTATATCGACTGTGGAAATGATGATAGTTTAGATATTACCAGTGCGGTTACTATTGAAGCTTGGGTGTATAAGACTGGTGCTGGAACTGGTACTTATCCAGGTATTGTTAGTCGTGCTGGTACATCAGGCACAAAACGTTATCAGTTCAGATATAAACCTGGTGATAGTCAAGTACAACTCTTTGTCGGAGATGGTACTAGTTATGATTTTGTTTATTCAAATGCTGATCTACCAACAAGTACTTGGGCTCATCTTGTAGGTACTTGGGATGGATCAACTTTGCTTTTGTTTGTTGATGGTGTTCAACAAACAGACACCGGTTCTTTTTCTGGTTCACCAAGTTTTACAACTGAACCTTTAGAAATAGGACGATATACATCAACTAACTGTTTTGCTGGTGGTATTGATGAGGTAAGAGTATCTGATATTGAACGTAATTCTTCTTGGATTTCTACTGAATTTAATAATCAAGATGATCCTAGTGCGTTTTTCTATAGAGGTGGTGAAGAGGAGTATATTGCCCCGGTGTATCCTTGGTGGAATCCTAGCTGGAAGTATAGGAAAAATATTATTATTGATAGTTCAAAGGTTGATGATACCTTAGTTAATTTTCCTGTTTTAATTAGTATATCTTCTGATAGTGATTTATCTGATCCTTCTAAGTGTCAGGTTGATGGTGATGATATTGTTTTTGCTGATACAGATGGTGCTAAGTTAAGTCATGAAATTGAGTTTTTTGATGATTCCACAGGTGAGCTTGCTGCTTGGGTAAAAGTTCCTAGTCTTTCCTCAGTGACTAATACTATTATATTTTTATATTATGGTAATTCAGGTGCAACTAATCAGCAGGATGTCTCTGGTGTTTGGGATTCTTCTTATTTGATTGTTCAACATTTAAATGAAACCAGTGGTACTCATTTTGATTCAACAAGTAATGATAATGATGGTACAAACTATGGTTCAACTCAAGACTCCAGTGGTCAGATTGATGGTGCTAATAGTTTTGATGGAACTGATGATTATATTGATTGTGGAGGTGATAGTAGTCTTGATATCACTGATGGTATTACGATTGAAGCATGGGTAAATAAATCAGGCGATGGAGTAGGAAGTTACCCCGGTGTACTCAGCAGAGCTTCTGGGACTAAGCGATATCAGTTTAGATATAAACCTGCTGATAATGTTGTACAGTTCTTTTTAGGTGATGGTTCTACCTATGCTTTTGTAAGCTCAAATGCTGATCTTCCGACTGATACTTGGGCTCATCTAGTGGGTACCTGGGATGGGACAAATATGTTTATATTTGTTGACGGTGTTGAGCAAACAGATAATACAACATATACTGGTTCACCTAGTTTTGCAGGTGAGATTCTTGAGATTGGAAGATATTCGACTAATTACTTTGAAGGGGGAATTGACGAGGTAAGAGTATCTGATATTGAGCGTAATTCATCTTGGATTTCAACGGAATATAATAATCAAAATGATCCAAGCTCATTTTATTTGATTGGAACTGAGGAAACATATCAATCTCCAGGTTTTCCGATAATATCTGATGAAAATCCAATAAACAATACAAAAGGCGTTTCAATTGGAAATGTAGCTCTAAGTGTAACAGTAACTGATCCTCAAGGAGATAATATGGATGTGACTTTTATGACAAATGCAAGTGGTTCGTGGTCAAATATTGGTACCAATTCATCTGTTAATAATGGAACTTATTCACAAGAATACACCTTTAGCAGTTTTGGAAGTTATTATTGGTGGATTGTAAACACAACAGATTCTACCGGTAATTGGACTAATAGAACCTTTAGGTTTTCAACTGAGGTAGGAACTGTTACAAATCCATTTAGTCAAGGTTGGAATTATTTAAAGGAAATTACAATTGATTATACTAAGATTGATTGCGATCTTGACAATTTCCCTGTTTATATTAACATTTTTGATACTGACCTTAGAGATAAAGCAAACATTAGTGGCGATGACATTATATTCATGGATAACGAGGGAATTGCTAATCAGCTTAACCATGAAATTGAATACTATAATCCTTCTAATGGTAATTTAATTGCTTGGGTGAATGTTACATTTGTTTCCAGTGTTTCTGATACCTCATTTTACATGTACTATGGCAATATTTTAGCAACTGATATGGAAAACCCAGGTGGTGTTTGGGATTCTAATTATATGATTACTCAGCATCTTAGTGAAACCTCTGGTGTTCATTATGATTCCACAGGTAATGGTAATGATGGAACAAACTATGGTTCTATACAGGATTATACTGGTGTGCTGGATGGTGCTAACAATTTTGATGGTTCTAATGATTATATCGACTGCGGAGGAGACAACAGTCTTGATATAACTGATGGTATTACAATTGTTATAACCGGTATCAATTACGGTATAGACCTTCAAGTACTGCTGTTCAATTCTTTATAGGTGATGAAACAACCTATGGTTTTGTTGGTTCAGATTCTGATTTACCACTTGATACTTGGACTCATGTTGTTGGTACATGGGATGACACGAATGTGTTATTGTTTGTTGATGGTGTTCAGCAAACAGATACTGCTACATTCACCAGTTCTCCAAGTTTTGCTGGTGAGATTCTTGAGATTGGGAGATATACAGATCTTAATCATTTTGATGGAGGTATTGATGAGGTAAAAGTTTCAAATATTGCTAGAAGCGCATGTTGGATAGCAGCCGAGTATGATAATCAAAATGATCCTGGTAGTTTTTATAGTGTAGGATCAGAACAAGGGGCATCTGAAAATCCAGCTATTGGTAATGAATCACCAGAAAATGGTGCTATAGAAGTTTTACTAGAACCAGTTTTATCTATTCAAGCAGTTGATTATCAAGAAGATAACATGAACATCTATTTCAGGACAAATGCATCAGGTACGTGGAATACGATCTGTAGTAATCTAAATGTAGGAAATGGAGAATATTTCTGCAGTAATACAGTAAATATGGACAGTTATTCTACAAAATATTGGTGGAGTGTAAATGCATCAGATGATAATTCACCTATAAACTGGAAAAATTCAACATTTTCTTTTACAACAAGACCTGAAAATTATTATCATAAATTTACAATTGATCACTCAAGTCACATAAATTATGGTTGTTCTTATCCTGTAACTTATATTTTTGATATTCCATCTGAATCGACAAATTTAAATGTTTACAAATTTGATAGCTGTGATTGGATTTTAATTCCAAATAAAACCCAGGATGAAATCAGAGATGGAATTGAAGCAGCAAGATTTGATTATGCACAAGATAAGGCATATATTTCAGTTGCATTTCCAAATAACACTGACTATTTTATTCTAAATTTTGTTAATGAAAGTAGTGAAAGTATCATTGTCAACTTCAGTGAAATTGCCACTTATTATGATGATAAGAATGTATCAGTAGTCTTAACCTGTGATGATTGGTATGAACGCTATCATGAATATTTCATGACAGCAATTGATATTTGTCAAGCAAAAAATATATGGTTTACACCTGCAATTGTAACACATGGTTCTGCTTCTTATCAAGAGCAAGAAGGAAGAATACTTCCACCTGACTGGGATGATATGCAAATGCAGGTTGACGAAGGATTTGTAGAACCTGGTTCTCATGGTAGAAACCATATTCATACTCCATATGATCAGGAACAATGGGGTATACAATCAAGCTATGATGGTGAGATTTTAGGTAGTAGACAGGATATATTTGAAAATATTACAATGCCCGCTTTAAACCGAAGAGAAAACGCTGAATATCTTTATGCTTGGATTGAACCTTATGGTGATTCAGATGCAACTGTTCGTCAAAAACTTGGACAATATTATTATCTATCTGATAGAAGCACTGGTACAGATTCACAATATGCAACATGGGATTCGACAAATAATGTATACAACAGGATAGGAACAGTTCTTTCTATTGATTCAGTGAGAGATTATAACACCTTAAATAACAATTTTAATACCACATACAATTCAAGTGGAGTCTATCATATATGGGGTCATGCTAGAGATAATAATTGGCTTACCGGTGATGTTGGAAAACATTTAGATTATATCTCAAACCGCTCAGATGTTTGGTATGTGGGATTTGGTCATCTATATATGTATCACTATATGGATGAAAGAAATGTAATTTCTCATTCAACTGATATTGGTAACATTCCTCCTGGATTGTGCTCTGAATCTCCCCTTAATAATTCTATTGGAGTTGGTATTGGAAGTAAAAAATTAAGGATTCGCGCTGTTAACATTAATAATAATTCAATGGATATAACATTTAGTACAAATGAGTCTGGTTCTTGGGAGGATGTTGGTAGCAACACTAGTGTTTATAATGGATTCTATCAGCAATCCTATACATTTTCAGATTATGATACTAAATACTGGTGGAGTGTTAATTGTACATATGGTTCTCTTTATACAAATAATACCTATACTTTTACTACTAGACCTGAAAATTATGTACCAATTCTTTCAAATCCGAATCCATCTAATGGAGCCGTAGATATTTCATTGGGTGATGTTCCATTAAAAATAACCGTAAGTGATCAAGATGGAGATATTATGGATATCACTTTCAGTACAAATGCTAGTGGTTCATGGAGTGATATTGGAACTAATTCAAGTCAACCAAATGGAACATATACTCAAGTCTATAACTTTTCAGAATCCGTTCATCTCTATTATTGGAGTGTAAATATTACTGATGGAAAAACCTGGGTGAATAATACATATTCTTTCACAACAGAGAGAATTACTGTCTTTGATCCATTTTTAAGTGGTTGGCAGTATCGTAAGAAAATTGCGATTAATCATAGCATGGTTGATTGTGACCTTACAAATTTCCCTGTTTTAATTAACATTTCAGATAGTGATCTTGCTATTAAAGCTCAAACTGATGGAGATGACATTATTTTTATGGATGGAACAGGTACTGCAAATCTATTATCTCATGAAATTGAATATTATGCTTCTGGAAATCTTATTTTATGGGTAAATATAACAGATTTAAGCTCTACAGAAAATACATCAATTTACATGTATTATGGAAATCCTTCTGTTGCAAATATGCAGGATGTAAGTGGTGTTTGGGACTCTGATTTTATTATGGTGCAGCATTTAAGCGAAACTACTGGAGATCATTATGACAGTACAATTAACTCAAATGATGGTGATTATTATGGTTCTGATCAGGATGATACTGGAATAATTGATGGTGCAGACGGTTTTGACGGAGTAGATGATTGGATAGATTGTGGTAATAGTGAAACATTGGACGTAATAACTAACGGTATTACTCTTGAGGCATGGGTGAAACGCTCTAGTGATGGTGATGGTAGTTATCCTGGAATAATAACTAGAGCTGGAACAGGTTATCACAGATTTCAGATGAGGTATACAATTGCCGGTGATGTTGCACAGTTTTTCCTTGGCGATGAAACAGAATATACAGTTATTAGTACAAATGGAGACCTAACTTTGGATGAGTGGATACACTTGGTTGCATCTTGGGATGGAACAAATATGAAGCTATTTGTAGATGGTGTACAACAGACTGAAACAGGAACATTTACTAGTTCACCAAGTCTTCCTTATGAAACACTAGAAGTTGGTAGGTATTCTACTATTAATTTCTTTGACGGTAGTATTGATGAAGTGAGAATCTCAGACGTGAATAGAAGTCCTTGTTGGATTTCAACAGAGTACAATAATCAGGAGAACCCAGACTTGTTTTATACTGTTGGAGATGAGGAAATAGAGCTCACATATGAAGAATATGCGGTATCAATAGAAACAAATTGGAACAAGATTTCATTACCTTTTAACCAGTCCATAAACAAGGCTGATATTATTGTATCATATAGTGGAACAGATTACAGCTGGAGTGAAGCTGTAAGTAATACAATTATTCTGAATTTCATTTATGGTTGGAATCGAACAAACCAGAATTATGATTTAATTAACACAATGCAACCTGGGTATGGTTACTGGATTTGGGCGTATGATGATTGTCAGCTATTATTCACTATCAATTCTTCACCTAGTGATACAATTACATCATTGCAACAATACTGGAATGTTATTGGACCACCATTTAATTCAACTGTAATAAAAGAGAATCTTATAATTACTTACAATGGAAGTGATTATAGTTGGTATGAGGCAACTACGGATAACAATGAAGAAGGAGAACCCCTCATTCTAGGATTTATTTATGAATGGAATAGTGGCACTCAGAGCTATGTACTTTCTGATAACATCAAACCAGGTTTAGGTTACTGGATGTATGCATATTACGAATGTATACTGAAAAGATAAATTTAGAAATTTAATCTTTCATTAAAATATAATATAAATTACAATATATCTAAATAAAAAAATTAATAAACAAAAAAATGATTCATAAATAAATATAAATCTCAAAAATAAAAAAAACACTCATATTTTGAGTGCAGGGAGGAAAATAAGTATCAGATTCGGTAGAGCTACCGAATATTTAAACTAATTTAGAGTTCCTCATTTTATTTTTGAAATCAGGGGAGGTAAGGAATATGCAGAAAATTTCCAAAAAAAGAATTAAAAATAGACATTTTTTAAGAAAAGCTGTTGTTTTTACAATAATTTCTACTCTTCTATTGACTGCTTTTTTACCAGCATTTAATGCAGAGTTTAGAAATGTATTTTATAAAATAAAAGATACATCATATTTTTCTAGACATGATCCTGAGCCAATAGATAGTGAACCTGCAATTTCAAATATTGATGCAAATCCTGATCCACAAAAATTTGGTGGATTTGTAAATATTACTTGTAATGTTACAGACCCTGATGGTGTTGCTGAGGTTTTTTTAAATATCACAGATCCTAATAATTCCTATCAAAATTTTTCAATTAAGGCAAATAACACAGGGGATGTATATTATTGTAATAAAACCTATAATCTTGCAGGAAAATACACGTTTTTTATATGGGCTAAGGATACAAATGAAAATTCAATTTCTTCTTCAATTTATACATTTGTTGTGATTCGCTGGAATGTGGTTTTAAGCGTGTCTGAATCTAATGGTAAAAATGATACTGCAATCTTTGGTGAAGTAGATGATGCATTAGATGGACAAGATATTTACGATACTCCAAAACCACCTTCTCCTGAACATCCATATATTCGTTCATGGTTTGATGAGGGATTAAATCCACCATATAATGAACTTTGGTTTGATTATAAGGATTATCCAGATACAGAAACAACATGGAATTTATCTATAAAAACTAATTCTGCGCCTCCTCTTGGTGATACTGATGTAAATATAGTCTGGAATACAGATGATATCAATCTAACAGAGTATGATGTAGTTGAATTATGGAATGGCTCTACCCGATTATTAGATATGAAAACAGAGAGTAATTACTCTTATGATGCAACATATGAAGATGTTTATGATTTTCAAATAAAATGTAGAATGATATATGTCGCAGGTGCTCCTTCTGGTTTTTCTGCTACGGCTGTTAGTACTGGTCAGATTGATCTTGTTTGGTCTTTGGGTGTGAATAGTGATTTGACTTATGTTGAGTGGAACTCAATCTCTTCTTGGAGTTTAGGTGAGGGTGCTTTGTTGTATAATGATTCTGGTACTGGTGTTTCGCATTCTGGTTTAGATGCTCATACTACGTATTATTATCAGGCTTGGGGTTGGAATGAGACTGATAAGGTGTTTAGTAGTGTGTTTGCTTCTGATGATGATACTACTTGGAATACTGTTCCGGTTTTGGGTGTTCCTGATCCTGTTAATGGTTCTTCTGGTGTTGATTTGTCGTTAGTTTGGTCTGTTTCTGTTAGTGATGGTGATGGTGATAGTTTTGATTGGAGTATTGAGTGTAGTAATGGTGATAGTAATAGTTCATCTGGAGATTCCGATGGTATAAAAGAATTGGATATAGTTGGTTTGGGTTATGATACTGGTTATACTGTTTGGGTGAATGTTTCTGATGGTTTTGGTGGTGTTGTTAGTGATTGGTTTACGTTTACAACAAGAATTATGCCCAATATAATCGATTTAAAGGAGAATTGGAATTTAGTATCAATACCTATTAATGAGTCAATAAATAAAGCAGACATCGTTGTATCTCACGATGGAACAAATTACAGCTGGAATGATGCTGTTACAAACAATATAATTCTTAATTTTATATATTATTGGAATGCAGAAAATCAAAATTATGAGCTAAAAAATAACCTTGATCCAGGTTTAGGATATTGGATGTATGCATATGAAGATTGTAATCTTATGGTTTCAGGAAATATTAGCGATGGATATATTACTAATCTTACAGAAAAATGGAATATAATGGGAATACCATTCAATGAATCACTCGCCAAACAGGATTTAATAGTAAATTATGACGGAACTGATTATACATGGCAAGAGGCAGTGGATAATACAATCATACTTGGATTTATATATAATTGGAATAGAAATACTCAAACTTATTCATTGTCAGATAATTTTGTACCTGGTTATGGCTATTGGATGTATGCTTATTATAATTGTACCTTAAAAAAATAGGAATTAATTGTTTACAAATAATGACTTGTTCGGTTAATAAAACAAAATAAAATTTACATTACACAATAATACTAAAAGGAGGAAGGAAAATGTTTAATATTAGTAATAGTAATAAAACAGTATTTGTAAAAAAAGCAGTTTTTTATGGGATTATTATAATAATCTTAAGTACTTTCTTACCTGCTGCAAATCCTAGTATACAGAGTAATGTTCATATCAAAACTAATCATATAAGTAAACTAGAACAGAATTTAAATCCTCATCCATTAAACATTTTAGACCCTTGGTGGAATCCTAATTGGCAGTACAGGAAGGAAATTACTATTAATCATTCAAAAATTGATGCAAATCTTACTAATTTTCCAGTTTTAATAAATATTTCTTTTGATCAGGATATGTCAAACTCTTCAAAGTGTCAGATTGACGGTGATGATATTATCTTTATTGAAAAAAATGGAAATCAATTATATCACGAAATTGAATATTTTAATGCTACTAATGGTACACTTATTGCTTGGGTAAAAATTCCTAACCTTTTATCAAATATTGATAAGTCTTTGTATATATATTATGGAAATTCAGCAATAGTAAATCAACAAAATAGATCTATTGTTTGGGATAACAATTACACAATGGTACAACATTTAAATGAAACATCTGGTCTCCATTATGACAGTACAATATATGCAAATGATGGAACTACTTATAATGATTTGAATCAGAGTGGTTATGGTAAAATTGATGGTGCAGATACTTATGATGCTAATGATGATTACATTGACTGTGGTAATGAATCTAGCCTAGAACCTGGAGTTGGTGATTTTACTTTTGAGGCATGGATTAAACGCAGGTCAATAGGTTCGAACCATTGTATTGTTTGTAAAAGAGCATCTACTGGGGTCGGATATATTTGGTGGATACAAAATAATAATGTATTGAGATTTTTTGCTAAACCTGAGGAAAGTACAATAAATTTTCCTGCAGGGTCAATCACAGATTCAAATTGGCATCATATTGCAATTACTCTTGATAGGGATGGCAATGCTACAGTATATGTTGATGGCGAATTAATAAGTACTAGGGATATTTCATTAGATGCTACTGGTTCTATTTCATCAACAAAATTTTTATCAATTGGGAGAGAAATGCGAGATGATGATTCTGTTCTTACATTCGATGGAACTATCGATGAGGTTAGGATTTCAAATTCTGCACGAAATAGTAGTTGGATCAAAACAGAATATAATAATCAGATGGACCCATCTGCATTTCATTTAATTGGTGTAGAAGAAAAACAACCTAAAATTCCAATAGTATATTCTCCTTCTCCACCTGATGAATCATTAGAAATTGATATTACATTTTTAAAACTTAATTTTAACTTATCTCACTGGGCAGGTTTTCCAATGAACTATTTAATAGAAACATCACCAAATATTGGTTCGGATAGTGCTATAGGAGTTTTAAATGGAACATATAATCTTACTATTAGTGGTCTTACTTATGATACTACATATATATGGTATGTTAATGTAACTGATGGATATAATAATTCAAATATTTCTTATGATTTTACAACTCGCATCAGATATATTCCGGGGATTCCATCTGACTTTATCGCTTCTACTGTAGATTCAAATCAGATAGATCTTGGTTGGTCTTTGGGTGTAAATTGTGATAGGACTTATGTTGAGTGGAATTCGTCTGCTGTTTGGAGTTTGGGTGAGGGTTCTTTGTTGTATAATGATTCTGGTACTGCTACTTCTCATTCTGGTTTAGATGCTCATACTACGTATTATTATCAGGCTTGGGGTTGGAATGAGACTGATAAGGTGTTTAGTAATGTATTTGCTTCTGATGATAATACTACCTTAAATACGCTTCCGATTGTAAGTGATGAGAATCCTTCCAATAATAGTATTGTTGTAGAAAAAAATTTAGATTTTGTGAATGTATCAATTTTTGATTTAGATGGAGATTTATTAAATTGGTCAATTGAGATAAGCAATGGTGATAGTGAAAGTGCAAGTTATGATAATAATGGTGTTAAATCCTGTGACCTTACTATACCATTGAATTATAATACTACTTATACTTGGTGGGTTAATGCATCTGATGGTATTAATAATATTAATGAGACTTTTTCTTTTACAACAAAAGGTCAGCAGTTTTGGGATATCACACTAAATTTGACTGAAACTAGTGGTTTAAAGGATAATGTGGTTTTTGGAGAAGCATCTAATGCTTCTGATGGACAAGATAATTTTGATGTACCAAAACCTAGTGCCCCACCCTCACCATTTATTTATGCTTGGTTTGACGCTGGTTTAAATGAACCATATAATATTCTCTGGAAAGATTATCGCAAATATCCAGATATTTTTAAGGTTTGGAATCTATCTGTTCTATGGGCTTCAAGTAGTAATGATTCAACAAATATTACAATTAATTGGAATATTTCTAATTTGTCAAATAGTGAATATGGTTTAATTATTTTGAAAGATATCTCTAAGAATTTTTTAATAGATATGTTAACACATAATAACTACACCTATAATACATCATCATTAGTTACTTATGATTTTCAGATTATTTGTTCTAATGAAGATTTTCAATATGATTATTGTGTCTCTTTAAAAAATGAATGGAATATTGTTTCTTTACCAGTAAATCAATCCTTCAATAAAGATAATATAACAGTTAGTTATCTTGGTATAAACTATTCTTGGAATGAAGCTGTTAGTAATTCAATTATCCTTGATTTTATCTACAGTTGGAACGCAACAAATAAAATATTTGAAGTTATAGACCTTATTGAGCCTGGTCGAGGCTATTGGTTATTTGCTTATCATGAATGTGATTTATGGATTTCTAGTATGGAAACTACTAATGATTTAATTACAGATTTATTTATAGATTGGAACCTTATTGGATTACCTCATGATACTCAAATTGCTAAAGAAAATATTACAGTATATCATAATGGGGCTGAATATACTTGGGAAGAGGCAGTTAATAACAATATAATTCTCAATTATATTTATTATTGGAATGCAACTGATAAAATTTATGAAATTACAGATATTTTACAGCCAGGAAGTGGATACTGGATGTATGCTTATTACGATTGTACTTTGAAAAAATAAAGAAATTAATAAAATTAAGAAGTTATTTCATTGCTAGGGGCGTTTAAAGTGAAGATTATATCTCGAGATAATAGTAGGATATTAAATAGATGTAAAAAATTTATTACTATTTTATTATTTGTTTCAATCTTAATAGTTGCCTTTTCAAATATTATATATACAGATATTGTAAGGGCTTCTGAAGATAATTTAAAATGGACTGTAAATATTAATTTTACTGAACCAGGTGGTGCTAATAATAATTTAGTTTTTGGCGAAGCAATAGATGCATTGAATTTAAAAGATAGTTATGATGTACCAATTCCCCCACCAGGTATTCCTCCATATATACGACCATGGTTTGATGTAGGTTTAAGTGAACCTTATAATTCTTTATTTTATGATATTAGGAATTTTTCTGATGTATTTAATGTATGGGATTTTTATGTACAATGGGTACCAACTGACTATTTATCTCCAAATGATATTACAATATCTTGGGATATATCTGAAATTTCTTCAAGTAAATATGATTCTGTTGTTTTGTTTGATTATGAAAATGACATTGTCGTTGCAGATATGAATTTTGATAGCGAATATTCCTATGAATCTGCTGCAATGGTTCAAAATCATTTTCAGATTATTTGTAATTCTGGTCAATCAAATAATCCTCCTTTTGAACCATCAAATCCTAATCCAGAAGATGGAGAATCAGATGTATATGTTGATACTGCTCTTTCCTGGACAGGCGGAGATCCTGATATAGAAAATGAAGTAAAATACGATGTTTATTTCGGACCAAATCCTACACCTCAAAAGGTTTCATCCAATCAATCAATAAGCTCCTATAAACCAAATGAATTAGACTTTAATACGAAATATTATTGGAAGATTGTTTCCTGGGATGACCTAGGTCTAATTAACGAAGGCCCGATTTGGGAATTTACAACAGGGTTTAAATTATCTCCCCCTGAAAACATACCACCTAACGCTATTATAAAAAGCCCTCAACAAGGTTACGTGAATCAACCTATCAAATTTGATGCATCAAAAAGTAATGATTCTGATGGATACATAAAGTATTATAGATGGGATTTTTCAAATGATGGTAAATGGGATACAGATTGGATAGAAGAACCTATTATTACATATATCTATAAGAGCAGTGGAAATTTTTCGAGTAAACTTCAAATAAAGGATAATGGTGGAAAAACTGCCATTAAAATTAAAAAAATATCGATATTGCCTCTAGAGGAAGGAAAAATAATCCCAATTGCTATTTCAAATGGACCTTATTCTGGAATAGTTAATCAAAGCATTGCATTTGATGCGTCAGGCTCTTATGATTCTGATGGAACAATACAAAATTATACATGGATTTTTGGTGACGGAACTATAAGTTATGAAAAAACAACAATACATGCTTATTTTGAGGAGGGAACATACATAGTTACCCTTTTAGTTGTTGATAATGATGGATTAAGTAATGAAGCAAATACAACTGCTTTTATTTTCAAAAATGACACAGATGAAGATGGTTGGGGTGATAATGAAGAAAAAAGTTTTGGTTCAGATTCAAATAATACAGAGGATTTTCCCTTAGATACTGATGATGATCATATACCTGATGAAATAGATGAAAACGATGATAATGATGGATTATCAGACATTCTTGAGGAAAAACTTGGTTCTGATCCAAAAAACAGTTCAGATGTTCTAGGGATTGAAATTGATAATTTCATACATTTTTTAATTGATACAGATAAGGATGGAAAAAGCGAAATATTTTATAATTCAAGAACTGGGAATTCAACAGATCTCAAAGACATAGGTAGTGGGGAATATTTGATAGATTTAAATGGAGATGGTAAATGGGATTATATTTATAATTCAGCATTTGGAACAATTTCAACTTACAAAAAGGATAAATCATCCAATTTTCAATTCGAACTAATAATAATATTGATCTGTTTATGTTTAATTATATTTGTAATCTGGTTTTTTAAAAAAAGAGGTTAAAATAACTTTAAACAGCTAATTGTATCTACGCACAAGATTTGACTATTTATATCATAGCAATAGATCCATACTTTAAACTGTCCAAAATTTAATTTTCCCATGTAATATTCATATCTAGTTTCCCCGGGTATATAGTCAATAGGGAAACTCCAAAACTCATCACCTTTAAAATTTGCAAATTTCCATAAAAGATACTCAGGGTCCTCACCATTTACTGTTATTTCTGCTTTACAAGTAATACCTCCAAATATCATTGGAAGTGTTATAATAAAAAGTGGGAATTCAAATTCATCAAATAAGTAACCAATGCCTATTGCAGGTTTTGTTATATTAACAGTGCAGTTTCCAGCGCTTGTTTGTCCAGATTCTTTAAAGGTTTCATTTGATATATTTTTATCTGATATGGTGGATGAAATTGCTGGTGTAGCGATTAGTGTGAGGCTTATTACTGTTATAAATAGTATTCTTAAAGCTAGACTACGATGTATGAAAGGTTTATCAGAATCAATAAACATACTTATTTAGCCTCCGCTATTATATATAATATAATAACTAACTAAGATTTAAAGTTTTTTCTAATTATAAAATTAACCAAAAAAAATTTTTTCTATTTTATTTTACGCGGGGAGGGAGATTTTGGCTTAGGTTTACCAGTAGATTATAATTTCTGTATCTGTTGGAGTTTTCATTTTTTTATCATGTTTTTTTTAGAATTTTTTAGTTATAATTAAGAGTATATAATTTTTCCAATAAACTATGATAGTTCTTGACATATAATTTATATACCACTATTAAGATAATAAATAGTTTAAGAGGGAGGAAATATGAATAAAACCATCCTCGTGATAGGGATAATATTCTTGTTAATAGGTGTTAGTGTTGTTTCATCTACTGATAATAACATAAAAATGTTCTTTAATAAAAATCAATCTCTTAATACCATTAATAATCAAAAAGTTATCTCAGCTTGTGATCACCTAGCTTATGTAGGTGGTTATGAGGGGAAAGATTGGCTTTATACATTCACATTAAACGATCCAGAAAATTTAACCTCAATTTGTAGTAGCCCAACTGAGTGGAATGCAGCTGATACAACAGATGGTGCTGTATGGAGAAATGATGGTAAGATTATTTTTAGTTGGATTGATTATGGTTGGTTATGGATAATACACCCAGAACTTTGTGAGTTGGATATGATTGGTGGTGGAGGCGTAGCCGTTTATGGTTTAGCATGGGATTCAGTGCATAATAAATTATATGGAACTAATGGTTTGGGTCTTTTTGAGTATACAGATTGGGGTAATCAAGATTGGATTGGTTATCACAGTCAAACTGGTGATATTATTATGGTTGATATTGCTTGTGATGGTGATGGTATATTGTACGGATGGGCTTGTACATTAAGTGGGGAATCATTTCTATATGAAATTGACACTGAAACTGGTGAAGCCTCATTAATTGGTTCACTTGGCATCTCTCCGCTTTATCCTTGGGAAGGAGATTTTTGTCTGGAAGACGATATTCTGTATATTTTCGCTACAGATTCTAATCATGTTTATTTGTATCAATGTGACGAAGACACGGGAAGTTGTAATCTTGTTGGTCAAACTCAAGATTTTGTTTGCGCAGAATTATTTGCAATTCCATGGAATTATCCTCCAAATGCTTCCAGTAATCCTAATCCTTTTGATGGTGAAACTGGTGTTGATTTAGATACTGATCTCTCTTGGACTTGTAGTGATCCTGATGGGGATACCTTGACTTATGATGTTTTTTTCGGTGATAACAGTGATCCTCCTCTTGTTTCTTCCAGTCAGAGCACAAAAATATATGACCCTGGTACAATGTCGCTTTATACAAGTTACTACTGGAAAATTGTTGCTAAGGATGAACATGATGCAGAAACAGAAAGCCCCATCTGGAGTTTCACAACCAGAGGTAATAATCCTCCAAATATGCCTAATATAAATGGTCCAAATAGTGGAAAAATTGGAACAACTTATACTTATACATTTACATCAATAGATCTAGATGGAGACGATATAGTATATTATGATATAATATGGGGTGATGGTAAATTTCTAAATATGACAGGTCCATTTGCATCTGGTGAAACTGTAAAAGCATCACATAAATGGAAAGAAGAGGGAACCTATACAATAAAGGCACGAGCTACAGATGTTTTTGGTAAAACTGGTTATTGGGGTGAACTAACGGTTACTATGCCAAGAACCAAAGAAGTAACAAGTAATATGTTTTTACTAAGATTACTTGAAAGGTTTCCATTACTGCAAAAAATAATACAACAACAATTTGGGGTTGGACTATAAAAATTTAGGCTTCTTATTTTTTTTATTTTTATAGGAGAGGAAAACAGAATTATACTAGTAAATCGGAGCGGGGATAACTTTTTACAAAAAAGTTTTTCTTCTCCTGTAAAAATAGCGTTTATACGCGGGGAGGGAGATTCGAACTCCCGAGGTCGTAAGACCAAAGGATTAGCAATCCTTCGCCGTGCCGGGCTGGGCCATCCCCGCAAATCAACCATGGGAAATAATCCTTTCTGATAAAAAGGTTATGCAACCAACCAAACCAAAAAACAAATATTAAAATATGCAGGTTTTATTATATTTTTTTATCATGGGGGACTGGACAGAAGACTATAGACCTAAGAGTCTTGATGAAATTGTAGGAAATGAACGAGCTATAATTGAACTTACCAAATGGGCAAGCTCATGGAACAATGGAATTCCTAAAAAAAGAGCAGTAATTCTCTCTGGAAAACCAGGAACTGGAAAGACAAGCAGTGCTCTTGCTCTTGCTAATGATTTTGGTTGGATTCCAATTGAGCTTAACACATCTGATGCTAGAAATGCAATAACAATTAAAAATGTAGCAACTCTTGGAGCAATTAATGAAACCTTTTCAGATGATGGATCCTTTATATCTTCTCAAAAAGGAGGTAGAAAATTAATAATTTTAGATGAAGCAGATAACCTTTATGAAAAAGCTACCAGTTCAGACAAGGAAGCATCTGATCTAAGTGATAAAGGTGGAAAAAAGGCAATCATTGAAACTATAAAATCAACCTATCAACCAATAATTCTGATAGTAAATGATTACTATGCACTTATTAGAGGTGGTGGCGAGGCCTTAAAATCAATGTGTTTGCATATTAAATTCTATATCCCTTTCTCTAGTAGCATATTTGCTCTTTTAAAAAAGATATGTCTAAAAGAAGGAATTAATGTTGATCAGAACGTTTTGAAAACACTTGCCGATAAAAGCAAGGGTGACATCCGTTCAGCAGTTAATGATTTGCAATCAATATGTCTTGACAAGACTATTGTTGATATAAAATCACTAAATGTTTTAGGATATAGAGATAGAGATAAGGATATTTTTAATGCATTAAGAGATATATTTAAAACAAAAAACATTAGATCAATACGAGAAAGTATTTCACACTTGGATGCAGATCCGAAACTAGTAATTTTGTGGATTTGTGAAAACCTCCCTAAAGAATATTTAGATTCAAATGACCTAGCAACCGCATATGATGCCTTGTCAAAAGCAGATATATTTTTAGGTAGAACTGCTAGAAAACAGAATTATGCCTTGTGGTCCTATGCATGTGACCTTATGAATGGTGGTGTTGCAACCTCAAAGACTCATAACTATCCAAATGACAGCTATAGCTTTCCAACGTGGTTAAGAGAAAGAAAAGAATTTAGAATAAAGCATGAAGCAAAAGACTCAATTCTAAGTAAAATAAATACAATTTCTCATTGTTCAAAATCTAAAAACAAAAGTGATTTTTTAAATTATTTTACCCATATGTTCAGAAATAACACTTATTTTGCAATTAAAATGAAAAATAAACTTGAACTTACTGAATCTGAAATTAAATATATTCTTAGTGAGAGTCATAAACATAAACTTAAGGAAATTATGCACTCCCCAGATATAATTTATGAAAAACCAATACCTATTGAATCAAAAGAGGAAGAAGATGAAGTAGAAAAAGCTGAGAGCATGCAGCAGAGTCTATTTGATTTTTGAACCCATATCTTCTAGCTTTTTCATTGTATCTACTGCTTCGTTTTTGTAATGGCTTTTAAGTTTGTGGTAGGTATCATCTGAAATATCTTTTGACCTGTGTTTCTTTTCAATATCTTTCAAAAGAGACATCAGAAGGGTCTTTTTTGTTGATAAAAGCTCTTCGGATTCAATCATTGTCTTTTTTGCCTTTGTCTGTTTAGGTTTTCTGGTATTATTTATTATTACAATGATTAAAAGAACCAATAAAATAACAATTACAATAATCAAATAGATATTTAGGTCTGATTCAGCTTCTGTTGGTTCATATAAATTTAAACCTATTGATGCTCCAGAAATTAGACCTGTACTTGTCTGCAAAACAGTATTGTCAAAAGTAACTTTAAATATACTTGTATCTCTAATAATTTCTTTTTCAAAGTTATCAATATTTTTGTTAAGTTTATAATTAATCTTTATTGTTGGTTGAGAATTTTCTTTGATTTCCAGTTCTGATAAATTGGTTGTGTATAGGTTGTTTGAGACTTCATAAACCACATTTTCATTGTTTGCAGATATTATTACATCTTGGGCTCCATTTAGAATCCAAAATTCAATAATTCCAATAAAATCATCTGAAATACCCTCCAGTTTTATTGTTTCTTCTACTGTATAAAAATTATCTGTTGAACTTATTTTTATATCAGTGTTTGATGAACTAATATTTTGTGCACTAATATTAAATGATAAAACAGCAATTGAAATTATCAAACCTAGTGAAATTATAATCTTTCTCCTCATAATAATCTCCCTTGAACGGTCATAATTATTGATATTTATCTACTTTTCTAAAAAATGTTGAAATTATATATTTAGAATATTTGAGCAATCTAGTAATTATATTAGAAAATTATAGGAATTTTCTGACTTCTATTTCCTTACTTGCACTATTTCCTTCAATGTCATAGGCTATTACTTTTATAGTGTGTTTACCAATTTTTCTTTCTGTCCAAGTCCAATTATAAGGTTCAGAATAAACTGTTTCTTTCAGTTCATCGTCAATGTAAAATTCAATTTTTTCAATTTGAGTATACCCCCACCAATCATAATTGGTAATTGCTTCAATATCTATGTTTCCTATTATTCTTGCTTTACTGTAAGGCATTATTCTATTGTTGTTAATATATAGTGCAAGCAATGGTTTTGCAATATCAACTTCAATTGGTTCTTCTTCTAATGAAATATTCAACCATAAAACTCCATCTTCATTACAATCCAGACGATAAGGATTGTAATAATAGTAGCTCTGGGAACGTATATCATGATAAACTTCACCTGAGGCAATATCTATTCTATAATACCCTGTTAAATCAGTGCGAGTATCATTATCATATCTATAACCTGTCGTTATATCAAGCCATTCAAATTCAATTTCAATATTATTAATCGGGTCTCCAGTTTCGTTATTAGTTATATAACCACACACTACAGAATTTTCCTTAGGCCTGGGTATCAATGAAAAGTTAAACCAATATGTTTCATAATCAAGGATAATCGTCTCATCAATATCATCTCGGAAATATCCACTTGCTTCAACTTCTAGATCAATTAATCCTGCAGCTACATTAATCGAATAAAATCCATCTGATTCAGATGAGGTTTCATTCATATAGAACTGATCAAACTCTCCTTCCCAATAAAGTTCAACATTTGCATTATTGATTGGATCTCCTGTGTCTTCATCGGTTATATAACCATAGATCACCGAATTTTCTGGTGGACGAGGATACAATGAGAAATTTTTCCATATTGTTTCGTTTTCTTCAATTTCAATATTTCTTTCTTGATCACCACAATATCCATCAGCATAAACTGTTAATGTGCATCTGCAAGGGGGAACATTGATGCTAAAAAATCCATTTGAATCAGTCGTTGTATCGTTTTCAAAAAATTCCCATTCATCATCACGTCCTCTTAGGCTTATCATTGCATTGTCAATTGGATCAGTTGTATCAGCATCTTTGACATATCCGCGGATTTTTGAATTTTCATTTGAACTTCCCATATCTAATATTGTTTCTATTGGATTGACATTTTCAGATTTTTTTGTTTCTGTTAAATAGACTAATGGAAATTCACCTTCATAACCATCATATATTGTTGGACTTTGCCTATAAGTTCTAGGTTCTGTATATAGAAAGGCTTCCTCTGCAGAAACTATGTTATCACTATTAGTATCTGCATATTTTCTTAGTCCATCAATTAGATAAGGGGCAAAACCACCAGAATATGATACTTCATCCTCACAAGAGGCCATTAGAACAACTCGTCCTTGTCCTCGAATTTCTTCTGCAAAACCTTCCATCCATTCTTGATTGGACATTGTATTTTCCTTTCTTTTTGAGGGAAATATATTTAATAGATTCCAACCTGGAGGATCATTAAATCCTCCAGCATAACAGCTGTCAACAATAAGACATACTCCTTGTGATTCCAAACGATTTAACAGAAAATTTAACTCATCATCCCAAATGAAAGATAATGGATATGCAAATCCCCAATAGGTAAGAAGCATTTCATCTGTCCCATCTTCCTCATCAAATGGTGGTACATCCAGACCCATTGGTGAGCCATGGGTTGTTATATATACTACTGAAAAATCGTCCTTGTCTTCCATTCTATCAAGCCATCTTAATCCGGATATTATGTTTGAGGCTGTTGCATCCTTACCTTTTATTACTTTAATATGATCCTCAGACCAGATATCTGATTGAAGAAGAACATCATAAAAATCATCCACCTCTTCAAGCATCAGGGGACGATCCTGTTGTGGATCATCTGCATACACTCCCACGGCAACAAGTAATGCCCAATATTCCGAACCCTCTTTTCCTTTTGTTAAAATAACTTGATTTTCAATAGATTCAAAATCTTCTGAATTGAACTCTCCTATACTTATAGGTAAAAAACATGTTCCAACTAGTAGTAAAACAATAATAATTTTACAAATATTGTTAAATTTATTTATCATATTCTCGCTCTTTAATTTTTATAATAATAATTAAAATTATAATTTATATTATTTCCTCCCAAATTTATACCAAATCTAGATAAATATTAATTCTATTAAAAAAATACGAAATTTTATCACATTTAAATTGATTATATTCATCATTAGATGAAGATTGAGATTGAAGATATCATATTCGGATCACTTGCATTGATTACATTAGTAATTTGGTATTTTTTACTTGTAATATCCAATTCTCCATTAGTTAGTATTATTTTTTTATGGGTCTCGATGATTTTGATTTCAGTAATTTATATTGTTGTATATAATAAAAAGAAAAGAAATAGAAAAATTTTGAGAATAAGATTTCTTGTCTCAGGTATTCCACTCTATCCTACAATGATATATTATATATATATGATAGTTTTTAACGATGGATTGCCTTCAAATCAAAGATTATTGCCCTTATTTGTGTTGCTTCCTGCCTTGTTTTTAAACGGAATTATTCTTTTATTATATGATATTATGAAAAAGGAATAATCCTTACAATAATTATCTATAATTTTTTTTCATTATAGACATAATGATTTTTAGTAAAATTTCCAATTCCTGGATAATCAAGTGGATATCTATTGATATTTGTTACTTGGTTGGAAATAAAGTTTGGAAATAGGTTATAAAATCTCCAGACAATTTCTTTTTCCATTGTTACCTCAAAGAATTTTCCAGAGTACCCATTGCAAATAAGAGTATTACCATTTGGAAGTCTTTGTGCTCCTGCAATAATTGGTGAGAAAAAATCAGTTAGATTTTCAGAAGTATAACTCCAGATAGGTTCTTTTGGACCATATGTTGAACCAAGCTCTAAATAATAGTTACCATTTTCATCAACTGGAGGTATTATTTCATCTACCGATGAATAAGATATATCTGGTCGTCCTAATCCATTATTAAAAACTGTAATATATCCTTCACCGGGACATCCTGATTGTATCCATCTAGCATCATGCTGGCCAAAGAGCATTTGGTCTTTATTTGTTCCAGCTCGATACGTTTGAGGATTTCCCCATCGATATAGAAGATCGCCTCCTTTTCCATATCTACCACCAGAGTGTCCTGCAGCTTCTTCAGTTGTTGTGCTATGGTCTATTATCCAAATCTCATTTTGGGTGTGTGCACTGATTAAAATCTGATCGAATTCTTCATTATAATCAAGGGAATTAAAATGATTGATATCAATATAGCCCATAGGAAGTCCAAAATTTATATCCACTAGTTCTGGATGATTTCTAATATTCCCAAAGTTGTTTTTTGTTTGATCATAATCCTGAATTAAATGGTCCCAAACATGCCATTTCCAAATGATTTTCCCACCCTCTGGAAAAATTGGTTCAACTTCAATTATATAACATGGCCATAAGACACCAGCAGGTATCGTCAAAGGATTTCTTCCTGCATCAATTGCTTCAAGATACGTTTTTACTTCCCATGCGATCATTAGGATATTTCCATTTGGTATTATTTCATATCCATGATTTAGGCAGTAATCTTTTGAAGTATGCTCAAACACCCAGATAAGGTCTCCATCCCAATTAAACATCTCAATTCGTCCGGTCATTCCTCCTCCTGGAAAATAAGGATTAATTCTTGCAAGACTAGAACGAACTAGATTGCCATTTTCTAAAAGATTACATTGAGCACATTGTATATAGTCACTTTTCCATTTTTTAACAATCTCGCCACTATTGTTAATTAGGTATGTTGTCAAGTAATATTCTGGAGAAAAGAGAGTGTATCCTTCAAATGAACCTTTGTCATTGATAAAAACGGTAATAATTTTTACAAAGGGTCCAAAAATATTTATGAGAATTATTCTCTCTATTGTTTTAATATTTTCAACGAATACATTTATAGTAACTCTGTAACAATCAATAGGTTCTCCTATACCAATTCCAGATAATCTAATTCTTATTTTTTTTGATTTTCCAGATTCAAGCTTTGATATTTCAATAATTTCTGGAGATTTTATTTTTATAAAACGACCTGTAGCTTCTGTTTTTATTGATATGTTATATATTGCATTAGCACCCTGATTTGATAAATAATATGTAATACCCAATCCATCTTTGATTTCCTTAATTTTTAATTGGTTTGATGTGTTGATTGATTCGTAATTTTCAATTATCTCATAGTTGATCTTATTAACATTTGATGTAGTTGTGGAAGATAAAACATTTGAACCAATAATTAAAATTATAATTGCAATAATTAAGGTTTTTTTATTTATATTTAAAACCAAATTTATACCACCGCTGATAATATGTTAACAAATATCAATGTAAATAATTATTATTATATTTTTCCTTGATTTATTATTTCCATTAAACGAAAGATGTAAAAATATGTTGTTTATTATCAGATTTAATCATGAGAATTAAAAATATACAACTAAAAACAATTGAAGCAAGACGCTATATTGCAAGAAACGAACGTCCTAAACAAGTTAGAATTGACCATAACAGTACTGTAACTCAATTTACAATTGAAAAGGAAAACCAAGCAATAATTGATTTTCAATATACAGCAAGCTATGGGCCTGTGGGAATGATAAAACTTGAAGGTTCTCTTATTTATGATAGCGATGATGCAAAAAAGGTCTCAAAGGAGTGGAATGAAACTCGCAAGATGCCAAATCAGGTTGCAGGGCATATTCATACGGCTGTTATGCATGCATGTGTTCCTGAAGCAGTATCTATTGCAAAGGACCTTGGTCTTCCTCCACCAATACCACTTCCTCAGGTAAGGCTTAGTGGAGATCAGAAAAAAGCACAAGCAGGACCTGAAGTTGCATAAATCAATTAAAAATTCTAATAAATTAGATATGTATTCAGCTTTTTTATGAACTCTATTGTAATATCACTTGGAGGGTCAGTTCTAATCTCTGATGATATAGATTTTTCTTATTTTAAAAATCTAAAAGATCTACTAAAAAAAATATCAGATCAATACAAAATCTACATAGTAATTGGAGGGGGAAAGACAGCAAGAGCTTACATTAATCTTGGAAGAAAACTAAGCTTTGATGAAAAAACTCTCGATAATTTTGGAATCGAAATAACAAGGATTAATGCAAAAATCTTAACTAATTTGCTTGATGAATCAAATGAGGATATACCAAAAACTACTGATGAAGCAGGAGATATCAATGAAAAAATTGTAATTATGGGTGGAACAACACCTGGCCATAGCACAGATATGGTTGGCGCTGAACTTGCAGAAAAAGTTGGTGCAAAAATGTTTATCATTGCAACAAATGTGGATGGAGTTTATGATAAGGACCCAAATAAATACCCTAATGCAAAACAATTAAGGGAGATTTCAATTGATAATTTGATAAATCAGTATGGTACTGATTGGAAATCAGCTGGAAAAAATATTGTAATCGATGGTCCAGCATTAGAAATAATAAAAAGAGCACAGATTCCTACTTTTGTTTTAAATGGTAAGAAACTAGAGGAGTTAAAAAAAGCTATAGATAATTTAGATTTTAATGGTACAAAAATAAAAATATAAAAAAAAGATAAGTGGAAATTTTATCTTACAAAATCAATATCCACTTTTTTACTACCGACTGTTTGTACAATTGGTTGTTCTCTAACAGCTGAATGTGCAGTTGGTCCAAGAAGATTTGGTGACTGTACACCGGTCATAATTGCCATTACTCTACATTTTCCTTCAAATTCTGGTAGAACTCTAGCACCTAAAATTACATTTGAATAGCAATCCAAGTCCTTTGTAAGTTCTTTAGCTATATCCTGAACGTATTTTAAGCTCATATTAGGTCCACCAGTTATATGAACAAGTGCACCATTTGCTCCCTGATAATCAACATTGAGAAGTGGGTGATTCAATGCCTCTTTTACAATTGTATCTACTCCTGCTTCTTCTTCTGCTTCACCCCAGAGCATAATTGATAGTCCGCCCTGGCTCATTATTGATTTCATATCTGCATAATCAAGGTTGATTAGAGAGGGCATTGTTATTGTTTCAGATATTCCCTTTACAGTTTCAGCAATCATCTGGTCCATTACAGAGAATGCTTGATTTATAGGCAGTTTTGGTACAAACTCAAGGAGCCTGTTGTTGTCAAGGACTACTGTACTATCTGCCTTTACCCTAAGTTTATCAAGACCTTCATCGGCTTTTACAAGCCTTGCTCTCTCAACATTAAATGGAGTTGATACCATACAGGTGACAACTGAATTAAACTTCTTTGCAATTTCTGCTACGACAGGTGCTGAACCAGTACCAGTTCCTCCACCCATTCCAGCAGTTATAAACACTAAATCGGAATCTTTTATGAGTTCCTCAATTTCGTGGCTTGACTCGCGAGCGGCGCGCTCCGCAACATCTGGATATCCTCCAGCACCAAGACCACGTGTAATTCTTCCACCAATTAGTATCTTATGATCTGCTTCAACCAGATCAAGTGCTTGTTTATCGGTGTTTATTGCAATTGTATCTGCACCTTTAACACCAAGTTTGTTCAGTCTTGTGATTGTATTTCCTCCGGCACCACCACAACCAACTATTGTTATTCGTGGTGTACCAAACATATCTTCTCCATTGACATCTAATTTGCTTTCTTCATCTTTTTTATTTTCTATTGCATTTGTTATAAAAGATTCCATATTCTTATTTTGTCCCATACGGTATTCCTCCTAAATTCTGGTAGTTTGAAGGACGCCCATCCCAAGGCGTCCTTCATTAGGGGTGCATCCCATCCCCTCCAATTTAAACCATCATTTTTTCATGTAAGGTTCAATGGATTCGACTGCAAATTCTAATTCTTGAACCTGTTTAATTTTTTCTGCTTTTTCAATTATGCTGTTTGCATAATTTTTAATAAAATCATTTACCGCATGACGTATAACCTCAGACCTTGTAGCAAACTCTCCTGCTCTAACAAACAGATCTATAGTTTGTATGTGGTGCTGAGGTAGCCTTATTGTTATACGGTGCGATTCCATTTTTCTCCTCACATAAATATTACATGTGTCAGACCGGTACCAATCTGATGTCACACAGACGCCGGGCATATGTCTGAACAATGACAAAAGACATAATTTGTCTGACAAATGTAGAAATGAATGTGTCGTTTGGTTTAAATAATTTTCGTTAATTTTTAGCAGGTAAATATGCAGGTGTATATGTAGAATTTACACCTCAACAATATGACCAAAAGCAACTGTTCCAGAAATCTTTTCAATCTTTACTTTTACCATTGCTCCTTTAACGGCACCTGACACATAAATTGTAAATTTATCAAAATATGCAATGCCATCTCCCTTTCTACCAATGTCCTTAATTGTTAGTTCATAAGTATTGCCTTCTTTTAATGTTTCAGTTGGTTGTTGGATAATCTTTTTCTTTCTAGATCTTACTGAACGAAAAGCACCACATGCGTCGCATCTAATTAGCATCATCCTACCCTGTTTTACTAAATGAGTGTCTGGTCTGTTACATTCCGAACACATAACAAAAGTATCAATATATTCTTTAATTTTATCAGAGACGCTTCTAGCAGGAATTTTTCCTTGGAAAACAGCTCTTGTTCCATCCAGTTCTCCAGCAGTCCCAAGACCACCTAATAAAAATTTTAAAATAAGATCAGGTTCACGATTAATCGCATCAGAAATTTTATCAAAATTTTTTATAACAGTTGTATTACCTTCATAGAATATTTCTGCCTTTGGTAGTTTAAACCTATCTTCAGTAAATTCTTCTTTTTTGCTACTTTCCATTACCTTTTTAAGTAGATTCTTGTAATCCAAGTCCTTCATATCTTCTGGCTAATGTAATTGCTATCTAAAAAACTTACGTTAAAATTATTTATTTAAAACTTAATAATATTGGGTCTAACCTTTTTACCCATTACAAGAATTCCTTCTTTCATTGCTTTCTCTGCAATTTGAGTATTTTTGGTAAAGAACCTACTATTGCCTTTCGTCCAGTACCACATGAAATCTGTCATTTTACTCCCCCTTGATTACAAATTTCTTTGCAGTAAGGGAATTTTACATTATTTAAATAATTTTTCAAATTTTTCAAATTTTAATTAAAATATCAAGAAAAACAAATGACAAAAAGCTATTAATACATAATATTGTTACCGAGAAAACATGGTAGAGTTCAAAGTAGTTGTAAATGACACGAAAAACGGCAAATCATATAATGTACCTGTTAGTGGTCATCATGCAAACTCCTTAATTGGTAAAAAAATTGGTGATGAGGTAGATGGAATATTTGTATCTCTTCCAGGTTATAAACTTACAATATCTGGTGGAACTGATAAAGATGGCTTTGCAATGAGAAATGACCTTCCAGGTATGGGTCGTAGAAGATTACTAGTTAGTAAAGGTAAAGGCTTCAATGCTAAAGAAAATGGTATGAGGAAGAAAAAGTCTATCAGAGGAAATACAATTAATCAGGATATTGTACAAATAAACATGAAGGTAGTAAAATACAGCTCAAAACCTATTGATAAACTTGTAAAAACTGAAGAAAAAAGTGATGAAAAAACTGAGGAAAAACCTGCTGAAGATAAAAAAGAGGAGCAATAATGAGTCTTCCTATTCAACCTGAAATAAATATTGGTATGATCGGACATGTTGACCATGGTAAAACAACTCTTACACAAAGACTAACTGGTAAATGGACGGATGAGCATTCTGAGGAGCTTAAAAGAGGAATTTCAATAAAACTTGGTTATGCTGATGCAGCTTTTTACAAATGTACAAGTTGTAAAGAACCTAGTTGTTATTGTATAAAACCGAAATGTCCAACATGTGGAAGCCCTGCTGAACTTTTGCGTGTAGTATCTTTTGTTGATGCACCAGGTCATGAGACCTTGATGGCAATAATGCTATCTGGTGCAGCTATTATGGATGGTGCAATTCTTGTTATTGCAGCAAATGAAAAATGTCCTCAACCTCAAACAAGAGAACATTTGACCGCACTTGACATATCAGGAATAAATAATATTGTTATTGTTCAAAATAAGATTGATCTAGTATCTGAAAAAAACGCTATGAAAAACTATGAACAGATATTGAATTTTACAAAAGGAACATGTGCTGAAGGTGCACCAATAATCCCTGTTAGTGCTCATCAAGATGTTAATATCGATGTTCTAATTCAGGCTATGCAGGAGCATATTCCAACACCTGAAAGAGACCTTAAGAAAAATCCTTTGATGTTTACTGCAAGAAGCTTTGACATAAATAAACCAGGTGCAAGACCAGATGAGCTTAGAGGTGGTGTTATTGGTGGATCACTTATTCAAGGTGTTATAAAACAAGGTGAAGAAATTGAGATCTGCCCGGGAAGAAGAATTGAGGTAGAGGGTAGAAAGACAATTGAACCAATAACAACAAAAGCAGAATCATTATTTACTGGTGGTAAATCAGTAAAGGAAGCAACACCAGGGGGTCTTATTGCAATTGGTACAGGTCTTGACCCTGCTAGAACAAAATCAGATTCCTATGCCGGAAAGGTTGTTGGAAAGGTAGGGCAATTACCTGAGATTTTAGAAAGTTTTAATTTATCAATTAATCTTCTTAAAAGAGTTGTTGGAACAATTGAAGAAAAAACTGTTGAGCCGATAAAAACAAATGAGCCATTAATGCTTACTATTGGAACTGCAACTACTGTTGGTATAGTATCTGAGTTTCATGGCGAGATAATTGGTGTTAAATTAAAACTACCGGTCTGTGCAGAAATAGGGCAAAGAATAGCTATTAGTAGAAGGATTGACGGTAGATGGCATCTGATAGGATATGGAGAAA
>WOR8_10005234_pt1 | contig 30190 bp, 29 predicted proteins | sample DeeMarSeWOR38_10_FD_19890 | JGI IMG/M metagenome (IMG submission 19890) | reverse complement strand
CCTTCTTTTTGTGATTGCATGCGTCTGCTTTTTTTCTCTTTTTATGCCGGATTTTATCAGTGCGCTTTTTACCCTGGGAATCCTGTTCGTCGGTTTTATTTCCGATGGTGGTTATCAGATTATCAATAGTGATATCGCAAGATCCGCTATCCCTTCCTCAATCAATTGGGAGCCTGCCTTATGGAGGGTTTTATACCCCAAGGTCTTTATGGTGCAGGCCTATGCAGATGCAATCATCAGCAAAAGCGAATTTCATGGTATGGGACCGCTTCATCCCCTTCTGAATCTTTCCTTTTTTATTCTTTTAATAGTGACATTAATGTTGGGCTGTTTTAATCGAAAAGAGATTTGAGATGTTATCGTTCAGCAAGGCTTTGAACCGATCGCCCCATTCTGCCGGTCACTGTGGATGATTTACAGGAATTGATCGATTCATCACCGGAGATCATTGTGGTCGGGACTGGGGTAAACGGAAGGGTAATACCTGGTAAAAATCTTAAAGCGGATCTTGCAAAAATGTCCATCGAGTTCATCGCTGTGCCAAATGAAGAGGCGATCAAAGTTTTCAATCAACTGGTATCCGAAAAAAGAATCGGGGGTGGTTTTCATTTGACTTGTTAACGGAAAGGAGTTTGAAATGAAAATAAAGATCAGAAAACCTAATAAGGAAGACATAGAAAGGGAAGGGGTTATGTCCTGGCCGATTTGGGAAAAAGAGATATCCCGATTCGACTGGCATTATGATGAGACAGAGGAATGCTATTTGTTAGAAGGCAAGGCTGTGGTCGAGAGGCGACTTTGTTATATTTCCGAAAGGATTGTCCTGCGTCTGGGAAATTAAGGAACCGGTAAAGAAGCATTACAATTTCAGATGACAGCCGTATAGTAAAATACAAAATTTCAAAATCTGGGTATTCAGTAGTAGGAAGTTTCTTAAAATTATGATTGTAAATCAAGCTGACTAAATAAACTCATCGCCTCAGATATTTCTTTTCTTCCCGGGATATAATCCGATTAGAGAACTGTGATAAGTCTGACCTAAAAGGTTAAGGATAAAAGTTAGATTTCGGGTCCGGAATCCTAAAGTCTAACATTGTTCTAGTATCAATGAATATTTCAGGCAGCCAAGATTCAAGATAAGATAATTATTGTTAAGTTTTACCTTTTGCCTCACTCTTCGAATGTTACGGATATACCTGACAACGCAATGCCTTTAAAAACTGTACTCCAAGTCTGGCCAGGGCGAATTGAAAGCGCTGCTGTCAGCGTACCCGTTGTTACAATTTCGCCCGACTGAAGTGGTGAGGCTTGTGGCTGTTTCGCGATAACACCAATTAAATGCCCAACGGCTTTCAGAGGGCTGCCAAGAGCGTTGGAACCTCTCCCCTGTTCGCGCACATCGCCGTCACATGCCAAGGCAATTGTGCATTTTTCGATATCCGCTGCCATGTGTGTCCCAAGCTGGCCCACACCCAATGGTTCACCAACAATTAGCATAGCGTGTAGTCCCCAGTCGGCGATGGTATCCGCTGCTTGGAATCTCCAGCCGGGGAAATGAGACTGTACAATTTCAATCCCATGGGCAATCCAGTCAATTGATGCCAATACCTCAGCTGCATCAGTGCTAGCCGGAGGCGGCGCCCCGAAGTGCACAACGATTTCCGGCTCGATCTTCGGTTCGGCAAATTGTCCGATACGACATCGGAACTCTGAACCGGTCAGATGCACGACAGTGGTATCGTAAAGGTAACTCCAAATTGGCTCGCATACCCCGTAAATTGACCACATTTCCGGGTTGGTGAATCCGATCTTTCGACCAACCGGTACCGCTCCTTCTTTTATTCGCATTTCATGGATTAACTGAGCCACAGTATAGGCTTCGGCATTGCTGAACTCACTAAACTGTGAGGTTAATGGCACTATTGGCCTGCACTGATCCTGCGCTGCCTTTATATCGTTTGCGATTGTTTGAAGGTTAAGCTCTTGATTCATTTTTTCTCCGCTTTCGGTCTATCATATGTAGGTGGGGGGTATGATATCCCATGTCACAGAGTTCTATAAGATTAAGATGAGGCAGCAATAAAGAAATCTGAGATCTCATAATCCTAATTTTTACATTGTATCGGTATTCATAAGAAAATTGATTCATGAATACTTCATTTTGGGATAATGATTCTTGAATTGCGGCGAAGGGTAAAGTTGCCAGAATTACCTTGCGATCATTGCATGCCCATCGGTGCCCCAAAAGACGATCTTAACCAGGACCCGGTGTTCCCCATCGACTGGTCGGCATAGCCCGGAAAGTTCTTCTTGGCAGGGCAGAGGCGAAGTATGCCCGAATAAGATCCCTTGCCATACCTGCTCGTCGCAATGCCCGATCAGCGGAATTCCCTGCGGATCCATCACCCTGACACCACCGGGCTTTCTCCTAACTACTACATGTTGTTATACTTTTCCTGTTGACACCCAACAATAACTTCGGCTACCGTGCTGCTCAAAAAGCAACTTCCTATCCCGTAAATAAAAGATCTTGGCGGCTCGACGTCTTGGCGAGAGAAATAATCTTCTTAGCGTTGGAACAGTTTGTTTAGTTCTTCTTTTTTGAAGATGTCCGCCAGGGGGACGGTGAATCCCACTTCGGGTTCGTATTTCATGTACGTCGGGATGGGATAGCGGACGCCCATGCGGTGGGTCTGCTCCAGACCGTTCACCAGGTCGGCCAGTTTGCCGGCAGGTACGGCCATGACCATTTCGTGGTCCTGGCAAGAGGCCCAGACACGGTCTCCGTTGCCGGGGACCACCACCTTGTACTCCTGGTCGTTGTATGCACCGATCACACCCTCGGAGCAGGAGGCGGCCCGACCCGAAAACCGGCTCTCCAAGGGCTTGCCCGTGCGCTGGGTGGCTCCGTGGATGAGGCGCATCATCTGGGCCGGATTGACGTAGATGAGAACCACGTCGGGTTCGACCTTGGTTCGCTCCAGCGGTGAGTAGGCGACGATGGGCATCCGATCCAGGTTGAGTAGGGGGAAGTCGTCCAGGACGCCTTCGGCCGCCTTCTCATCGACCGCATACTTCATTTGGGTGAGGAAGTGTATGGCCGCCTCTTTGTCCGTGAGCCGTTCCCACCCATAGTTGTGGGCTGCGATGGCACATGCCACGTCCTCCTGTGCAAACGCCATGGTCCACCCGTAACGCCGGGCCATGGCCGAGCCCTGGCAGGGGGCCATCTTCACCTTCAAATCCCGCAGGGGCCGCCTTGCCTTTTTCGGGATCTCCGGAATTTGACCGCCACCGGCAGGGTGGCCGGATTCACAAAGCCCCTCAACTTCTCTCCCTGTTTCATCCACTCTTCCATCACATTCCTCCTCCTCCTAAAAGGTTCTCAGTTCATATTATCCAAAATCATCTGATTAAGCTTACTCATTTCGTACATGGCCAACTCTTTTCATTCTTCTGTTATTGAGGGGGCAATTTGCTGGTATCCTTAATAAAAGCGGGTGCCGGATGCTCAATTTTCGGATAATAATCTTTGGAGATAAATTACTCCAGCCTCATCCATTTGTTGTTTATACATGCGTTAGGGTATTTCATTTTCTGATACGGTGTCTTTCAGTCTCACAGTTTGAACACATCCAATGAACTCACTATCTTTCACAATAGGTGAAAGAGTCACGAAAATGGTTTCTCCATAGGGTTTAGCCTCGTAATGAAAAGGATCCTTTCTTCCTTCATCGAACTCCTTGAGCATCAGGTCTACTTTTTGGTTGCTGTCGGCCTTTATGTGATGTGAATGGATATCCGTCCCAATATATTCTGGTTTCCGGTCTAAAATCTTAGCCGAATGCTGGTTATAATATAGAAGATTTCCTTTGGTATCGATAATCGTTACGGCAACTCTCATACAATCCATTGCAAGGATGAATAGTTCCTCCAATTGGATTTTCTGTCCATTGTCATCCATTTTTTACCTTTTTATCAACAGACGTAATTCAAATATCGCTCTGTGTACACCGAAATAGATAATGGAGAGTATCCAAATAAACAGGCAATATGTGCTATCTCAATTCAACCACTCTTGCATTACACTTAAATATCATCAAATCTATGCATACATCGAGTCATCATAACAATCAAGTGCCGGCTTCTACGTAATTTTAGATGGAAGCTGTCTTGTCCAGAGCGAAATGGGCGACGTTTTCATCCTGATGATTCCTGAGATAGCCAACCAAATAGTGAAAATATCATCTACCTTCAAAACCTGTGATATGTCTGACATATCGGCAAAGTCGCAAAACTCCAGATAAGTAAGATGGTATCACAGTAATGGTAAAACTTACAGTATGCAAAAAAAGCCGTTGAAATCTGGTCGTTGTCAGGTTTGATTGTACGTTCTTAACAAAGCATGTCAGATAAAATTTCGGTTACTGCAATTTTTTAAGGTTGACACGCTTTAAGTAATCTAGTTCCCTCAGCCATACTTGAGCCAGAGTGCCAAAAGCAACAAGACCAACTGCAAAATTGTAAATGTAATTACAAAATAAGCGGTATATCGTGTGATTTTTCGGTACCTGAGATCCGTTTTTTGGAAATCTTTCAAGTCCTCCCTATCAATAGTTGCGAGCAACGGTGTCATTAATTCCCTAAGCTCACCACCAATTTTGCGCTTCTTTATTTGGGATCTTTTATCACGAAGGTCAATATAGCTCGGTTTTGTATCAAGAAGACAGATACTAGTGAAGCTCCCTGCGGCTTGCCGCGGGGAGCTTCACTTTAGGTGGTTTTGCGTGAAACAGAACACAAAATTTGAAAGGACCCTGAGTGCATAACCGATCATTTATCCACCAGTTTCGCGATGTCCATACGGTCCAGAGATGCAGCCATAAATCAAAAAAATAAGAATTATCTGTTCCAATCTATGTTACCGTTTTAAAAGGGATAGTAAAATGTCGGGTCGGTTTGTCGTGATGCCGTCGACGCCTGTCTTAATGAGTTTCTTCATATCCGATTCAGAATCAGGCGTCCAAACAATGACCTCAATCCCAAGTGAATGAGCTTTGTCGACCGTTTTTGAATTTATGTTTTTTTGGTGGCCAATCGCATGATAATAATTCGTTATCCAGTATGTCCCACCTGCAGATTTTACTGCTTCCGGAATTGAATCAAACTCATCGATATCTATTCCCGCCATCCAAGGAGACGCACCGGGTGTATTCTTCTGAATGGTGTCGCGACCCTCTTTTGTGATGGTAACATAACCTGTTGGCACTTCCGGCATAATACCCTGAAAATATTTCAATACTTTCCAATCGAAAGATATCACGGATACCCTACTTGCGATATTTTCATCTTTGATTATTTTTGAAACTGCGTTTGAAATTTCTTCAGGTGATTTTGTCTCTTCAGGTTTTAAGGGAGAGTGCTTTATTTCAATAAATATGTGTGTTTTATCATTAGTTTTCTTTGCTAACTGTATGACTTCGCGTAGGGTGGGAATACGTTCTCCATCCACGGCTATTTGATCTCTGTACTTTCTGGAATAGGCTGACCAACGGTTCAGCTTCCCAACATCATAGGATTGAACTTTCGACAGCGTTAGTTCTTTAATCAGGAGTCTTTCTTTTATCCATTCCCCGGTCGTATCTCTAGTAATTGCAGGATTTAATCTGGAATCGTGGTAGACAACCGCTTCATTGTCGGATGTAAGATGGATATCCAATTCGAACGTATCGACACCTAGGTCCATAGCCTTTTTAAATCCTGCCAACGTATTCTCCGGCATCAGTCCCGCTGCTCCCCTATGCCCAATCACGTTAAGTTCTCCAGTAATGGCGATGGTTGTTGAAGTGAATAGAAATATGAAAGCAAAGACAAGGACACGTATTCCGACGAATCTTCTAATGTTCATGCTTTCCTCCTTTCACAAAATGGCCCCAACTTTGAATTTTCCCAGATCATTTCATATATAATTCGTGTGTTAATGGTCTCTTTTTTTTGAGTGGCCACCGGAGGTTTGATTCAAGGCAAGTTCTGCGGGGTCGGCATTTTGATTCTGCAAAAGGTTCAGATCGGGTTTGATCATATGAAACTGAATTCCAATGGATTCCGGTGTGGCTCCCATGGCGATGGCCAGCAGTTCAGCCTGGTAAAAGACGGGGATAGCATTGATCTCTTGATTATCTGCGCGCAGCAGCAAACGTTGCCCGGCGTCGAACTGCAAATAACAGCTGGGGCAGGGTACCAGAATTGCATTGGCTCCCATCTCCCCCATTTGCTGGACTTTCAGCCGGGTAAGGGCAAGGGCGTTTTCCTGGTTTACTTCCCGCAGACCTGCGCCGCAACACTGGGTTTCGTCGAGATAGTGGACCGTTTCAGCTCCCAACACTTGATCTACAAATTGCCACAGCCATTGCGGGTTCTCGGAATTCTCAGGAGGGTGCATCTGTTTGGGGCGCAGACAGTGGCACCCATAGTGGACCGCTATTTTTAACTCGTCTAAGGGTTTTACCACAAACTGCTGCAGCCTTTCATATCCGATGTGTTCGTAAAGCATCTGATAGAGGTGAAACACCTGGTTATCGCCGGTGAATCGGCGACCCACAGTTTCCAACCGCTCATTGATGAGCTTGCGCAAGCGAGCATCGCTTTTTAAGAGTTCATGGCAGTGTTTTAGGGTTGCATAGCACCCGGTGCATAGCGTGACAATGTCCAGAGCCTGCTCTTCGGCAAGCACGAGGTTGCGGGCAGCCAGAGTGTGCCACATATCAGAGCTGTAGGAATGAATGCCATTCGGATCCGGACAGCAGGAAAAGGGGAGATCAACCGATTGAATGCCCAGTGAATCGATAACATAGCGGGATGCGGCTTCGATGTGAGGGAGCTTATACGCCACGGTACAGCCGATAAAAAGGGCATAGCGCGAATTATTCAGATGCCGTATTTCACTTTGGTCGCTCAATTTTTCCGCCTTCCTGAGTCTGCCTCTTCAGCGTGCGAGTGTATCAGCGTCATCAATGTGTGCATTTCGGCTTCGTCCGGGCGGGGGAGTTCTGGAAGCCCCAGCCGCCTGCGGCGCGAGAGCATACTTTTCAGCGGCGGATATGTAAAATTGTGGGTTGCAAGCGCTTCAACCTCCTTTTGGATGGACGCAGGGACTAAACCTCTTCTAGCAGCCATGTTTTTCAGCTGAATCAGCAGGGAGGTCAGGGGAATTCCCTCCGGACAGCGGTCTTCGCATTGATAGCAGGTGGTGCAGAGCCATAGCAGATCATTTTTTTTGATTGCCAATTCATCTTCGGCATCGATCACATGTTGCACCAGCTTGCGAATATTTCTGTCTGCATTCACCAACCCGGCGGCGCAGGAGGAGACGCAAGTTCCGCATTGATAACACACGTTCAGCAGACGTTTGATTTCTTTAAATTCGAGCTCTTCCATAAAAGTCTTTTCTGGCCCCCGCCCCTCATTGCACTTAGAATTTACACTCATTTGAGATTAGATCATGCATTTAAGCAGCGCTTTCCACGGCAGTTTTGACCTGCTGGGCAATCACACTCATCTCACCTACCGTGTCTGCAAATTTTTTCCCCTCGGCAGCAGACATCCAGGCGATTCTAAAACGCTCTTCGGCGATGCCGTTTTTTTGCATCCAGCGGCGTATCTTCTTTTCACGCTTGAGAGCAAAATTGTTACCGGAAATGTAGTGACAGTCCTGCGGTCGACAGCCTGTCAGCATCACCGCTCCGGCATGCAGATTAAACGCGTGTTTGACAAAATCCGGATCCACCCTGCCCGAGCACATGGTCCTGACGATGCGGGTGTTGGTAGGATACTGGATTCGACTGGTGCCGGCCAGGTCCGCGCCCGCATAGGAGCACCAATTGCAGGCAAAAATCAGAACTTTCCCCATGGGATTATCCTGCAGGGCCACATCGATCTGGCGCAGGATCATGGTGTCGGTATAATTGGTCATGGTGATGCTGTCCTGGGGACAGTCTGCAGCGCAGGTTCCGCATCCCTTGCAAAGAGCGGGGTTGACCCGGGCCGGGCTCTTTTTTTCCTTGTTCACGCTGATGGCCTGATAAGGGCAGCGTGTGGCACAGATCCCGCATGCGTTGCAGGATTCAGAATCAACAAATGCAAACAGAGGCTCAATGCGCACCTCTCCTCTCAGCATCAGACCGGCCGCCCGCCCGGCGGCAGCGCTGGCCTGGGTGACGGTTTCCCGAATATCCTTGGGGGCCTCAGCGCCGCCTGCAATGAAAACGCCGTCACTGGGGCTGTCCACAGGTTTGAGTTTTGGGTGGGCCTCGATGTAGAAACCCTCGGGGCTTCGGGCCAAGGGCAGCGGTATGGCGTCCGGGCCATCCGCGCCTACCGATAGCACCACCATGTCGTATTCTTCAGCGAGAAGGGTGTCGGAGCGCGTATCTTCAACCATAACATTGAGTTTGTTGCTGCGCGGATCCTCTAGAATCCTTGAGGGACGGCCGCGGATATAACGGATTCCCTCCTGACGGGAACGACGATATAGCTCCTCAAAGCCTTTACCGAATGCCCGGATATCCATGTAAAAGATGGTCACCGCCACATTCGGCCAGTGCTCCTTAATCAGCAAGCCGTTTTTGATGCTTTCCATGCAGCAAAAGTTCGAGCAGTACGGATTGAAACGGACGTCCCGGGAGCCGACACAATTGACAAACGCAACCCGTTCCGGAGCCCGAAGGTCAGATGGTCGCACCAACCCACCCTGGGTGGGTCCGGCTGCATTGATCAGGCGCTCAAACTCCAAGGTAGTCACGACGTTGTCATACCGGCTGTAGCCGTACTCCGGAATGCGGCGGGCGTCAAATGGTTTGAAGCCAACGGCCACAATTACGGCACCGACCTTATAGGTGTAATTCCGGTCGCGGTCCTCGTATTTGATGGCCTTTTTATCACAGGCTTCAATGCATTTGCCACAGGCCAACGGGGAAAGCCCCAGACAGTTCTTTTCATCGATAATATAGCTAGCCGGGACAGATTGGGGATAGGGAATATAAATCGCCTTGCGCCATCCGAGGTTGCCCGACCATTCGTCAACCACATCGACCGGACAGACCTCGACACAATCGTTGCAGGCCGTGCAGAGGGATTCATCTACGAAGCGGGCCTTTTGGCGGATGTTAACCTCAAAGTTGCCGACATATCCGGAAATTTGGGAGACTTCCGCATTGGCAATCAATGTGATATTTTTGTGCCTGCCCGCATCTGCCATTTTCGGCCCCAGAATACAGATGGAGCAGTCCATGGTGGGAAAGGTTTTATCGATCAGTGCCATAATGCCGCCGATGGTGGGGCTTTTCTCAACCAGAACAACCTCATAACCGTCGTCGGCCAGATCAAGAGCCGCTTGAATTCCTGCCACCCCGGCGCCGATAACCAACGCTCGCTGGGTGACCGGGATTCTCAGTTCAGAAACCGGCTGGAGGAGTTCGGCCCTGGCAATGGCCATCTGAACCAATTCAAGCGCTTTTTGAGTGCCTACGGCTTTTTCGTGTAGATGTACCCAACTGCACTGCTCGCGAATGTTGGCCACTTCCACCACCGCCGAATTCAGTCCGCTGCGCCTAAGCAGCTCCTGCCAGGTGGGGCCGTGAAGCCTCGGAGAACAGGCGGCCACCACAATTTTTTTCAGCTTGTGTTCCGCGATGGCTGTCTCGATTTCGGCCTGTCCAGGCTCAGAACACGTATAGGTGTTGACCTGAACCAGCTTGACGCTCGGAAAATCATTTACCGCGTGAGCCAAAGAATCAACATCGACGCTGCCATCAATATTTTTACCGCACTTGCAAAGAAAAACACCAATGTCTGGCGCAACTGGGGAATCTTCACTAACCGGAGCTGGGTGATCCAAAGCCATGAGGTTGACTCCTTAATGCTGGTTATGTCGTGGCGTTCTTTGCTTTTACACGCTCGCGAAGTTTTTGAATATTTTCAACGAATCCTTCTTCGTCTGATTCCACGAATTCGCCGCAGACCGCACGCCCTCTGTTCAAATCAAAGACAGCTTCATGCGGCGGACATCCTACCCGCAGATCAACGATATCTCGCAGCCACTCGATCATCTCCATGGCACCCTCTTTGCGGTTGCGCCGGCCGTATTGCGTGAAGCAGGGAACAATGACCTCAATGAAGCTGAATCCCTTCCGATACAGGGCCTTGCGTAAACTTTTTTGAAGCCTGAGGGTGTCGTAGCCCGGCCAGCGGGCAACATAGGTGGCGCCTGATGCCGCCGCCAGGCCAACCAGATTGAATGGGGGCTCAACGTTCCCGTAAGGCGTGGTGGATGTAATGTCGCCAAGTTGAGTCGTGGGGGCTACCTGTCCGCCCGTCATTCCGTAAACACTGTTGTTGACGCAGATCACGCTGATATCGATGTTGCGCCGGGCGGCGTGGATGAAATGATTTCCACCGATGGCGGATATATCCCCATCTCCAGAGAGGACAAAGACTTTGATACGCGGCTTTGCCAGTTTCAGCCCGGTGGCGAAGGGGATGGCCCTGCCGTGCGTGGTGTGAAAAGCGGGAGCTTTAAAACAACCACTGGATCTCCCGGTGCATCCGATGCCGGAAACGATGGCATAGTCGCGGGCCGTTAGGTTTTCCTCCTTCAGACAGGTGGCCAGGGATGTGATAACCGTGCCGATAAGACAGCCGGGACAGAAGACGAACCGATTTAGATTCAGCATCTCAGCCAGGGGGTGCCCGGTCTGACGATTCAGATCATTGGTGGCTTGTTGCTGCATTGGTTTAGATCTCCTTGAGTAGACGGCTGTAAATTTCACTCGGTCGCAACGGTACCGGCGTCGGCACCGTTATTCCCGCTACGTTGAAGCGGTGTCTGAAACGCTCGACTTCCCGAATAAGCATGCCGTTGTTCATTTCCGAAACGATGACCTTTTTTACCTGGCACCCAAGCTGCTCCATGAGTTCATCGGGAAAAGGCCATAGGCTTTTCATTCGGACCATTCCAATACGATGCCCCTCGGCACGCATCTTCTCAACAGCCTCACGGACACCACGGGCGTTAACCCCGTAGGCCAGGACCGCGTGTGTCGCATCTTCAAGGCGATAGGTCTCCCAATCGTTGATATAGGGACGCACCCGGCGGATTTTGGCGCAAAGGCGTGTGATCAGCATTTCGGCTGCCTCGGGATCCATGCGGGGATTTCCAATCTCGTCATGGGTGAGACCGGTGGCATAAAAGTCGTAGTCCGTTCCGGCCACAGCCATGGCAGGTACCAGATCTTCATCCAATACCTGGAAAGGTTTGTAATCCTTCGGCGCTACTTGGGGCAGTTTCCGCTGCACCTGCTCGACCTCGGGTTTCAGGGTCAGGGGCTCCATCATCTGCCCCAGAGTGCCGTCGGCGGCCACAATGACAGGAGTTCGCCAGCGCTCGGAAAGATCGAAGGCTCGAATGGTCAGTTCATACATTTCCTGGACCGAGCCGGGAGCCAGCACGATCAGTTCATAATCGCCGTGGGAGGCGTAGCGCACCTGATAAACGTCGGACTGCGAGGCATTCGTGGGCTGACCGGTGCTGGGGCCGCCCCGCATGACTGTCACGATGACTAAAGGAACTTCCATCATGACCGCCAAGCCAACACTTTCGGCCATCAGCGAAAGGCCCGGGCCCGATGTTGCCGTCATGGCTTTTACCCCTGCAAACGATGCTCCCAGACAGGCCATGATGGACGCAATTTCGTCTTCCATCTGTACAAACGTGCCATCAACAAAGGGTAGACGTCTGGACATCAGCTCCGCTATTTCGGATGAAGGCGTGATGGGGTAACCGCCGAAAAAACGACAACCTGCTGCCAGAGCTCCTTCGGCGCAAGCGTGATTGCCCGTCGTCAATACTGCAGCGGGCTTCGCTACAGTGTTCTGCTTTTCAAAGGTGCCGCTACCGTTTTTCATGCCATTATCTCCGATTCGCTGTCCACCTCGCTGACAAAAATTGCGGCGGCGGGACAAATTCGTTCACACTGCTCGCAGCCGAGACAGCTCAGAGGGTTTTCAACAATGGCAAAGTGGAGCATGCGGCGGTTGGTTTCAGCTCCGATTTCCAAGACATCCAACGGGCAAAATGCCGTACACAGCTTACATCCGTCGCACTGTTCACTGTCTACCTCAACGCGGTAGTACTTTTTGATCTGGGGGGGGGTCAGAATGGGCTTGCGACTCGATGGAAACATGATTTCCTCCGTTACGAGGGGACGACCGGCGCTTCATTGAAAAGCATTTTTCCGAGCCGAAAGGCCCGTGAGTTGATTTCTCTGAAACGCTCAGGCATGCTCTCAATCACTTGACGGTAATGGTCATCTTCCAGCGCCGGCAACTCACCGCTGGCGGCTCTCTGACGAATATATTTTGAAAGCCATCCTAAAGAGAGAATGTTGACTGCAGCGGGGATATTATGTTCATCCGCCCGTTTTGAAAATGGACACCGAAAAATCAATCCTTTGGTGAGAAATTCTTCAGGATCCGTGACCGTGTGGGCGTCAACAAAGCAAACTGTTTTATGGCAGACGCTTTCGCTAATTCTTTGGGCAGCCGTTTGATCTAGCATCAGCAGAACATCGGCATCCCGGTCACAGAAGGGGTAGGAAATGGGATCTGAACTGATAACCACATCACAAAAGATGGGGCCGCCGCGAACCGAAGGTGTGTAGTCCACGGACACCGACGTGTGGTATTGGGCGCACATGGCAGTCTTGGCCAACGAACTTGCAGCAAATTTGATCCCCTGCCCGCCGCGCCCGGCCAACCTGAATTTGGTTTTCATGATTCGAAGGCTGCCTTCCCGGTTGTCTGAAAAATTCTCAACCGTATAAAAGAACCTTATAAAAAATAGCCTCTACAGTCAATTTAAAAACGATTTTTCTAATCTTGAGGTTTTTATTCAGTCTCCTCAATCCGGGATGTCACGATGGCGGCAGCTGCGCCGAGCTGTATTTGAGTACAGCTCAGCACGGCGTGGATGGTGGTAAGACTAAGAATATTGTTCCGTATCGTCAAATGAAATACATATTAAAATTCAGCCAACTCACTTTTGCAATTTTCTCATAACACGCCTGTATCAGTATTTCTTGACATATTGAAATCAGAAAATTAGGTTGATTAAAATTGGTGATGCTCCAATTGGAAAACCAAGCAGGTAATATGACCCAATCATGGCTAATCCGGGCCGACATACGCTTTTCGGCCACAACGAGTGGTTTGAAAAATGTCGAAAAAAATTCTAATAATCGAAGACAACCACGATCTGGCCCATCTTCTTGAAGGTCATCTGCGGGATTTAGCCTTCCAGGTGGATCTTGCCTTTGACGGACTGAGTGGCCTTGCCAAGGCAGATACCCACAATTACGATTTAATTATTCTTGATCTGATGCTGCCGGAGCTTGACGGCATAGAAGTCTGCCGGCGTCTGCGGCGCAAGCACTCGTATATACCGATTTTAATACTGACGGCCAAATCCTCGGAAATGGACAGGGTAGTTGGGTTGGAAATCGGCGCAGACGACTACGTTACCAAACCCTTTAGTATCCGAGAACTTCTCGCAAGGGTCAAAGCTATTTTGCGGCGAGTCGAAGAGCTGACGGATAAGGGCAAAGATCATGTCCCGGCTGCGCTCCAGTTCGGAGATCTCGTACTCGATCCGTCTAAAAGAAGCACAACTGTAGACGGTCGATCCATCGATCTCACGGCAAAGGAGTTTGATCTGCTGTTGCATTTTGCGCATAATCCCGGAAAGGTCTACACCCGGTCTCAGTTGCTGGATTTGGTTTGGGGTTACGGGCATGAAGGCTACGAACATACGGTTAACTCGCATATCAATCGGCTGCGGGCCAAGATCGAGAAAGATCCCGCCCACCCTGCCTACATACTCACGGTTTGGGGGGTGGGATATAAGTTTACCGAGATCTAAATTCCAAAAGAACAACACGCATGCTTAAATCACTCTATTCAAAACTGGCCATTGCATTGTTGGGACTCTTTTGTCTGCTGGGTGTATCTATTTTCATTTTAACCCAGTTTGCCTCGGATATGTATCAACAGGAAGCCATTCAAAAACTCAATCGGGATTTGGCCAAACAAATCGTTGTGCAAAAGCTCCTTATACAGGATCATCAAATCAACCACACGGGGCTTAAAGAAATCTTTGACATGTTGATGGTCGTGAATCCCAGCATCGAACTTTATCTTCTTGATCCCGAGGGTGAGATCCTGGCTTTCTCGGCTCCACCCGGCAAGGTAAAAATGAATCGGGTTGATTTGGAACCTATAGAGAAATGGTTTGACACCGGCACGGTTTTTCCGTTGACAGGAGATGATCCTCGTAACCTCGGAAAGAAAAAAGTATTCAGCGTGGCCCGAATACCGGAAACGGGAGCGCTTCAAGGTTATTTGTATATTATTCTGGGAGGGGAGCTTTTCGACAGCATCTTCCAGAAATTAAAGGGCAGCTACATTATGCGACTCAGCGTCTGGTGGATTGTCGCAAGCCTTCTTTTTGTTCTGACGACGGGACTGATGTTGTTTGCCTATCTGACACGCAGATTGAGGCGTCTGGCCTCGATTATGGATTCACCGGACATGGAGCAAACGGCGGAGCAATTGCAATCAGTTATCCGATCGGATCGGCAGCAGGGCGATGAAATCGATCGGTTGACTTTTACCTTCAAACAAATGATCGAGCGCATCCAAGCGCAGATGGAGAAATTGAAAGAGTCGGACATGTTACGTCGGGAACTTGTAACTAACGTATCCCACGATCTGCGCACCCCGCTGGCGACCCTGCAGGGCTACATCGAAACACTATTTCTCAAGGATGGAAATCTCACCGCTGAAGATCGAAAGAACCATCTTCAGATTGCCATCCGGCATTGTGAACGGCTCAGCAAGCTGGTTGACGAGCTTTTTGAACTGGCAAAACTGGACTCCCGTGAGATAAGAGTCCGATACGAGCCATTTAACCTCAGCGAACTGGCGCATGATGTGGTCCAAAAATTTGAATTGTCGGCCCGCGAGAAACAAATTAGCATTCAAATCGACCAACCTCAACGCATCCCGTTCGCAAACGCCGACATCGCAATGGTTGAGCGGGTCATTGAAAACCTTGTCGAGAACGCTTTACGACATACTCCGACTTGCGGTTCGATTCAACTGACGATAAATCCTCAAAATGAAGATATATCCATATGTGTCAGCGACACCGGAAGCGGTATATCCGAGGAAGATCTGCCGTTTATTTTTGATCGTTTTTACCAAAGAGAAAAATCTCAAACCGACAAAACGGGATATGCCGGTCTCGGATTGGCCATTGCCAGGCGAATTCTCGAATTGCACCACAAACCGATACGGGTCGAAAGTACCCCCGGCTCCGGGACTGCGTTCACCTTCCTCTTGTCTGCCCACCGCCCTGCGTAAACCCATGCTGATTCGGTAAATTTTGTTATAAAAAAGTTAAATTTTCGTGATGACCGAGTGAATTAGCGTGGTTATTATATGATTTAACTTGCAATCGTTGCGGATGGAACCCTTGTAGCTTCAACCCCAAATGGGCGTAAATAAAACGAAGCAGTTAAATAACTTTCTGATAATAGTATTAATGTTCATAGAAAACCTTCGGGAAAGCCGATGCCACCCCATCTTCTGCGTTGCCAAGGGTTCGCGCTAGACGATTACAGCGTCGCCCTTGGACGCCTCGAAGCTGGGGCACCCTCGACTTTCGCTCATTTAAGCTGTACGGAGATAAAGTAAATGAAAAATAAAAGAGAATTGGTTTCACGTTTATTTGCGGCACTTGTGCTGATCCCCATATTGGTATGTAGCAGCAATGTGCTATCGAACGCTGAAAATCCTGAATTGTCCAAGGTCGTCTTCTTTGTCAGCTGATACGATGTCGGCGAAGAAGCCCTGGAAGGGCTGAAAGGGGTCGAAACCGTTAACAATGGATTTCATGATTTCAAGGAGACAAACACCGTATGGTATGATCCTGCCTTAATCAACATCGAGGAGATGGAGAAAGCGTTAAAAGATGCAGGAACCTACCTGGGAACTGCCAAATAAATTGTATTTTTGATTTGTGTGAAAGGGGTATTGACATGAAAACGATTATGCTTTTAGGATTAGCAATCCTAATTGGATTGGTCTTATTAGGCTTTCAACATTCAAAAAGCCAACAACAAGATATGACGAACGAAATGGATAAAAATATGAACGAAAAAAATATAGAAAAAGCCACGTTTGCTGGAGGGTGTTTTTGGTGTACGGAATCGGATTTTGAAAAAATCGATGGTGTTCTGGAGGTCGTATCAGGCTATACTGGAGGCGATGAAATGAACCCTACCTATGAGCAGGTTTCCTCTGGAATGACAGGCCATTATGAAGCCGTCCAGGTTCTGTACGATTCTGAGAAAACAACATATGCCGCATTGTTGGAGGTTTTCTGGCGGCATGTGGATCCGACCGATGCCGGGGGTCAATTTGTCGATCGGGGGCCTCAGTATCGCTCGGCTATTTTTTATCACAATGAAGAACAGAAAGCTGCGGCTGAAAAATCCAGAGAAAAAATGGATAGATCCGGTGTGTTCAAACAACCCATAGTTACCGAAATTATTCCATTCAAGAAATTTTACATGGCTGAAGAATACCACCAGGACTACTACAAAAAGAACCCGATTCGTTACAAAATGTACCGTTCCGGGTCCGGCCGGGATCAGTTCATTAAACGCATCTGGGAGAAGATGCCCGCGAGCAAAACGCCATCGGAAAATCATTCAGCCTTCTCTAAACCGAACGACAACGTGTTGAAGGAAAAATTAACCGCTTTGCAGTACAAAGTTACGCAGAAAGACGGAACCGAACCACCGTTTAGAAATGAATACTGGGATTATAAAAAAGAAGGAATTTACGTGGACATTGTTTCTGGTGAACCCTTATTCAGCTCAACGGATAAATATGACTCCGGCACCGGATGGCCCAGTTTTACCAAACCCCTGGTGCCCGGTAACATCGTGGAGCACCAGGACCGCAGCCTATTTATGGTCCGCACCGAAGTCAGAAGCAAACACGGTGATTCACATCTCGGTCATGTATTTCCGGACGGACCTCAACCCACGGGATTGCGGTACTGTATCAACTCAGCGGCATTACGATTTATTCCCAAAGAAGAGTTGAAAACGGAGGGTTTCGAGGAGTATTTACAACTTTTTTCGGTGTCAAACTGAAGTAAGACCTGTCGGTCGAAATAACACGGTAATATGAACGTGGCGTATCCCAAACCGATCCAAAGGTATCATCACAGCATGATCTTTTGTCAAACCCGGTGGAAATGCAACCGAAACAGGCATTTCTCCCGAAATAGCACCCTCACCGGCACATCGTGAGCATTCATACAGTCCGATTTCACCGTAGCCGCGGCAGGTTGGACAAACGGCCTGCGCGGGTAGCATGACCCTGGCGCTTCCACCGCGGCGCGCCTGCTCGGGTGTCAGTGTTACTTCAAGTGTCAGGTTTTGAACTCGGCTGGATTTGGGCTGAGTCAAATCGGAAAAATTTCTCCACAGCCAGTCAAAGATTTCGTCGAACGATGGTGTAAATGACTGAAACGATCGGACCGGTGATATCTCCCCCATGTCGATCGGTCTCTCCTCAGGGATAAGAGGTTCCGGTTCAGGGTATCTCGTGCGTCTCAACCACGTCTTTGGCGTCACCTTTGAGATTCTCTGCTCGTACTCCCGTCGTTTCCGGACATTTCCAAGCACAGAGTAAGCTTCTTGGATTTCGCGGAATGTATCACTGTCACCTGTGTAACGATCAGGATGAAATTCTTTGGCAAGTCGGCGATAGGCACTTCTAATTTCATCCGCTGTTGCATTTGACGAAATACCGAGAATTGCAAAGTAGCTTTTTGCCATGGCAAACCTCCTCAGACGATCTTAATTGTCTGTCAGCGGACAACGAACGTAAATGTTTTCCAATGAAATCCGGAGCCGGAATTTGGGGCAAATCGTCTTTCTTAAGTTTATCCGGCTCCTTATTCCTCTCAGCCTGCCTTAACCGTAATTTTTTTAGGGGTTGCCTTTTCAACTTTTGGAAGCGATAGGCGCAGTACGCCATCGTTAAGCTGAGCACCAATTTTTTCCTGGTTGATTAATTCACCGAGCGTAAACTGTCGATAATATCTGCCGGACTCATATTCAATTAGAATGTTTTCCTCGTCAGTGTTTCCAACTGGAGCAATATCCGCCGACAGGGTCAACGTGTTGTCACGCAGGTCGATGGATAAATCCTCCGCTCTGGCACCCGGCATGTCGGCAAGCATAGTAATCTCTTTTTCCGTCTCAAATATATCCACAGCAGGGGTAAAAACCAATCCCGGCGTGGTCTGCTCGGCTGGACTGGTCACTTCTTGTTTTTCTCGAACCTTAAGCTCTTTGCTCTGTGTATCGGTCATTGAGAGATCCCTCCTTTGTAGAAATACCTTTAACCTACTTTACGCTAATCTGCTTGGGCTTTGCAACCTCTGCTTTCGGAACCACTACGGTTAAAATACCATGTTGCAGATTGGCCTCCACTTTGTCGGTATTGACTTCACCCGGCAGTGCGACCATTCTGGAGAATGTTCCTGCCTCGCGCTCCCTTCGATGATATTTGGCACCTTCTTCCTCGGCAGCTATCTTTCGTTCGCCGGAGATAGCAAGGTTATTGGAGGTAGCCTGGATATCAAGCTCATCTCCCTTCACACCCGGTAATTCTGCCCGAACATAATAATTGTCCTTATCCTCGGTTAAATTGATCAGCGGAAATACGCCGGCTCGTGGTCGTTGATGCGGGCTCATGGTATCTTCAAACAAACGATCCATCTGCCGTCTCATGCGCTCCAATTCATCAAACGGACTTCTAAACCTCCAGCTTGGCACGTTAAAAACTCTGCGGTAAATCATTTTGGAACCTCCTTTATCCTAATGGTTGCGGCCGTTAAACAATCTAATCTTAGAAATTATTTAATGACGAAAGCCAAAAAATTTATTATATGATAAAATTAAATTAAATATTGTCAAGATCCACAATATTAAAATCATTGCATTACTTAAAAATTCCATTATATTTAAATAATGAGACATGCTGGGCCTCTGATTAAAGGAGCGTATAGATGAAAAAAAAACAAGAAAACCAAATGGATATGGATGCATCCGTGCCTAAACCAACGACGTTGGACCTTAGAGGGAGACAATCGGTGCGCGCGACATTTCGACTTTCCGAAGCCTGTATTGATGCGATCAGTATTCTTTCTGCTCAATTGGGAATCAAACAAAAATCGGTGTTTGACCATTTAATGGAGGATGCTCAGGTTTTAAAGAACGTGGCCCGTGAGCTAGAAGACACTAAATTTGACAGCCATGTGCGTATTCAAAAAACCTTTGTTATCAGCCGAAGGTCATTATCATTTCTGGATATGATTTCCAGCGAGCATAATGCTCCAAGGGATGCTTTGGTGGAATATTCAGTTCGAAGGCTGTTGCCGATTATTGCTCATGAGCGTGAAAAACATGAAAAACGAAAAGAATTGTTAACGGAAATATCAAATCATTTCGCAAAGGGTGAAGAGTTGCTGTTGAAAGCAGAGGAGACTTTAGGTTCGGATGACCTGATAGTCAACAAATTGCAAACTGCAATATCCGCCTATGAAAATGCTTTGGATGTTATCGTCAGCTTCATTGAGAGGGGAAAAATAATAGAAGAATTTCAGCCCGAATAGATACGTCACTTGCCCTCGCCCGCAAAAGAATTGGATAGATCAACATTTGGCACTAAATTTTTTTGGTTATTTTAGGTAAAGAAACCGGGATCAAAACCAGGCTTACCGTCGTACTTCGATCCTTGTTTTCGCATATACGCCTCATAGGCTTCCGGCTTTCCAATCACCCCAACATCGTGAAACGCTTGAATCGTATGATCAAATAGCGTTTTTGTCAAAATCTTGCCTTTAAGACGTTAAGTCCTTCAACGCCTATTTTGAAAGCGAGACCTACCAGCTTGCCGGAAAATACAGCTAAATTATTCAAGACTCTATAGGGGAAGGCATTGCAAATCTGAAATCCGGAGTAATATAATCGCCGAGCATATACGAAACGTTCTCATATGAGGTGTCGAACACCTTTGCTTTCCCTGTGTAATATACCGATTTAGATTTGGTCAACAGCACGTCAAGGGTCGACATTCGTTATTCATCATGCTATACACAGCGTCGTAATAGTTTGCATATTCTTCTTTTGAATCGGTGATTTTGAGCTACCGCATAGTATCAAACATGCAGAACGCTGTGCATGTTTGCGCATTTATTTATGTCGTTTTGTATTAGATCGGAATTGACAGAAAAAGCAAAAGATTAGGCAGCAAAGCGCCCATCTTTTAAGTTGGGGATGCCCTGAAAGGCGCGTGTCAATAAACCCGCAGCGGCACAGGAAGGAAAGTAAAGGAATTAAATACTATGGAAGTATGGAAGCAGAAAAAAAGAAAGCCACAGCGGCTAAAAGTATGGAGACTGCCAGGGAGGCCGGATATTTTGGCAAAAAACTGATAAAAAATGCCCATAAGGCTCATTTGGAAGGGCGTCCGGTGGGATGGTCCATGGTGACGTGGTACGAGGGTGAACTGATTGCCAATGCCATGGGACTTGAACTGGTTTTTCCCGAAAATTACGGGGCCTTCTGTGGGGCCTCTCGTCAGGCGGAACCCTATCTGGAACGTAGCGACAGCGACGGATTCCCTACTTCACTCTGTGGATACGCCCGCAACAGCCTCGGTTATGCCAGCTTTATGGCCGAAAACGACATGGAGATTCCGTCGAATGCTCCCGCGGGCGGGATGCCTAAACCGGTGGTGCTGATTGGCTCAGGGGCGGCTTGCGATGCGCGCTTTAAGTGGTTTCAGGGGTTGAAACGCTATTTAGATGTGCCCCAGTGGACACTCGAAATTCCATTCCCGGGGCTTATGGAATCTTTCTTGCCGGACAATAAGGCCAAGAGCATTCAATTTATGGTGGATCATTTAAAAAAGTTCGTATTCTTTCTCGAAGGTCTTTTAGATAAGAAAATGGACTGGGACAAGCTGGAAGAAACCGTTGATATGGCCTTTAAGACCTTGCGCTTGGCCCATGAGGTTGACCTATTACGCCAAGCTGTTCCTTCTCCCATGGTTGCGCAGGATTTTTGGGCCATCATGCTGGCCCATTTCTGCCCTATGACCCCGAAGCCTATGATTTCTATCAACGAGTGTATAATGAGGTTAAAAACAGGGTAGATAATAAAACAGGCGCGATTCCCAATGAAAAATACCGCATGATGTTCGCCGAACTTCCTCCCTGGCACAGCCTGGGTTTTTTCGATAAACTAGCGGAAAACTATGGCATTGCCATGGTTTACGAGAGCTTTGGTTATCATGCGCCTTGCCCGATTCCGGAGAAAGAACTGCAGGGGATCAACGATCCCCTGGAACGTATCGCCCGCCTGACTTATCAAAAATTCACCGATACGAACCAATTCGCGCAGGAACATGACATTGTAACAGGCACTTTTGTAGCCCCGTATTTTAAGGCGGCACATGATTATCGAGCCGATGGAATATTTTGTCATCCGCTGATGTCTTGTCGCTCAGCTACCTATCCATTACTCCACCTTAAAGATTTGCTGGAAAACCGTCTCAAGGTTCCGGCGCTGATCGTTAGCGGTGACATCGTTGATCTACGTCTATTTGATGAGGAAGATGCGCTTTCCAAGACCGAAGCGTTTGTAGAGACGATGGACCACTTTCGAGAGGAGCGTAAAAAGGCAGGAATGGCCTGGTAAAAGCGGGAGGCAATTTTTTTATGGATTTTGAGCAAATTAGATATGATGTAGATGATCGGATTGCAATGATTACGCTGAATCGCCCGCAGAGTCTGAACGCCTGGACTCCCATCATGATGGCGGAGGTTATTCGTGCCCTGGATCTGGCGGACAGCGACGATACTGTGCGGGTCGTCGTTTTTACGGGGGCGGGGCGGGCGTTTTGTGCGGGCGCGGATTTAAGCAGCGGGGGCTTCAATCTCGCAGGCCAAACAGGACCGCATCGAGACACGGCCGGACAAGCCACATTAAGAATATTCGATATGAAAAAACCCGTTATCGCAGCTATAAACGGGCATGCCGTTGGCGTCGGGATTACCATGACAATGGCCATGGATATCCGGATTGCCTCCGAGGAAGCTACAAAAATTGGATTTGTTTTTAACCGCAGAGGAATTGTGCCGGAAGGTTGCAGCACGTATTTTTTACCCAAAATTGTCGGCATCAGCCGGGCTTCGGAGCTGATTCTGACCGGCCGGCTGTTCACCGCCCGTGAAGGATTGCAGATGGGGCTGTTCAGCCAGGTTGTCCCGGCGGAAGAACTCATACCGACCGTAAAAGACATAGCTGCTGAAATCGCAGTCAATACCTCGGCTGTGTCCACTGCCTTGTCCAGACAGATGCTCTGGAAGATGTTGGGTGCCGCCCATCCCATGGCAGCCCATATCATCGAGTCCAAATGCCTCAGTTATATGTTTCAGACCGAAGACACCAGAGAAGGGGGTGCATCGTTTTTAGAAAAACGGACTCCGAATTTTAAGATGACGCCGAGTTCGGATATGCCTGATTTTTATCCCTGGTGGGAGGAACCGCCTTACAGGGATGGTTAGAATATACCTCATGCTGACGTCTGTGCTTTTTTCTTCCAATCCCACTGTTACGGGAAACATATCGAATGATAGATAATATCGACAATAGAAAGGAGTAAATATGGTCGGAATATGTTCGTATGGCGGCTACATCCCGCGATATCGTTTAAATCGGACAGCGGTGTATCAAGCGGTGGGCTGGATGAACCCGGGGAATATAGCCAATGCCAAAGGTGAAAAAGCGGTTGCCAATTTCGATGAGGACAGTATCACGATGGCTGTGGCTGCGGGGCTCGAGGCCCTCGCCGGAATGGATCGTTCCATGGTAGAAGGAATCTATTTCGCGTCCACCACGATGCCTTACAAGGAAAGGCTCAATGCCGGCATCGTATCCACCGCGCTGGGTTTAAATGATCATATTCGAGCCGCTGATTTTTCAGGCAGCCTAAAAGCCGGTACCAGCGCCTTGCTGTCTGCCCTGGACGGGGTTGAGGCCAAGAGATTACATAACATCGTTGTGGCGGCATCCGAATGCCGACTGGGAAAACCGGCGTCTCCTCAGGAGCTGATTTTTGGTGATGCCGCCGCGGCCCTCGTTGTAGGGGATCACGATGTGATCGCCGCATTCAAGGGGTCTTATTCCATTACGTATGATTTTGCCGATCACTACCGGGGACAGTCCGCTAAATACGATCGTCAATGGGAAGATCGGTGGATCCGGGATTTTGGATTTGATCAGTTTATTCCGGAAGTCGTTAGTGGTCTTCTGAACAAATTCAATTTGGAAATTCAAGATTTCACCAAAGTCATTTACGACTGCCATTACCCAGCGGCTCGCAAAAAGCTCAACAAAACCTTGGGGATCGCAGCGGAGGCGGATCAGAGTAATTTTCAAGCAGAAATCGGACAAAGCGGGACCGCTCAATCCCTGGTGATGCTGGTAAATGCTCTGGAAGAGGCAAAAGCGGGAGACAAACTGCTGGTGATCAGCTTCGGCAGTGGATGCGATGCCCTTTATTTCGAAGTCACCGAGCATATTACCAATAAAGCCAAAACCAGAGGTATTTCAGAATACCTGGTCAACAAGGCGGAGCTGGATAATTACACCAAATATCTTATCTGGCGCAATATTTTGCCGGGCGATGCCGGGTTGCGGTCTGAAGAGGACGTCTGGACCCGTTGGTCGGCTTTGTGGCGTTCCCGAAAGACAGTGTTAGGTCTTTGGGGCACAAAATGCAAACAATGCGGCACGGCTCAAATTCCCCCCCAGACGGTTTGTGTCAACGCCGAGTGCGGTGCAATCGGTGATATGGAAGACTACCGTTTCTCGGATAAAACCGGGCATATTGCCAGCTTCACAGGTGATATGCTGGCGGCATCCTTAAATCCGCCTGCCATTTACGGCCAGATCGAGTTTGAAGGCGGCGGTAAAATGATGTTCGATTTAACCGATTGTAATCTGGATGAACTGGCTACCGGTATGGCGGTATCGATGAGCTTTCGCCGAAAATACTATGATGAAAAAAGGGACATTTCCGGCTATTTTTGGAAGGCGGTTCCCATGAAGGAGGTGGCATAAATGGCTACGGGAATTAAGGATAAAGTTGCAATCATAGGTATGGGATGCACGCGTTTTGGTGAACGGTGGGAATCGTACGCTGAAGATCTGGCGGCCGAAGCCTTTGTAGAATGCCTGGAAGATGCCGGTATCGAGAAAAAGGAAATTCAGGCGGCCTATATCGGCACCCATATTGATGAGATAAATGTGGGCAAGGCGGCGGTTCCTTTAGGTGTAGCCTTAAAATTACCCTATATACCGGTGACGCGTACAGAAAACTATTGCGCCACGGCCACGGAAGCATTTAGGGCTGCCTGTTATTCCGTGGCGGCCGGTGTTTACGATATTGTCCTGGCACTGGGAGTGGAAAAATTAAAGGACACCGGTTACGGGGGATTGCCAGCCAGCGTGGGAATGGGTGTTCAGCAATTTATGATGAGTGCCAACATGACCGCGCCGGGTATGTTCGCACAACTGGCTACGGCATACAGCGCCAAATGGGGTATTTCCATGGACAAAATTAAAGACGCCATGGCTCATGTTTCGGCCAAGAGCCATGCCAATGGTGCGTTGAACCCCAAGGCCCATTTACGCAAGGCGGTTACCGAGGAGCAGATTAAAGCCGCACCCATGATCGCCTATCCTTTGGGACTTTTTGACTGTTGTGGGGTGAGCGATGGAGCGGCCTGTGCCATCATCACCACACCGGACATTGCCAAAGATTTGAAAAAGAATCAGAACATCGTTAACGTCAAGGCCTTGGCAGTATCGGTCAGCTCCGGTGAAGAGGCCATCGGCAACAGCTGGGACGGTGCCCATTTTGTCACTACTCGAATCGCGGCAACCAAAGCATACGAGGAAGCCGGAATTAAAGATCCGAGGGAAGAACTGAGTATGTGCGAAGTCCATGATTGCTTTTCCATCACCGAGATGGTCACCATGGAGGATTTGCATATCTCTCCCAAAGGCGGTGCTTACGAAGATATCATGGGCGGATTTTATGATCTAAACGGGCAGATTCCCTGCCAGGTGGACGGGGGCTTGAAATGTTTTGGCCATCCCATCGGGGCCTCGGGGCTGCGGATGATGTATGCCATGTATGAGCAGTTGCTCGAACGGGTGCCGGAAGATAGAAAAGTAAAAAACCGGCGGTTGGGACTGACCCATAATTTGGGGGGTATGCCGCATCAAAATGTGGCTGCCATAGCGATTCTAGGAATTGATTAGGAGTTTTTCAATTAGTCACCCCAGAGGAATAGGCTTCGCATTCCACAGGGCAGGCAGACCCACACGGATTCACCCGGTTAAATAAGATTTGATTTTAATAATAAAAAAATACTGAATTCGAAAGGATAGCCAAGATGGAAAATATGTTACAGGACAAAGTTGCCATCATTACAGGGTCGGGACGAGGGATCGGACAGGCTGCGGCGTTGAAGTTTGCCAGCGAAGGCGCCAAGGTGGTGGTGAGTGACATAGACTCTGAACCGGCTAACCAAACGGTTGAGAAAATAAAAAAGGTGGGGGGTGAGGCAGTGGCTTATGTGGGCGACGCCACTGCCGATGATTTTGCTGAAGGGATTGTCCAGGCGGCGGCGGACGCCTTCGGTGGAATTCACATCATTGTCAATAACGCCGGTTACACCTGGGATGGGGTGATTCATAAAATGAGCGACAAGATGTGGGATGCCATGATGGACATTCATATTAAAGCTCCCTTCAAAATTATTCGGGCGGCTGCGCCTTTTTTTCGTGATGCGGCCAAACTGGAAATTGAGGAATCGGGTCGGGCCGTGGCGCGGAAAATCATCAACATTTCCTCCATGTCCGGCACAAGTGGTAATGCGGGCCAATCCAACTATGCGGCGGCTAAATCGGCGGTATCGGGGTTTACCAAAAGCATGGCCAAAGAATGGGGCAGATTTAACGTTCAGTGCAATGTCATCGCCTACGGCTGGATCGACACTCGTTTGACCAAAAACAAAGAGGAAACCGAAGACCTGGAACGGGACGGCGACAAGGTGCCCGTCGGTATCCCCAAGGCCCAGCGCCAAGCAATGACGATGATGATTCCTTTGGGTCGTCCAGGGACACCCGAGGAGGCCGCCGGTCCCATTTTGTTTCTTGCTTCACCGCTGTCCGACTATGTGTCGGGGCAGGTGATTTTGGTGAGTGGCGGATTATCGATGTAAACAGGTCGCAGAATTTCTACAATTGACCGAACTTATCAAGCCTCGCCTGGCAACTGATTTATGCTGTCTTTAGAGAATGTTGGAATAGAAGTCATAAGCATGTTGATGTCGCGTTGAATAAGAAATGGACGCAATAAGGAGTAGCCCTATGGCCCTAAATCTGGATTTAATCGGAAAGAAGACAGAGAGAATTCCCTTCACCTATGATCAAGATGCCGTAATTCTTTATGCGCTGGGTATCGGGGCCGGGGTGGATGAACTTGATTTTATTTATGAGAAAAACCTCAAAGTGTTTCCCACGTATGCAGTCATTCCCTTGGTTCCCTGCGTTATTAACTTGATGGCCGATTTAGGTATCAACCTGCCTGCTATGCTTCACGGAGAGCAAAAGATCGTTGTACACGGTGCGATTCCACCTTCGGGAACACTGTATACGTCGGGGATATGGGATTCGGTCTATGACAAGGGGGACAAGGGAGCCGTGCTGAATATACGTCTGACGACTTACGATCAAAGTGACCAACTGCTTTTTGAGAACAAGGTCGTGCTTATTGATCGAAGCGCGGGAAACTTCGGCGGTGAACGGGGACCGAAGACTGAACGCTTCGATCCGCCGGACGGGAAGTCCCCAGACTTCCGAGTGGAGTATCCCACGTCTCCCGATCAGGCCGCACTTTACCGCCTCAGCGGCGATAAAAATCCGCTGCACATTGATCCGGAGTTTGCCAAGCAGGGCGGACTCGAGCGTCCCATTCTGCATGGTCTTTGCACGTATGGCCATGCCGGCCGGGCTATTCTTCATTCTGTCTGTGGAAGTGACCCTAATCGGTTTAAGTCGTTCGCCGCTCGATTCATGGACATTGTATTTCCGGGTGACACATTGATCACTAAAGGATGGAAGCTGGAGAACGGCAGATATATTATTCAGGTCAAAACCACGGAAGGCAAGATCGTGCTGGGGAATGCCGTGGCGGAGGTCGATTAGAGCTGATTTAATTGCCGTGTTAATTAGGAGACGAGCAGAGGTAAGGAGGAGGAAAAGCTATGGATTTTCGATTTACTCCCGAACAGAACGCATTCCGCGAAGAGTTTGTCGCATGGTTGGAAAAAACGCTTCCCGATGATTGGGATCCGGAAAACCCACCAAAATTTGAAAATAGCGACGAAGAGAGGCGGGCTTATCAGGATTTTCAGAAAAAACTTTCCGACGCGGGATATGCCGCCAGGCACTATCCCAAAGAATACGGCGGACAGGGGAAAGAGGTGATTGAAGGGATTATTGTTTCCCAGGTAATCGCAACGACGTGTCAAGTCCTAAACGCACCCGGGTTGGTTACCCAGGCGATTGCCATGCCGACGATCCTAGCCTGCGGAACCGAAGCACAGAAAAAAGAGCTTCTACCCAGAACCATCGACGGTACCTATATCTGGTGCCAGGGATTCAGTGAGCCGGATGCCGGCTCCGACGTGGCCAATATTCAAACCCTAGCCATTCACCAAGGCGATCATTATGTCGTCAACGGCCAGAAAGTTTGGACGAGTTATGGGCATATGGCTGATTATTGTCTTTTGTTAGTTCGTACCGATCCGGATTCCCGCAGAAATCGGGGACTGAGCTACCTGTTGGTGGACATGACATCATCCGGCATCGATGTCCGGCCTATGAAACAGATTACCGGTGAAGCCGAATTCAATGAAGTCTTTTTTGATGACGTGAACGTTCCGGTTGAGAATCTGGTCGGCCAAGAAGGGGATGGTTGGAAAATTGCCATTACTACCCTGATGTTCGAGCGCACCCTGGGGGATGCTATCCTCGGTGCGTTGTACGAAAAGAATATTCACAGAATGGTCGACATGGCCGGACAAACCAAACGTTCAGGGCGCCCCGTACTTGAGGACCCTATCGCTCGGCAGAAGTTAGGTCAGGCCTATATCGAGGTCATGGTACTTAAAAATCATGGGCTACGCAACCTTTGTGCCCAGCTCCAGGGAGGCATACCGGGACCCGAGGGGTCCATCGGTAAGCTTTTGTGGAGCGAAACCAACCAAAGGATCACCGAAGCCGCGTTAGGTATGCAGGGGCCCAGCGGATTGATTAGCGGTGATTCGGATTGGTCTGTCCAGAGTGGGTTTTGGCAATATGCTTTTTTAAGATCCAAGGGGAACACCATTGAAGCCGGCACTTCAGAAATTCAACGAAATATAATCGGCGAGCGCGTTCTCGGCCTGCCCAAGGATATGTCCCGCATGAAAAAGGAGGAGGTATAATCCATGGATATCAGTCTGAGTAAAGCTCAAAAGGATATTGCGAAAGAGGCGCGACGGTTTTTAAAAAAAGAATGCACCATTGATTATGTTCTTGACATGTATGAAGGTGAATCCGGTTTTGGCGACGACCTCTGGGACAAAATGGCCGCTATGGACTGGATGGCGATGCGTATTCCGGAAGCCCACGGTGGCATGGAAATGGAGCAGATCGATCTCAATCTGGTTTTGGAGGAAATGGGACGCGCGGCGGTTCCGGGGCCGTTTTTCTCGACGGTCATGCTGGCTGCCGAAGCTATTCTACAGGCTGGGAATGACGCTCAAAAAGAGAGATACCTTGCTGATATCGCCGATGGAAAATTAAAAGGGACGTTGGCGCTTTATGAATCCGACAGCGGCTCCAACCCGGGATATATTTATATGGATGCCCGGCCGGATGGTGATGACATTGTTTTAAACGGCACCAAACTATGTGTGCCCGATGCCCATTTGGTGGACATCATGGTATGTGCGGCTCGCACCGACGGCGGGATTACTCTTTTTCTGGTGGATGCCGCTGCAGACGGATTAAAAATTACACCCTTACCGACCATGGACGCCACCCGGAGATTGAGCACTGTGGAATTTAGTAACGTTCGGCTGGGGCCGGATTCAATCCTGGGAGTGCTCAATCAGGGATGGGAGCCCTTACAACGCGTACTCCAGCGCGCGCAAGTCGGGCTTGCTGCCGAATGTCTGGGCGGCGCCCAGTATGCCATGGAAACCGCGACCGACTATGCCAAGGTTCGGGTCCAGTATGACCAGCCCATCGGAGGATTTCAGGCGATTAAACATCGCTGTGCGGATATGTTTGTGGCGGTGGAAAGCTCGCGTTCGATTTTATACTGGGCGGCTTGGGCCCAGGATCATGGGGACGATAGAGAGGCCGCCCTGGCGGCATCCGCCGCAAAGGCATTTTGTGCGGAAGCCTTTACCAAGGTCACCGGCGGAGCGATTCAGGTGCTGGGTGGAACCGGCTTTACCTGGGAAAACGGCATGCACGTGTATCTTAAAAGGGCCAAAGCCAACGAAGCCGCCTTTGGAGATCCCGATTTCCATCGCGAACGAGTGGTTCAGTTACTGACAGAATGATCAGGTCTTATAAATTGAACGTCGGGTTCCATCCAACACCAAAGAAACAGTAACTTTTTGCGCTCGGAGTCCTGTGGTGTAGCTAGTACCCAAAATGAGCAAAAGTCGAGGGTGACCCGGCTTCAAGGCGTCCAAGGACGAAGCTGTAATAATCTACCGCGAGCCCTTGGCAACGCAGAAGATGGGGCGGCATCGGCTTTCCGGCAGGGTAAACAAAATGGGATTAAAAATGGATATTTACAACTCACTTATAGAGCATTTATAGTGTTGGGCCCATAATTTGAATATTGGTTGTTA
>WOR8_10003641_pt1 | contig 30305 bp, 31 predicted proteins | sample DeeMarSeWOR38_10_FD_19890 | JGI IMG/M metagenome (IMG submission 19890) | reverse complement strand
AAAAATTGCCGGGATACGGCCTGGATTCCGAAGACTTATGGCGGCACTCACTTTCGGTTGCGATGGGTTCGAAAATTATCGCTTCAAGGAAGAACCCGGAGCTGGAGATGGTGGCCCACACGGCCGGTCTCATTCACGATGTCGGCAAGCTCATTTTGGACCCCTTTGTCCTTGACGAGAAGGAGACATTCGAAGCGTTTATCGTCAGCGAACAGCAAACGTTTCTGGCGGCGGAACAGGAGATTCTCGGATTCGATCATGCCGAAATAGCCGCGGAGGTTTGCAAGAAGTGGAGCATTCCCATGGTCATATCATCCGCCATCCAATACCATCACAGTCCGTCGTCCTCGTCGGAAGTCGAGCTGGCCTTTATTCTGCACCTGGCGGATTACATTTCCCTGGTGACCGGTGCGGGCTACGAGAGCGATGACTACCTGTACGAGTTGGAAGAGGGCACCCTGGATTATCTCCAACTCGACGATAGCGATGTTAGCGACCTCAGCCTGGAGCTTATGGAATCGGTAGCCAATCTGCTGGACTCTTCCAATTAGAAACTGTTTAAACACTGCATCTTGCGCCCAATGGCGGCGTTGTTCAGCACAGCTGGATGCCCCGTTGAGTTTTAGTATAAGTCGTGTTTCTCCTCTTTTAAAAATGAGTCGATATGTGCTAAGAAAAGGTGATGTTGCGTCAACACGCTTCCTACCGACCAAACTCATTAACCGCAAAGGAGAAAACGATGGCGCTAATTCAATTTGTCGAACCCGACAAGGCCGACGGTCAGGCCAAGGAAATCTACGATACCATGCAGCAGCTTGCCGGTGTCATTCCGGCCCCGCTGCAGCTGGCAAGCGCCAGCCCCAGGGTGCTGGATACCTTCTGGCAATCGATTCAATACTATTCCAGCCATTCGAATCTGGGGTTCGCCCTGCTTTCCACTATCCGGTATCTGGTGGCCCAGCAATATGATTACCTTTTCTGTACCGGTTTCAATAAGAATCTGCTGAAGATGCAGGGGCTGTCGGATGAAGATATCGCCCGGATGGAAGCAGACCCGCTTCAGGCACCGCTGGAAGAAAAGGATCAGGCCATGGTGGCCTTTGTGATGAAAGCCGTCAAGACACCGGATACCGTTGAAAAAGCGGACATGGATCGGCTGCACGAGCTGGGCTGGGCCGACAGCGATATCCTGGACGCCCTGGTCCACGCCACCAATATGATCGGGGCCAGCATCCTGATGAAGACCTTCAAGATGGATCAGGCGTGCTAGATACACCATCGACAGATAACCGGCGCCCGTCGGCGATACCGGTCTGGGATCTTCCCACGCGGCTGTTTCACTGGCTGCTGGTGGTGATGGTAGCCGTGTCTTTTACCACCGGCAGCATCGGCGGCAATGCCATGCAGTACCACGAATGGAGTGGATTTGCGATCCTGATTCTGCTGACTTTCCGGATAACCTGGGGATTTGTCGGCAGCCGGACCTCACGGTTTCGTGACTTTGTAAAGGGACCTGCCGCGGTGTGGGGTTATGCAACCGCTCTGGTCAGGGGTAAACCAGAGCGTTATCTGGGGCATAATCCCCTTGGCGGATGGTCGGTGCTGGCCATGCTGCTGGCGTTGTTCGTCCAGGCTGCAACCGGTTTGTTCGCCAATGACGACATCATCACCGAAGGGCCGCTTTTTCTGTGGGTCAGCAAGCCGGTCAGCGACTGGCTCAGCGGCATCCACCGGTTGAATCGGGTATTGATCATGGCCCTTGTGGCCACCCATCTGGCGGCCGTGCTCTTTTATCTGGTAATCGAGCGCGAAAACCTAATCCAACCGATGTTGACCGGGATCAAATACCGCTCAAGCGGCGAGACGGCGCCCCCCGCTGCTTCCATCGGGCTGGCGGCCGTTGTGGCAGCCGCTGCCGGCGTCCTGCTTTATCTTCTGATCTATTGAAAATCTTAGGGCGAAACTCCGCTACTTGCGGGTTTCGCGGTGGCAGCCTTTGCAGCTCTGGGCGACCGAGCCAAACTGCGCTTTAACGGCATTGAAGTCGCCTCCTTTGGCGGCGGCGGACAGCTTGGCGACCTCCGCTTCAAATTGCTGGGCCATGCTTTTGAATCCATCGGGGTCCTTGAGAACCTCCGATTTCATGGTCGTTTTGCCCGTTTCGCTGCCGGGGAATAGAAACGCCTCCCAGGGCAGCTTCGCCAGGAATTCGATGACGGCCGTGTCGTCGGCAAAGACCTTTTGATCGTAGGGCTGCTCACCTTTGACCATTGCCCCCAGTCGACCGAAATGTTTGGCGATGACAAACATGACGGATTGACGGTATTTAACGGCATCATCCGGTTTTGCGAATTGAGCCCAGGCGGCCCCGATTAAAATTCCAAAAATTACCAGGATTGCGATCGTTTTTGCGACTGTCTTCATATTGCCTCCTTTGCTAGATGTCTTATACCTTGAAAGGGGGACACGATCAAGCCCAATTCCGGTTCTGAACTTTGCTTTGCGGTGCATCCCAAACAATGCTTTTGAACCCTTTAAATAATATCTTGACATCCATCGAACAATTATCTTAAAAATTGTTCATGTTTGATCAGTTGTGCATTCCGGAGATTTCCTCGATGGTAGATTATCAGCCAGACAGATGCTTTTTTTGGTATTATTTGGGGGGGGGTCGGTCTGCCTGGGGTATGCCCTGATCGAATCCGCAATTACAAAGGAGCAGTAAGCCGTGGGCATATCAAAACCCACGGCTTTTTTTATGCCTGCAGGGCTTGGGAACATTGAAACAGCCTTTTTGCGAAACCAGGGCGACCCAACCGCATTTAGCGGGCACGCTTCTATCAATTCTAAAGGAGTCGTACCAAGAAATGTCCAAACCCAATATCATATTAACCGGATTTATGGCCACCGGTAAAACCACGGTGGGCAAGCGGCTGGCAGCGCAGCTGGGCTATGCGTTTGTCGATACGGACGAGCTGATCGCCGAGCGCAGCGGGCAACCCATCGCCGAGATTTTCCGTGAAAAAGGTGAAGCCGCCTTTCGCCGCATGGAATCCGAGATTGCACAGGAGCTGGGTGAGAAAGAGGGCCTGGTCGTTTCCACCGGCGGCGGTTTGATGCTGAATCCGGTAAACGCGGCGGCCCTGGGCCGCCGGGGTAGGGTATTTTGCCTGGTGGCAACGCCGGAGGAGATTCTTGATCGTATTTCAAAAGATGAACATGTGAAACGGCCGCTGCTTGAGGCGCCTGATCCCATGCTTCGTATCGTGGAGCTCATGCGTCAGCGGGAAGTGGGCTATGGTCGTTTCCGGCAAATGGTGACGTCGGGTAAAACCCTGGACGAGATCACCCAGGAGCTGATCGGTATCCTCCAGGCCATTCCGGATTAAAGCTGCACTCGAATCTTCAGCACTTCCCATCCGCTTTTTTACCCATACAATACGGCTATTGCCTGTCGGAGCTTACCGATGGGAATCTGCCCCGGGGCGGAGGCTTCTTTGCCGATGGCGAAGGTAATGTCCGATCCGAATAGCCCGCCGGCCAGTCGCGTCACCCCGCCCTCGGGCCCCATTGACATGGTCACGATGGGTACCTTAACCGCGCCGGTGCGAGCCTTCAGGGTGGCGCCGAGCAATGTCAATACATCCGCATAATTTTTGGGCATGACGGCAAGTTTGGCAATATCGGCCCCCATAGACTGGGCCTGCAACAACTTGTCATGAATGGCGTTCTCATCGGGTGTTTCCGTAAAATTGTGGTAGGACAAAATCAGCTTGGTGCCGTTTTCCCGGGCGACCTTTTTGACCGTTTCGATAAATGACGGCGCATTGCACAGCTCGATGTCGACCAGGTCGATTCCACCGGACGCGATGCTTGCGGTGATAAGCTCCAGGCGTGCTTCCTGGGGTATTTCCCTAAATCCGCCCTCTGAATGGATTCGGCAGGTAAAAATCAGCGGAATCGGCCCGACGGTGCCCTGCAATACCTGCAGCGCCTCAAGACAGGAATTTTGATCCTCTATGGCCTCATAGCCATCGATGCGCCACTCGAGCAGGTCGGGGTTGAGTTGTTTTAATTCCAGGGCCTGTGCCAGAAGATCCGATTTATCACTGGCTACCAGCGGCAGACATATCAGGGGATCCGACCCTCCGATCACTTTGTCTTTTACGGTTACTTTGATGTCACTTTCTAGCCTCATCGTCACCTCCAGCAAATGATCAAGTGCAGGTCTTTTGGTTTGCCAACACCCGGCGCATTCGTCCCGGGAGGGTTCGTTCCAGGGTGTTTTCCAAAAACGCCACTGCCTCGACAAGGGCCGCTAGATCAATTCCGGTCGGCACGCCCAGGGATTCAAACATGTTCACGGCATCTTCAGTGGGTACGTTTCCCGCAGCCCCCTTCACGAAAGGGCATCCGCCCAAACCGCCGGCACAAACGTCAAAAGAGCGGACGCCGGACTCATATCCGCTGAATATGTTGGCCAGACCCAAACCGCGCGTATCGTGCAGGTGAAGCGAAATGAGAACATCGGGATATTCTCTTCTGAATACCGCTACCAGGTGCCGTATCGACCAGGGGTCGGCCATTCCGGTGGTGTCGGCCAGGTTGATTTCCCTGGCCCCGGACTGAATCATTTTTTCAGCCGCGTTGAGGACCGCGGATTCTGCTATCCGCCCCTCATACACGCAGCCGAAAACACACTGCAATCCGGCGCGGATATCCAGGCCGGCCGTCATGGCCTCGCGAATCAGGGCGGTCATGGAGGCAAGGGCTTCGGCTGCCGGCCGCCGGGCGTTTTTGCGGCTGTGGGTGTCGCTGACCGAAACGGACATGCTGACATGGGAAACGCCGCAGCTGAGAGCCCGCTCCAATCCCTTGTCATTTAAAATCAGAGCCGAAACCTCGCAATCGTCCTCCCGGCCGATCGTCCGAATGAGTTCATCGGTATCGGCCATCTGCGGCACGATCCGGGGGTGGACAAAAGAGCCGACTTGAATTCGCTTGATCCCGGCATTTCTCAACATCCGGTAAAGATGAAGCTTTTCTTCGAGGCTGAAAATGCGGGATTCCATTTGAAGTCCGTCTCTGAGGGCTTCATCTTGCAGAAGCAATTCTGGTACTGTGTCATTGCTGGTCATCAGGTAAACCTTTTAACAGCAGTCCTTGCCGATTTGCTTTGATTAACAAAAAATATCTTTTGAATGATGAAGCTTATACATATCCTTTCTGGAAACACAAGCAACAATTTGAAGGCAAAAACTAGACATTTTCCTGTAAGAATGATTTTTCTTCGCTTTTTCTTGCTACTGGGATGATCCTGAGCTATACAAACTGCCTACGGGTTAGAGCACCGAAATTGAGTGCAAAAGGAGATTGAACCAATGCCTAAATTGCAGGATGAAGTTGAGATAAACGGTATGCGGCTTCGCAACCGGATAGCCATGCCGCCGCTGACAACCAACTACGGCAGCCCTGACGGCATCGTAACCGAGGAGGTTCTAGAGTTTTACCGTGAACGGTCCAAAGATGCCGGCCTTGTGATCGTGGAGGCCAGTGCTGTAAGGGCCGACGGTCGCATATTAATGCAGATCAGCCACGCCGGGGCCCGCTGCTTTCCGGCCGGAGGAGAGCTGCAAGGGGCCTCGCCCTCGGGCTTTGCCTTCAGGGCCGATGTGGACCCGGTCACCATGAGCCCGGCTCAGATCGACCAGATGGTCGCCGATTTTGCCGCTGCCGCCGGGCGCGCGGCTGAGGCCGGGTTCGACGGGGTGGAGATCCACGGCGCCCATTTTTATTTGATCAGCCAGTTTCTGTCGCCCTTGACCAATCAACGCCGGGACCGTTACGGGGGCGATGCCCGCGCGCGGGCCACCTTTGCCCTGGAAGTGGTCAGGTCCGTGCGGGAGCGGATCGGGGAAAGCTATCCGATTTTATTTCGCCTCAATGCGGTTGAAAAGGTGGAAGGGGGCCAAACCCTGGCGGACGCCCTGCAGGTCGGCAAACTGCTGGCCTATGCGGGTGTGGATGCCCTGGATGTTTCGCTGATTGCCGGCAGCTCCTGGAAAGAAGCAGACGGTCGGCGCCTGCTGGTCGCCACCTCCGCCTTCCCCAAGGACCAGCCGGCCGGTGAAAATATTGAGCCTACCGTAGCGATCAAGGAGGCCACGGGCCTTCCCGTCATCGCGGTGGGCAAGCTGGGTGACGGCGATGTGGCCGCTGCAGCGGTGCGCGACCTGCCCATCGATATCGTCGCCATCGGACGCCAGATGATTGCCGATCCTGACGCGGCCGGCAAGATCCTGGCGGGCAAGGGCGATGAGATCATCCGCTGTGAAGAGTGCATGACCTGCTTTGCCACCATCGGCAAGGGCAAACCCATGGGCTGCAAGGTGAATCGGAATTTGCCCGGATCGCGTCGTACCTCCTGACGTGATAGGCAGAGACAGGTGTCCAAGAATAATTCGATCGGAAGGGTTGACATTTAAATAACTTTTCTTAGATTACCAATTTGGTGCTTTTGATGTGGACCGGTTATTAGCTGATTTGATTTCCTGCACCAGCAGGGGTGGCCCTCAGGGACCACCCCTTTTTTTATGATACAATTTTCCGTTTCAGATCGCAGCGAGAGAGGGGATGCGGCATGAAAGATCTGATTTCCGAAATTGTGCGAGCTCTCGTAGACCAACCGGATCAGGTTAGGATCTCTGAAATTGAAGGAGGCCAAACCGTCGTTTTGGAGCTGAGTGTTGCTAAAAATGATATGGGAAAGGTGATTGGCAAAAAGGGTCGCAATGCGATGGCATTAAGGACTATTTTGAGTGCCGCCGCCGGCAAGACTCGAAAGAGATATGTTTTAGAAATTATCGAGTGAGAATCTAGAATCTATAAATTCCGTTTCCTATGCCCCTATAGCCTCAGCACACAGAATGCAAAGATCGGATTCGGGCAGGATCATCTATTTTCCTTTTTGCCAAGAAACCTTAAATAGATATCGGCAGTTTCTTTTGGCTTTTCGACCATCGGCAGATGCCCCACATCCTCCATAATGGCCACCTGTGCGTTTGGCATGACAGAATCCAGAATTTTTGCCCCCGACACGTGCAAAGCCCTGTCGCTGTTTCCCCACAGGACCAGGGCAGGCACCATCGATCCGTTAAGGGCGTCTTCTAAACCTGTTTTTTTTGAAGTCTCCAGGATTTGCATCCATATTTTCTGATTGAGGGGACGGTTCTTAATGGCGTCCTTTGCCAGTACTTTTAGCATGGGACCCGGAATAAACGGTCTTTGGACAAATATAAAATCAATCAAGCGCCTGTATTCTTCAACGCTTTCTACCACCAGAGGATTGGAGTTGCCGGCGCTTAGTTGTCGGTGCATTTCGCTGGGCTCGGCCGAAACAACTCCGCCGGGCGCCACCAGCCACAGACTGATGACATTCTCCGGATGCTGGGCGGCATAGACACCGGCAATGTAGCCACCCATGGAACTTCCCCCCAGATGGAAACGCGAAAGTCCCAACCTGCGCACGAAAGCATGGACCCGATCCGCCTGGGCGGCGATCGAGTAATCTAAGCCAGAAGGACGGCTGCTTTCGCCAAAACCGGGCAGATCCGGTGCGACGACGTTAAAATGCGGTGTCAGGTGTTTGCTGATGCGCGTCCAGTTGTCTTTGTTGGCGCCGAACCCATGGAGCAGCAACAGCACATCACCCTGCCCGCCTTCCAGGTATTCGATATGCAATCCTTCCACTTCCAGGCGGTGTTGTTGGAGTCCGGCACGGCTTCTTTCCGCTTTCAGCAGAAGCTTGAAGGCGGCATCCGGAAATACATAGTAGACGCCAACCGCAGCCAGAAAGATGGCCAATACGCTGACTAATAAAATAATTTTCTTTTTCATTTCAATTCCGATCAATTTGCCTTTTTGAAATTCTCGGATGGCATTAGAAATTTGACAGGAAAATGAATACGTACTGCCCAGCGTTGCTGGATGACCCATCGGTCCTAGTTATTAAAGGTGCGCCTCCCAGCGTTGCTGGATGACAGATCCATTGTAATTGTCAGAAGTGCGCCTTCCAGAGCGTGTCCCAATTATCAAAACTGTGCATGTTGCAGCATCGTCATTCCGGGCTTGACCCGAAATCCAGTGCCCTTCGAATCCCTTTTACAACTGGAGGCCGGATCAAGCCCGGCATGGCGATCAGATAATGGTCGATTTTCTGAATTGAGACACAGTCGCCACCGCAGGGTTGATAATTATTTAGTAATCTACTTATGGAACAGTCCACTAGTGAACCATCAGAAAGGCATAGCGGTCCATTTTCTGATCGTAGTCGGTGCGCACGTCAATGGGAAACCCGAACTGGCGGACAGTCGAGTAAACGTCGACGGCCATGGCCTCCGGGGCGGGGCGGGCCATGCGCGGTTCTTTACAGGTTTCCCGGTCGCCGGTGCACTCCTTGCAAAAACAGCACGAATCCATGAACAGTAAAAAGGCCCGTTCGTAGCCCGCCAAAAAAACTTCGCGTTCCAGCTTGACCAGTCTGGCGTTGATCTTGCGCGACCAGGCATGACGGTCTTCGGGTTTTTTCATTTTGCCTTCAAAGTGCAGGATGATCGCATCGCCGTATTCGCTGAAAAACCGCTCGCATTCGGCCACCGACGGGGTGTTGGGCGGACAGGCACCGCCCCGACCGTATTCGCCGCAGCCGAATTTGCATTTCATGCGTACCCACTGGCTTACAATGATTTTTTTAGGATCGATCCACTTGTAGTCCGTGTAGCCCTTTGCTTTAAATATGCCATCCAGAATTTTCCGCTTATTCGCGCTAAGACCCATATGATATTTTCTCCTTTCCGATCAACAAAAGCTATGCGAGTGCGCTGAATCTGTAACCGCTTCCGATCGGCGGCTTTTTCTTAAATCCTTTTTGCTGTGATGGGTAACTGCATAGATAGGGTGGTTTAGAGGGATCTTTGAAAATAACGATTTCATCGACGCCCTTACCGCGGCAGGTATCAAGCAGCCGGGGGATTGCATTGCGGGTGTAGTCGTTCAGGGTCAACATTACGGCCAGGGACGATTTCGCAGGCGTTGGTCCTGCGCCGGTCCGGCTTAAGGCGGTTTCGAGTTCAACGACCTGATCGACTTGCTCGATAACTGGCCGGCGGAACAGAACCGTGGACGAATTCTGAAAGCGCTTAATTTCCGGACGCGTGATCGGCCAAAAATAGGCAAAAATTTCCACAAGCCTTATTTCGGTCCGGCAAAGGATCAACTCCGGCAAGCCAATTTGGAAATAGGACCGTCCTTGAATGCGTTTGGCCGATTTCGCATTGATTTTCAGAAGGGGGTCCGGCAGGTTCTGTGAAAGTTCGTAGACATGGGCACAGACGCGTTCTGCGTCATAATAATCGATTATTCTATACCCGAAAAAAGCCGTCGGCAAGACAAGGCTCAGAAACCGCAGCAGCTCTCTTCTTGATAGTCGACAGTCCATCCCCACCATCTTTGTTGTCGAGTTCTCTGCCTTTGCCCCTGTGTCCCTGCCAATCCGTTTAAGCCACGATGTGTCAGGCCCGCTCCATGGCGGCCTTGACCCTGGCGGGGGTCATGGGCAGCTGGAACACGGCGGCTCCGACGGCATCATGAATGGCCGTTGCGATCACACCACCCATGCCGATGATGGCGGGCTCGCCGCCGCCCTGGGGCGCCAGGTCCGGGTTTTCCAAAATAACGGTTTCGATTTTGGGAAGCCACGAAAACCTCGGGATCTCATAGGTGTCGAAATTCAGGTCGAATATCTCTCCATTCGAAAAGTGAATTTCTTCCCTCAAGGCATATCCCAATCCCATGGTGATGCAGCCTTCCATCTGGGTGGCCGCTCCGTCGGGGTTTACCACCACCCCCATATCCTGGGCACATACGACACGCTTGACGGCCACGCTGCCGCTTGTCCGCTCCACTTCCACCTCTGCCATAAAGGCCACGTAGGTGCCGGCATCGATTCCGCAGGCAATGCCGTGTCCCCGTCCGCTGGGCGGTTTCAAGGGCTTCCAGCCGAACGCCTTTGCCGCGGCCTGCAGAACGTTGATCATGCGCCGGTCCTTGAGGTGTTTCAGGCGAAACTGAAGCGGATCCGCTCCGGCTTTGGCGGCCATCAGGTTCAAATGCAAGTCGCGGGCATAGGTATTGGTGTTATTGGCCGGTGCCCGCCAGGGTCCGATGTCGAAAGGATGGTATTCACGGGCGCGACCGCGCCACCGTCCGTAAACCAGCTCCTGATGATGCGGAATATCATAGAATTGTTTGCTGCCCCGCATGCCGGCATAGTATACCTTATAATCCCAGAAGCTCATCCTGCCGGATTTGTCGAGACCGGATTTGATGCTGACGATGGCGGCCGGTCTGAAGGTATCGTAAAAGAATTCTTCGGCGCGATTCCAGGCCACCTGAACCGGTTTTCCGGTTCGCTTCGCCAAACGCGCTGCTTCAAGGGCTTGCTGGGCGGCCGATTTGCCGCCGAAGGCACCCCCGACGTAAGGTGTGATAATCCGGACCCGATTGGCGGGCAGGCTTAACTGCTCGGCGATGAGCTCTTTCACCCTGAAAGGGGTCTGGGCGGAGGCCCAAACCGTGAGTTTTTTGCCGTCAAATTCGGCGACGGCCGTGTGCGGCTCCATGGGCGCATGGGCCACATAGCTGTTCAGATACGTTTTTTCGATGACAGTCGAGGCAAGCTTTGCACCGCTTTCAAGGCTTCCCCCCTGGGACGCGATTTCCGGCTCCGGTGGTGATTTGAGCAAATGGTCAAAAATGGTCTGGTCGTCGGCACCGGCTGCGGGCCGGTCGAACTGGGCATTGATGTGTGCCAGTGCCTGTTCGGCAACATCGGGATGTTCATGAAGAACGGCGACAAAATCGCCCTCCTGGACAACCATAAGCCCGTCGGTCTTTTTGGCTTTTGGCGTAAAGCATCCCCGGAAACCGGATGTCTCCTGAGAATTGGGCCGCACCGGTCACTTTTTCGATGGCATCCCGCCGGGGAAACGATTTTCCCACGGTTTCATGCGCTGAAGACGGCTTTAAGGGCGGCACGGAATTTAAGTGCTTTTCGATGATGCGGCCCTTGGTGAGTTCACCGTAACTAACCCGGCGCTCCGGTTTTGAGGCTACATAGACGTATCCGTCCTTTGTAACCAGACGACCGATGGGGGCCTTCAGATGATCGGCGGCCAATTCCAGCAATACCCCTCGGGCCTCGCTGGCGGCCTCGCGCAGAAATATGCCGAAATAGCGGATGGAAAGGGAGCCGAAGGTTCCGGCATCCCACGGGCACAGATCGGTATCCCCCATTATGATATCCACCGCATTATAATCTGCATGCAGCTCTTCGGCCAGCAACTGGGGCAACGATGTCATGACACTCTGGCCCATTTCGATCTTGCCGGTATACAGGACAACCCGGTTATCAGGCCCGATTCTCAGAAACGCGTTAAAATCGGTGGGGATGCCGGTGCCCAAAAAACCGGCTCGCTGTGTGCGTGCCCGGGCCAAGCGATCAAAGCCGGTGAAGTAGACGATGATCCCTCCGCCCAAAATCCCCAACCGCTTCAGAAATTCACGTCGGTTCATGGAGGTGGCCGGCATCATTTTTTCCCTCCTTTCATCTCTTGCGCCGCGGTTTCAATGGCCTGAATAATCCGGGTATGGGCGCCGCATCGACACAGGTTATCATCCATACCCGCGATGATTTCTGATCGCGACGGCGTGGGATTTTCCGCCAGCAGACCGTATGCTTTAAGAATCATGCCCGGTGTGCAATACCCGCATTGGAAACCGGCATGCCGGACAAACGCCTCTTGCAGTGGATGCAGCCGGTCGTTTTGGGCCAGTCCTTCGATGGTGATGATCTGGCTGCCGGCGACTTCTCTGACCGTTTTCTGGCAGGCCAGCTCGGCTGAATCGTCGACCAGCACCGTGCAGGCGCCGCACAAGCCTTCACCACAGCCGTACTTCGGACCGGTCACCCCCAGATCGGTGCGCAAAACCCACAGCAGCGTCCGTTCACCGTCCACTTTCAGGCGTACCGGCCGACCGTTGACTTTAAATTCAATCGTTTCTTTCATAAAAGGCCTCCCGTCCAGAATTGGACCAAGAATTAATATCGTGAAGGGTACAATAATAAGGCAGCCGCAAGATGATTAATATTTCAGGATACGTTCAGGCATCACGGGCGCTGGAAAGGTTCAGGATCGGATCAGGTTCAGCTTGAAAAAAGTTTTTTCAGCATACATCAAAAGAATCGGATGCACAAGACATTCAAACAGGGATAAAATTTTTAATATTTGAACAGGTTCATATGACCGGTCCGCACCGAGTCAACGATCAGTTTGCCGGCCAGCTTTAATTTTGCCAGGCGGCCTTTCTTGCCGGCCATCATGATGTCGTGCAGATCTTCGCGGGTTTGCGGCGGTCTCACCTCGGCAGGCTTTTTGACAAGGTTGATGGATGCTGTCGGGCAGGCAGGCACACACACCCCGCATCCGATACAGCGGTTACGGTCCACCACGGCCGGCTGCTTTTTGGCTGCAACGCTCACCGCAGCGACCTGGCAGCGTTTGACGCAGGCGCCGCATCCTTCACACGTGGCGCTGTCCACGGCGGCATAAAAGTTGGCCACCCAGAATTCCAGTGGTTTGGGAAGATCCTGGTGAATCCCCAGCATCCCGCAGCAGCATCCGCAGCAAGAACAGATGAACGCGGCTTTTGCCGTATTGGACGGCTGAAGGACCAGCCCCTGTTTCTGGATTCCCTCCAGCCTCTGTTCCAGTTCGCCGGCTGACGCGACCAGGTGGCCGGCGCGATGGAAAATCGTTTCCAGGGGCTCGTATTTGTGACTCAGGCAACAGGCAATCCCAGCCTCTTCGGGGGTAAAAATGTGCTTCAGCAGTTTTATCTCAACCCCGGACCGGGTAGCCGGAAATCCGACCGCCTGCCTGTCCAGATGCCTTTGCAATCTGGTATAGACCTGATTATCCTGCTCCATGCAATGCCTCCTGAATGATGTTTAAATTAGACCGCACAAGGGGCTGCCGGTCAAGGATTCTTTTGCATCAGACTTGGTATAATTTGGACCAGGAACCCGTCGCGACTTAATTTCTCATATAGGAGCCCAATTCAAACATTTGGTTTCATCAATGTATCCTGGTTTGCAATTCTGTAAATTACGACGGAAGGTCTGAGGACTTTCAGTCGCTCCTGCTATCAGCGATGAACTATCAGCTATGAACTTAATATGGCTATGGGCTATCGGCTTCGAGCTTATCTATCTTCTCAGTATTCGGATCCAGCGCCAGACATTCAACAGCCCGAAAAGGGAAGCGGCCACATAGGTCAGCGCACAGGCTGTCAGAATTTTTTTAGCGGCGGCAACATCGTCGGCCGGAATATACTCGCCGGAGGACAGCAGGGGCAGGGCGCGGTTGAAGCTGGCATCGAACTCGGTGGGCAGTGTCAGCAGGTGCACGATCACCGGTACCCCCAGGGTGGCCAAGCCGCCCAAAAACATCAATAAGCCGACCGACGGGGCGCGGGTGAGAGCCGCCAGCACCGGAATGGCCATCATGATAACGGCACCGATCCGCTCCACTTTCTGGGCTGTGCCGATCATTCGGGTTCGGGTTTTAAGGGGCCTGTAACCGGCCTGGTCCTGGATGGCATGTCCGACTTCATGGGCGGCAACCACCACCGATGTAAGGGTTTTGCGTCCGCAGGTGTCCTGGGTCAGGCGGATGGTTTTTTGCTGGGGGTCATAGTGATCGGCGGTAGCGGTCACCTCCAGCTTGACGTCTTTTAAATCCAGGCGTTGCAAGAGCAGCCGGGCCAGATCGATGCCGCTGCCCGAAAAATATTCCTGCCGGTTGTAGCGGTTTAATACGTATCTGGCCCAAAAATGCGGTCCGAACAGGGCGATGATGGCAAGAGCAATAAGATAAATCATTCGGTTTAATAGCGGCAGCGCCTGAATATATTTAGCTTTTGAGGCACCCTGCCGGCTTTAAATGGTAATGGCCTACCAGTTTTCGGCCAGCAGTTCAAAAACCCCGCGGGGCTTCACGCACGCCGGGCATTTTTCCGGCGCCTGGTTGCCTGTGTGCAGGTAGCCGCAATTGCGACAGCGCCAGACCATTTCCCGGTCGCGGTGAAATACGCGATCGGCTTTGAGGTTGGCAGCCAACTCCCGGTAGCGCTTTTCATGCTGCTTTTCGGAAACACTGATGGCCTCCCAGGTTTCGGCGGCCCGCCCAAAACCCTCATCGCGGGCAATGTCGGCAAAGCCCGGGTACATGTCGGTATGCTCAAAACGCTCGCCGTCGGCTGCCGCCACCAGATTTTCGTAGGTACCCCTGATGGCCCCGGCCGGAAAAGACCAGGTGATTTCCATCTCGCCGCCATTGAAAAATTTGAAAAACCGCAGCGCGTGCTCGCATTCCTGGTTGGCGGTTTCCTCGAAAATGTCGGCAATCTGGGCGTAGCCCTCCTCGCCTGCACGGCGGGCGAAATAGGTGTAGCGGTTGCGGGCCTGGGACTCACCGGCAAACGACGTGAGCAGGTTTTTGGCCGTTTGGCTATCTCTGAATTTTACCACGCCAAACCTCCCTTATTACGGCTAATCCGAAGCATTAATTTTTTTACTCTTCGATTTCGATGGCCTGCGGGACGCACTCGGCGGCGGCCTGCCGGACAAGGTCATGGTACTTTTCCGGGATTTCGTCAAACTTGACGATGGACAGCAGCTGGTCTTCGTCGTATTCGAATACCTCCGGGCAAAGATGGTTGCAGTTGCGATCCCCCATGCATTGGCTGTTGATGCGAACTTTCATTTTTGTCTCCTCTGGGCCTCCGCGGGCCGGCTGTTTTTGTTCAAAACGATTCTTGGGCACTCAATCGACGTATAGCGGAAAAGAGTCAAATGATCAAGATGTTCAATGCGATGGTTCGGGAGTGATGACGTATGGTCTGTGGAAGGGGTAATAGAGCTGGAAAATCACCTCCGTCTGGAAGCGATATAGACCTAACAAAAGGGCAGAACCGCTTCCGGTTCTGCCCCGGTTACTGATTTATTGCGGATTATTTCTTAATGCTCCCTTTCCACCACTTGACCTGTTCGGGCCGTTCGTACTTACCCTTATCGAACCAGACAAAGGTTGCTTCGAGGTCATTGCCGCTTACGCTGCCGGTGTAGGTGATTCTCCCATATTTGTCACTGTATATATCGGCCGTGAAAAATATTCGATCTCCATCTACTTTGGATGTGTAATAAAAATTTGCCATTCGCAAATCTGATTTCGTCGTCTTCAGAATCATTCTTGCCGATTTGTCCGTTTTTGCCGGCAAAGGTTTTTCCATCGAGGATGCCGGAGTGGGCAGGGGCGGCAACAACAAAGAAAAGCATGGTTAGCCAGATGGCGATGACTTTCTTTCTTTGCATCGTCAGTACCTCCTTTCGCCACTGAATTTTAAGTCGGAGTGACTTTTTGTGAAACGGCCATCAGAAATGGTGTGATAGACATTGCGGAGAGGATCCGGTTGCGGGTCAGCGATATGGTGTGATCAATTTCAGGATCAGGCGGCTAAGAAGCTACCATCTGTCCAATGGCATACCTTAAACTACCACATTGTGTCAGCTTGTCAAGGTTTGCGGATCCCATCGATGTTTTCCAGGGATAACGACCCTCCGTGAATACGAGAAGCGATTCCAAAGATGTCTACAAGCTGAAATCCTCCAGCAGGCCCCATAGCAGGCTTTCCACGCCCGGGTGGGGCAGGGGCTGGGAGGGGATGAGGCCGGGGGTGTAGCCCCTGCTGATGAAGGGTTCGACCAAACTTGGATTGCGGCTGATGATATGCACCGGGACCGACCAGGGCTGGTTCTCGCCGGTAATTTTAAGGCTGGGCTGGTGGTCCCCCAGAATGATAATGATCTGGTCGTTGGCGGCCGTGCGCTCCATAAAGCCCACCAGTACCTGCCAGTCGTAGATGATCGATGTGACATAGGCTTCCGAGGCATTTTTCAGCTCGGGCCAGATGACCGGGAACCGAATCGGCTCCAGGTGTTGGTAAATGGCGCCATCTCCAATCTTTGACCAGTCGACGATATAGCGCGGCATCTCATTAAAGGGTGCGTGGCTGCTGATTAGCACAAACTCGATAAAAAGGGGTTCGGAGCGGTTCTGGATTTCGGCACGGTAGACAGCGTCGAGCACATATTGGTCCGTCATGGGCGCCCAGCCGAATTTGCGACCACGGTAGTCGAAGTCCGGGGCATAATATTTCTTTTTATATTTGTAAAAGTCGCCGGACGGCCAGGGCCAGATGGTCCCTGGCATCACACTGACGGTGCGGTACCCGGCCCGGTTAAAATATTCGGCCATTGGCTGGACCGGGGAGGTCAGTAAAAGATCATAATGCAACTGGCCGTTGATGGCAACACCGCTGGCCAGAGCAGCGTGGGTCAGCCAAGATGAACCGCCGTAGGCCGGCGAAATCAGGAAATTAGAACAGGTCAGATAACTCTGGCCGGCCAGCCGATTCTCGGCATCTTCAAGGTATGGTATGATCAGCGGGGAATGGCGCGAATCGCCAAAGACGGCATGTCCGTAAGATTCGATGAAAAAGACATAGACGTCGCTGCCGTCAAGTTTTGTCAGCGGTCTGGGAAAGGTCCGGCCTTTCTGAACGGCTTTGTCCAGGGCGGCCTGGTGCTTTTTGATGGTAGCGCTTAGGTGCAGGATAAAATCAAACTCCGCGGCCACCCGATGCAAGATGCCGGGCGCGAAAACATGGGCGGCCCGCCCTTGGGTCCAGGGTTGTGGGCTGTAAAGCAAAATTCCCAGCAGGACGGCTGTTGTTGCGAAAATCCCGCTCCTCCGGCGCTTACTGATAAAGACATAAATGGTTTTTAAGGCCCTCGCTACCCCCCAGGTTATCAGGCCCAGGGCTGAAACGGCCAGCAAACATCCCAGGGTGAAAGTTTTCAACGGTACCGTGCTGTAAAGCAGAAAAATAAGGTCGGGCAGAAACTGCGAGTCAAGGTATAAATTAAACGGACGGAAAAAATAGGTGGGTACAAGGCTGTCCGCCAGGCGAAACAGACGCAAAAAAATGACGAACAGTGTCGCCGGCAGGTAAAGGCCGGGATGAACCGGAAGCCGCAGGCAAGCTGCCAGAGCCACCAAAATCAGGACAACAAAAATTTCGGGGGAGATCAGCATCAGCTGGCCGATTTGATTATCCCCCGATGGATAGCCAAAATTCATCAGGGCATTGAGAAAAGCGATACTGGCCACAAAGCCCGCAATCTGACTCAGGGTTTTAAGGCGTTGCCTGTATCTTCTACGATGGTCTACCGCGGTTTTCATTTGATCATTGATAAAAGAAAAGCATGTATTTTCTGCAAGCTGTCTCGCCACAGCGGCCGGCCGTGATAGGTTTTCAACGCTTCCCTGCCATAGCCTGCCAACTGCTCGCGGTCTTCATTTAATTGGGCGATCTGTCGTGCGAAGGCATCGAGGCTGCCGGGAGGGATCAGGACACCGTTGATGCCATCACGGACGAATTCTTTTAATGCGCCGCGGCCGGAGCCCACCACCGGAAGCCCCCAGGCCATGGCCTCGAGGCAGGCGATCCCGAAACCCTCATAGGAAAAGGGCAGGACAAACACATGGCTGGATTCGAGCTGTGCGGCCAGCGCTTCGCCGTCCAGCGGTCCCGGCATGTCAATGCGATCTTGAAGCCCGTGCCGGGCGATCAAGGCCTTTACCCGGTTGACGTAAGCGCGATCCATGGTCAGGCTTCCGATCAGGTTAAGACGCCAGGTTGCCGGCGGCAGCCGGGCAAGGCCTGCTATCAGGGGCAGGATGCCCTTGTTGGGTGTCAGGTTGCTGACACAGACGAGCTGCAGGGGACCGCGGCGGCGGGACCGGGTATCGATGAGGGTCGTGGATGGCAGACAGCCCAGGCGGTCACCCCCCGGAGAGGCCACCACGTAGGGCCGCGGCCTGCTCACCAGCGATTCGACACCGGCGCGGGTGGTCTCGCTGTTGAAAATAAATCCGTCCACCGAACTTAAATACCGTCGTTCAACAGCCTGATAGAACAGTCGCTGGAGTCGTTTTAATGGCTGCCGGCTCAGGACCTGATGGACAATGGTGATCAGGGGGCTGGTTTGCCGGCGTTTGATGCGTCGATTAAGATATGCCAGGGACGGATGTACCAGGCCGTCCTGCAACAGCAGACTGCAGCCATGATCAACCAGGCGCCGGAAGAGCCGACCTGAAAAATTGTCCGCCAGGTTGTAAACATAGCGCTGCTGCTTTAAAGCAATGACCGCCACGGTATGGCCCCGTCGCCGCAGGTCCTCGACCAGCAGGCGGTCATACAGCCAGCCGCCGGTCAGATTGTCCAGGCGGCCGTAAATGATCAGGCCGATATGCATCAAATCGCTTCCCGGTATTCAGCCCATGCCGACTCGTTTTCCCAGATCCTGACCTTCAAAGCCGACAACGCGGCCGTGTCAATATGTTTTGCCAGCGCCTGGCAACATATTCGGGCAAAGTGTTCGATGCTGGGATTTAAGCCTTTGAATTCCGGCAGGCGGTTGAGGTCGGCGTCCCGAAAGGAGTCTACCAGGTGATCGAGCCGGGCTTCCACCTCGCAGATATCGATGAGGTATCCGTGTCGATCGAGCTCTATTCCATAGCAACGGACCTCAATAACATAGTGATGGGCGTGAGGCTTATTTTCGCAGCCCCACTCACCGCCGACAAGGGCATGTTGCGCGATAAAATCACGTCTGACGGCTACTGTATACATCCACAGCTCCTTAGGCATACTCCAGAACCACCTGAATGTCGGTGGCCGGATCCTTATCGATCAATTGATAGGCCTCCGGGGCCTGCGCAAAAGGTACCCGGCGGGTGATAAATCTTGCCGGCCGGATTCGACGAATCATGTCCCAGGCGACATCGAAGCGCCGTTTGTGCGTCCAGCGGGCCGCCAGGTCCGGAGTCAGCGTGCTGACCTGGCTGCTGATCAGATGCAGGCGCCGGCGGTGAAAGCGGCTGCCCAGGTCGACGGCTGCCGGTTTGCTGCCGTACCACGAACCGACGACAATGCGGCCGGCAAACCCGGTGACGGCAATAGCCTGGTTCAGGGCATCGGGATTGCCCGACAGTTCATAGGTCAGGTCCGCCAGGCCGTTCAAACCATCGTTTGCAAAGCAGGCGCTGATTTGCGCGGCCGCCTCCGGCAGGCCGGGATCCAGGGTGAGATGGGCGCCCGCCCGTTGCGAAGCATCGCGGCGCAGTTCATAGGGATCCAGGGCCAGCAGGGCCGCCAGCGGAAATTGGGCCAGCAGAGCGGTCGTCAACAGCCCGACCACGCCCTGGCCGAAGACCGCGACCTTTTCCCCGATGACCGGTCTTCCGTCCATCAGCAAATTAACAGCGGTTTCCATGTTGGCCAGAAACAGGGCCTCCCGGGGGTTGATATCCGCCGGAACCGTGATAACGCTGTCGGTGTCGGCGCTAAAACAGCTCTCATGGGGGTGCAGGCAAAATACGGTCTGCCCGATCAGGTCCCGGCTGATACCGCTGCCGGTAGCGATGATCTCGCCGACGACAGCGTACCCGTATTTGAACGGATATTGCAGGGGATGGCGCAATGCAGGGATCGTGAGATCAGCTTCTGTGTCGGCAGGAAACAATCCCCGGTAGATCATCATTTCCGTCCCGTGGCTGATGGCCGAAAAGCGAGTTTGAATCAATACCTCGCCGGTCGCCGGCTGCGGCAATTTTTCTTCGATGATGCCGATCTCATACGGCGCTTTGAATACAAGCGATTGACGCGTCATGACGCACCCCACTGTGGCCGGGCCCAGAGAATAAGATCCTTACCGATCTTCTGGTAATGAACATCATCCAGCTGAAGATAAGCCTTTGATCGGTAGCTGTGGGTATCGAGGACCGGCAACCCGCCGACCAGTTTGGGTGCAACGGTTACCACAAACAAATCGGCCAGCCGCCATCTGATAAAGCTGGTGATCACCCGGGCGCCGCCTTCAACCATCAGGCTGTCGATTTTCCGTTCAGCCAGTTGCGCCATCAATGCCCCAAGATCAATCCAGCCATTATCGTCACACCGGCAGCTGATCAGCGTCGCCCCCTTCTGCTGCAGCCGGCGATACCGGCCGTTTGTTGCAACATTGCCGTTTACGATCCAGGTGCTCAGATCCTGACGGGTGACAAGTTTGGCGTTCGGCGGGGTTCGCAGGTTGGTGTCGAGGATAATCGGCTGCGGGCTGTCACCGACCACAAGCCGGGTTGTCAGGCTGGGGTTATCTGCCAGCACGGTGCCGATCCCCACGAGGATCGAGCGGTTCAGGGCTCGCAGTCGGTGGGTCAAGTGCATGGATTCCTCACCGCTGAGCTGCATCTGTTGTCGATTCACGGTCGCAATGCTGCCGTCGAGGCTCTGGGCATAAGTGACGGTGACAAACGGTCGCCCGTTTTCGAGCCGAAAATGACGCGCCTTGTTGATGACCTTTTTAAAGTCTTCGATGGATTTAATTTGAATTTTCATGGTGACACACCATATGCCAATCTAAAAAAAAACCGGCCAGAAAAGGAATCAGAATCAATACGGCCGCGACATGGGTGAGAGGCGGGGAAAACAGCGGCAGTAAAACAAGACCGAGAAATGCCATTTGAAGGCCGGCCATCAAACGGGCACCTCGGCGCCGCTTTACCTCACCGCACCTTCGGCCGGTTTTTTTTCTCAGCCAGACGGCCAGCCTCAGCAGATACCAGGCCAGGCCAGCGCTGATATAAAATTCCGGGAGCTGACCATAGCTCACGGCCACAAATGATGCCACCAGGATCCCCAGGGCATCGATACGGGTATCAAGATAGATTCCCAGAAGGGTCTGGTTGTCCGTCATTCGGGCCACCCAACCATCGAGGGCATCACCCAGTGTTGCGGCGATAAAGAGAATTCCGGGCAGCCACCCGGCTCCTTCGGCCGGGTATAAACGGCCGGGCCAGGGCTGCCACCAGAACCCCGCCAGCATGGCTATCAGCCCGCCGCGTGCGAGAGTGATCCAGTTGGCAGCTCCCAGGGAAACGCTCATTCGCCCATCCTGGCAACGCCGGTTGAACCTCAAATTACGTTGCAGAATAAAGAGAATATAAATGATGACCGGCGCCGCCTGCAGGATCCACCTCAGAGGAGAGATTGATGGTTGGCTCCATGAAATGACAGCCGACCCGACCAGCAAGAGGGATACCCCGGCGGCCAGTGCAACCCACCACTGATCATTTAAGGAAAGCATTTTGAAGCGGTTGTTCATGATTAGCTGTTTCATGGTGGTGCGATCGCTTCAATTCCAGGTAGAGTTAGGGCATGGCAGTGATTATCTGCCTGCATCGGGCAGCCAGTATGCTTAACCTGATAACATATGCGTACGAAAAAGCCCAGGATTTTCAGTGACCTGCATTGCGCGCATTATCAACACACCAAATCTATCCACGGTATCATGCACCGAATGCAGACCGATAAAAGAAAACCACCCTTGCGGCCTTTAGCCGGATGGCCGCCTAGCAGGATATATGGCGGTGGACGGAAAAGCGCGGGAAAAGAGGGGGGATCTTGGATTTGCTGGATGCCTGTTAATTGGTTGATATATCAGTTGGAGTTCCCATTCTCCCCGGCGGTCAATGATCGAGCTGGATGCTTCCCTGCCACCCCTTCATAAAAAGCCAGGATGGTTCGCATATCGGCGGTAATATTTCCGGAGGGATGGATCATTGGACCGATGCCGCCGGCCTTGCGTCGATAATCGAGATAGCCAAGCACAATGGGGACCTCTGCGCCGCAGGCGATGTGGTAGAATCCCGTTTTCCATCGCAAGACACGTTGGCGCGTTCCGGCCGGTGCGATGGTTAGAATCAACTGATCATGGCGGTGGAATTGCTGAACCGACTCTTCAACCAGATTCCGGGATTGGGAGCGCTGGACCGGTATGCCGCCCAGCCATTGGAAAAATCCCCTGAAGGGCCGGCGAAAAATGGTTTCTTTTCCCATCCAGCGGATGTTGGCCCTTAAAGCAAAGGCCATCAACAGGGTGTAGGGCAGGTCCCAGTTGGAGGTATGCGGGGCGCCCACCAGTACGAATTTAGGGATCGGCGGCAGCCGACCCTCGATGCGCCATCCCGCCAGGCCCAGGATTAAACGGGAAGTCCGGTACAAAACCGCTTTCAGCACCGGGGTGTTGAATATGGTGAGGTTCACGATGTTTGCTTTCTTTTGAAAACATTGCCGCCGTTCAGATCGGTCGGCTATCCACTTATAGTAAGCACGGTTTGGCAAGAAAGCAAAGTCTCGGCGAAAGAGGCATACGCGTTTAGGCGACCATGAACTGTCAGCTTCCAGAAGCGTGCGCATTTCAGGTTGATTGGTTGTTTTCAAATCCGCCTGAGGCGGATTACAACCGCAACGTTTAAAGCACTGACGTGCTGTGGTCTTCCCCCGCCCATAAGGGCGGGGAAATTGAAGTCACCCGCTGTGCGCCTGGTCGTTCACTCAAGCAGCTTTTTAATATCGGCGATTTTATCTTTTACCCCGACATAGCCCTCTTCAATGGTTTGCTCAACCTGATCGAAATCCATCATCTTCAACTGGCCGACACGCGGCTGAATGAGTACGTCCGGAGGCTCCACCGCCAGGTTAATGCGGGTGATGCGCTCCTGCATGATATTGATGGAGTTCATGACGGTGTCGATAATATCGGGCGTAGATGATTCCCGATGGAGCAGTTCACTGATTTTGTTCGTAAAACTAGTTTCAGCGTGCTCGTAATAATCCACCATCTTTTTTAGCAGTTCGCTGTTGTAGGCCGGAGAATCACCCTTCCTGGGGAACGCGGATATGGACGACTCTGGGGGCTTTTTGTGCGAAACAAGCCCGCTGTTGAGATCAACGGCTATCACAACGTCGGCTTCCAGGGCCCGGGCCGCGCCGACCGGCACGGGATCCACCAGACCGCCGTCCACCAGCCAGCGGCCCTTGACCCGCACCGGTGCAAAGAGCCCCGGAATGGACATGGTGGCCCTGAGGGCGTTAAGGATATTGCCGGATTTCAGAACGACTTTTTTGCCGGTGGCCAAATCGGTGGCCACCATCATAACAGGGATTCTCAGCTCGGAAAAATCCTCGGCATCGGTGTGAAAGGAAAACAGCTCTTTTAACCGTTTGGTTCCGTTGAGGATCCCCGAGCGCGGAAACACCACGTCAAAATAAGAGAAGACCTTTTTACCGTCCATGCTGAGGACAAACTCCTTGAGGCTCTGGAGACTGCCGCAGGCGTAAAGCGCGCCGACATAAGAGCCCACGCTGCTGCCGACAACATAGTCGATGGGGATGTTTTCTTCTTCCAATGCCTCGATGGCCCCGATATGAGCCCAGCCGCGTGAAGACCCGCTGCCAAGGGCCAGACCCACCGTTTTGCGCGATGCCATTTTTTCTCCTATCCGTTGTTTGAGACGGCTTCGAATGTTTTCGGTATCCTACCATAGGCCGGTTTTAACCACAATTACAAGAAGAACTTCGGGAAAGTTTTATCCCCCCAAATGACTATATTTTTTCTTGACACGATGCCACCAGTTTCATATAAATTCTCGTACCTCGCCCTGCTTTAAATCGTGTCAGTGAACCCGCACACCGATGTTTCCAGCAGTATAAAAGCTGCGGTATCCAGCGGGTCCGCCGTCATGCAATCCATATTTTCCAACTTTTTCAACTAGAAGTGTTTTCAAAATCTTAGATCACGTCCAAGTTTTTAGCCGGAAAAGATTTCGCGGGTCTCATACAGGGACAGTATGCCAATGAAGAAATCTCTCATACTTCCAGCCGTTATTTCTGTGGTGCTCCTTTTAGCCGTAGCTGAGTCGGGGGCATTTTGCCCGGTTTCGTTTTTCCCGGGAGATGTTGCCTGTGATGCCCAGGGTGAATTCGGCTGGATCGGCCCCTACCATCAGGGGGCTACCGTAAGCCCGAACAGTCAGATAAATGTCAGCGTCACAGGGGGCTGCCCGCCGTATACGTGGTCGTTGAGCGGAAGCGGGTATTGGCTGGTAAATGATTTTACCTATAACGAGGATAATACAGTATATACGGACAGTGACATAGCCTGTTCAGCCACGATTTCGGTTTTGGATAGATATGGAAGCCAGCTAACCGGTTATCTGCGGGCGCCGGGCAAATGGACATTAATAAACCAGGGCGTGTGCGAGTTGTCTGGATTGCCGACATCCAGCAGTCATAATTCCAGTAGGCATGAAGATTACATAATTGTCGGTAACAAAAAGCAAGTGCAAAGAATCGGCATACCCTGGAAATCGGGGGGAACTTGTCGGACCCCCAGACCGCAGGTGAATTGTCAGAGTATTTGTGAGGAAAAATGCGCTAGCGGCTGTGATGAATGTATAGCCTATGATCCCTGGCTCGGCCAGGATAAGAGCCGGTACGAGGAGCTGGTCTACGCCTGGCCTTGTTTCGGCGCCATCACCTATTATCCGGATGGAAAGTGCCAGGGGAAATGGTCCAAAGGCGAGCTGTGTGCCAGGGTTGTTTCGCTGCAGTACTATGAGTGGCAATGTAACAACTAAAATTCGGAAGCTGAGTCTTCTTCACCGGCTGTACCCAGCAGAGGGCCCAACGCTTCATAGGGTGCATCGAGCTCGATGCCGAAGTGGGTTTTCAAAGCATCGAGGTACACCTGGCCTTCGGCGAGCTCCTGAACATGCTCTTTTTCTGAGGAAACCGTTTTCAGTGTATTATTGAAGAGGGTGATCGTACCGTCAGGCACCGGGAGGGCCGCCACGCGGACGAATGTAAAAAACGAGTTGGGATGGGTGGATGTGTAGTAATTCCCATAGGCGATGTCCGCAGGGTACACACGCCCCAGATCGAAACTGTAAAGATCCTGCCAGCCACCGCCTGTTAAATATTGGAGCATGGTGCCGAAATGTTCCGCGTCCCTGAAGCGATAGGTAAATCCATCCTGGGTTTTCGGCTGATCGAGCTCCAGCGGAAGCGGCGCGCGCAGGTTGTGGTTCCCGAAGCCCACGTCGGTAATCCATTGCCTGCCCTGAAGGCTGACGAGTGCAATTTGATGCCCGCGTCCCGAGGGTATGCCGGATAGGTGAACCCGGGCTAAAAGGGGCCGGGCGTCAAAGCCGAACGCCTTGAGGGCCATCAGAAACAGGCCGTTTAGCTCAAAGCAATAGCCGCCCCGCGGCCTGGTTACCAGTTTGTCGAAAAGCGCCTCCGGTTCAAGCGATATCTCACGACTCAGCAGGATATCGAAATTTTCAAATGGGATCGTGAAATATTGCGCACGGTGGAGGGCTTCAAGCCGATCCTCTGTCGGCTCCACAACCCCGGCGTAGTTCAATCGCTCGAGGTACTTATCAAGTTTGAATCCATGCGCGCTCATCATTTTTCCGAAGGTCAGAATTAACCGCCCTGCATTTGCTGCCGATGGATGTATTTGACGCTGTAGAGCCTGCCATTAAAGAAGTACGCGCCCCAGCAGACCTCACCCTGTTTGATATGGACCTGGTAAGTAATCGCGCGCTTGCGAGCGCTTTGATCTACCATGACAAGCTGGCCCTGCCTCCAATTGCCCACCGCCTTCCGGTGGCCCCGGGCCTGTTGAGCCCCGGCCGCTCCCCCATTGTCGGTCTGGTGGCCGCCCTGGTTCCTGAAGCGCCGCTCCCACAGCTCATAATTATTTCAGGGGTCGGGGCGTTTTTCTTTCAAACCCTTTCTAAAAGCGAAATGAATGATCGTTTGCAGGCGATTATTCATGCAGCGCTCTACGCAAAAAAAAAACTCCCCGACCCTTCAATTATTTATATTTGCTGAAATCGACACCCCGTTCGCTGGCCCGTTTTTCGTACCAGTCCATCTCGTTTTCAGGCGGCGGGATAATGTCTGCGGGTTGCTTGCGTACCAGGGAGATAGCCTCTCCGGGGCAGGTCGTCACGCAAAGACCGCAGCCGATACAATTCTCAGGGATTATTTTGTAGGCATCGTCGCCCTCTTCGATGGCGTTTACCTGGCAGCGCTCATCCTTGCAGGTGCCGCAGACCGTGCACGCATCTGGATCGATTTGCGCGAAATAGTATGAATTGATGACCTGGGATGCACTGATCCCCAGTTCATTAATGGATCTTAAAACGCCGCAGCAGCAGCCGCAGCAGTTGCAGATAAAAAAGTGCCCGCCCTGGACATTCCAGGTTAAATGGACCAATCCGGCTTCCTCGGCTTTATCGAGCAGGGCATAGGCCTCTGCTTTGGTCATGACCCGGACGTCATCTCGATCATCGAATACACCCGGAATGGGGGCATAGCCCGTGCAGATTTCCAACGGTTTGTCGCAGGGCTCACCCAGCAGGTGTTTTTCTTTTTTGCAGACGCAGTCAAAGGCCGCAAAGGACTGGCTGTTTTCGATGATATTGGATACCTGCTCGTAAGCCAGCGCCTGCTGTCTGTTGGGGATTTCCTTCTCAATGGGGATGACCTGCATCAGTTGAGGTTTCTTCGAGAAAAACTGCTTGCCATAGACTTTCCCGAATTCCTCACACATTTCAGCCAGTTCCCGATCCATATGGGGGAGCTGAAATTCGTAGATTCCGAAGGCCCAGGGTAGCATTTTAAACATCTTGATCCCACCGAGATCGATTCCGAATAATTGGCCCCGTTCCTTCATTTCCCACAAATGCGCCTCGAGACCGTCCAGCGGGCGCCCGGTTCGCTCCGAAATTTGCTGGGCGGTTTCAAATTCCAACCGCAGATCACAAAACAGTTCGGCATCCTGCGGCCGGAATATTCTTTTCAGCAGCTTGAGTTCAACCCCGGAGTCCGTTGCCGGGAATCCGTTCGGCAGCGTATCGAGGACGTTGGCCAGGTTGGCATAGATTTCTTCGCTCATTATTAGCAGTCTCCTTTCTTAGCTTTGATAGAAGCCGGTTCTAAAATTGGATTCATCGCGGCAAGATGCCGCTCCCACGAGTCAACGACCACCCGCAAAGCGGGTGGCCCGGATTTTCGCGCCCCTGAGGGGCGGGGAAAGACAAAAGCACGTCAGTGCTTTAACCGTTGCGGTTGTAACCGGGTGCATGGCACTCGGTTTGAAAACAGCCAATTATATTTGAAACACCTTCCCATGCCTTCTAAAGTTTTTAAAAGTTTCGCTCCTTGCGAATTTTTTCGTAGCTTTCCTGGATCTCGCGGAAGCGGTTTTCGGCGAAATCGATAAATTCCTCGGGCAGTCCCTTGGAGATGATCTTGTCGGGATGAAAATCCTTGACCAGTTTTTTATAGTTGGATTTGATGTCTTCGTTGGTGGATTCCGGCGTGCAGTTGAGCATTTTGTAATGCTTGTCAAGTTCCCTGAAATAAACGGCCTTGATGTCGTCATACTGGCGGTCGCTGAGCCTGAAAATACTCTGGATGCCCTTTAAAGCGGTCTCTTCGGCCGGGTGCAGTTTGCCGTCGGCTGCGGCGATTTTAAACAGGAGATCGTAAAAAGATACCAGCAGCGCAGGCTGGTTGTAAATCGCCTGGTACAACTGGGAGGCAAACTCTTCAATGGCATAGGGTGAGTCCTTGGCCTGGTTGAAAATTTGCCGGGCAAAGTCCTTTTCCCTTGCATCCATGGGCAGGCTGTTGATAAAGTTCTGCACCACCACGATTTCATCCTTGGTGACCACACCGTCTATCTTTGACATTTTGCCCAGAATGGAAAACAAACTGATGAAATAGGTCGCCTGGGCCCGTTCGGCCTGGCCGAATTCAGGGCCTGGAATCGAGCGGGTGTCCCGGCCGGAATAGCCGGTTTTTTTATCCACCAGCATATGCCCCAGGGCAGCGCCGGCGACAGCGCCCAGAGGACCGCCGAACAAAAGCCCCAGCGTTCCGAAAGTGAGTTTTCCAAACCAGCCCATTATTTTTCTCCTTTGAGGGTTCTCAGCTCGTAAAGTTTGCGTTGATGACCGTCATATCATCCTGAAGTCTGATGTCGTTTGAAAATTTCAGAAGTTCTATGCAGATAGCATTATGCCGATAAAACGTCAATCTGTGATGCGCTGGGAATACCGGATCACTCAGAAAATTTGAAATATATCGAGGTTATCCAAGTTTGGCCGATTCGGATCTAAATGCTATCTTGACACTATGATTGGCATTTAGTATGGCAATTTTAATCACCAGGGCTGATCGAACCCGCTTTCGATTGACCGCGGTACTACATGCTGTTGCTTGCCTCCTGTGGTGTTACCATCTTGTTTTTGTATTGATTTAGCTGCTTCCTAAAAGCAAATTCCTATCCTTAGCCTTGATTTGTGGAGGTTCTTGATAATCGTGACATTATATCAAATTCTTCCAATGAGTTTCTTGTAAATGAATGTTTTATTTAAATCTATTTTGTGCATGATCATCTTGTTGCTGTTCGTGACGGGACTCTTATTTATGTTGAGCTCCTTTAAGTTCCAGACAGTACTTACGAACCTAATCGCAAATCGGCTCAGTGCAACCAGTCCGGCAATATACGAATCGATCGAAGGAGCCATCGATCTGGGGCTCGGGTTGGGAGAAATCCAGAACACCGGCAAAGTCATATCATGGGTCCAACAGAACAATCCGGGAATTCAATCCATTGATATCTTCAATATTAAGGGAACGGTGCTGTACTCCACCGATAACAAGCATGTTGAGCAGGCGGTTGCACCTTATATTTTCGAGAACTTTAACACTACCGCAGGCCACAGCTCCCAGATGGAACATGCTGATAACTTTATTAGCACGTTCAAACTTTTGAATAATTATGATCAGAGGGTTGGTGGCGGATCAATCGTCTACGCCAAGGATGATTACACCCGTCAGGTTATTGAATTCAAGAGTTCCCTCTGGATGAAATCCATTCTTATTTTCATCGCATTTGCAATACTCGCGGCCCTGGGAATTATGGCCGCCTTCCGTGGTCTAAAAAATTATTTAAGCAGCATCGAAACTTCCCACATTAAAATCCGGGAATCTGAAGCAGCGGGGCAAAATGTCTGTTTTATCGATGTTGACGGTCTGCCGGCAGCCGCATCTGAAAATGCCTTGATTCGAATGGAGGCCGTTGATGACCGTTTGTGTGCAATTGAAAAAAACATAGCAGATGCCACACGGGCTTTAGACGCGCTTGAAATGACTGAGCCGGAGGGCCATCACGATCGAACCGAATCTCAAGAAGATGTCTCTTATGATCAGCAATCAGAGCTGGCGTCACAAATGGCACGCCCTTTGATTTTTATTATGATGGGAGCGCTATTCCTATCTTCCATTATCTTTGCCTATACCAGCTATTCCGAGTTTACTCGATTCTTAGAACCAGAGTTTCAGAAAAAAGGCCAATTGATTGCCTTGAACATCAATCGGGATTTAGCCAAAGCGGTTGAAGTCGGCATTCCTTTTGAAGAAATGGTGGGTGTCGGCGAATACCTTGATTCGATCGCAGCGGAATTTGACGAAGTAAATTATCTGGCAGTTGAGGACCCGACCGGCCAAACACGCTATCAAGGCGGTCAAGCAATATCCGGTGAATCCAACCTGGATTCGTCGAAACCGACGCATGACACCGAAAGCCGGGCAGTCGCTGTCCCCAATCAATCTAAATCGATCATTTATCGGTACCCGATGAAAATGGGAGACGAGACCAATGGATTCATCCAGGTGGGTATCGATGAGGACTTTGTGAGAAGTCAGCTTGACAGCATTATCTATGACAACATTGTGATTTTTATCGTCGCGGTGCTGGTGGCTTTTCAGATCATGACGGCATTATTCCTTTTCTATGTTACCGGACCGATAGAACGGCTTAACATGCTGATCAATCTCCAGGTGCGGGGAAATTTCAGCAACTATATCAAAACTCGTGCAGGAGACTCAGTTGGTAAAGTGGTACGTTATTTGTCACTGTCAGCCCAGCAATTAAATGATCATTTCCGTGAAAGACGGGATCAGTTAAAGGCCGCTTCGGGCGAAATTTTACGCCGACTGGACGATATCGGCAAACGCTACGGACTGTCGCAAACCGAATCCCCCCGGCCCCTGATCCGTGCCAGCGTCAGCGATATCCGGATACCGTTATTTTTATTTGCCTTTGCCGAAGAGCTCCAAAAATCCTTTCTGCCTATTTT
>WOR8_10004377_pt1 | contig 30368 bp, 32 predicted proteins | sample DeeMarSeWOR38_10_FD_19890 | JGI IMG/M metagenome (IMG submission 19890) | reverse complement strand
GCGGGCAATGTCCGCCCAGATCAGAATCCATTTGCGGTTGAAACGGTCGGCCAGCACGCCCCCGAATGGCCCGGTCACAAATTGGGCCAGCGCGCGGATGACGAACAGCGCACCCACCGCCAGCCCGGAATTGGTCAGTTCCGCCGTAAGGATGGCCGTGGCGATGATATTGAACCAGTCCCCCATCAGGCTGACGATTTGCCCAAACCACAGATTGCGGAAATTTCTGTTCCCGTTGATCAGGCCCCAATAGCTGACCGGGCGAGTTTGTATTGTCAAAAGACTGCTCCCATGATTTAAGTCGCGGAATTATACCCCTACACAAATAGACCTCCGAGTTTTTTGCAAAGCATCCCCGTAAAGGATTAGAGATGACAAAAACTCGGAGGTCTGCTCTACATGACAGCAATTACAAAGTCTGGTTATAGCGCATCAATTTCCAGGCCCCATAATCTGGCTGGTACTCGATCTCCGTGATTCCGCAGGTGTCCGCGCGGAAGTTCCAACGGTTATTGATCGGGATACCGATCACATGGCACATCAGAACGCGGATCAATCCGTCATGGCACACTGCGATCACATTTTCATTCCCGTGAAACTCCCGTTTCTCTTCTAAAAAATCGACGGCACGCCCCTGTGCTTCGCCCCCGCTTTCGCCACCGGGAAAACGGAAATCGCGTCGCCTCTCGCGATAGGCCTGCCACTCCGCAGGGAACTTTTCTTCTACATCTTCCTGCGTGGCATTCTCGAAATCCCCGATATTGATCTCGTTCAGGCGCTCGTCCACGATTGGCTCCAACCCAAAGTGCTGCGCCACATACGCAATGGTTTGCCCCGTGCGCTGGTATGCGCTGACGTAAATGCGCGCGATCTCTCGCTCTGCAAAGAAGTCAACCAGCGCGCGTGCCTGCCCCTGTCCCAACTCGCTGATGGGCTGGTCATTGAGTGGCAAAGCAGGGTTTCTGAACTCGCCCTTTTCCTTGTCTCCGTGCCGAAGGATGTAGAAGCTCATATTGAAAATCCTTATGGATTTGAGCCAATGATATTCGCACGCGCGATTTCAAAATATGCTTCAGCAAAATCACCATCATAGATCAGATAATCCTCCTCACGCCCATCGCTGAACCTGAAGGTTACCATCCCATACGCATCGTGGACAGGTCGTTCCTCCATAGGGACATTTGGATTCAGTTTATCCTGCAAGTCGTTGAAGAGTTCGTCAAGTTCAAATGTGTTGGGTCTAACTACCTCATGCTGGGGTCGTGAAGCATAGAAAAGGAACGCTGTCCCATCTTCAATTACCAACAACCTGGTTTCCCCGTGCGGGAAATCCATGTTAATCGTAGTGGGCATCTCAGCGCGCGTGTTGCATCCGTTTGCTATTACGAAAACCATCATGCCTAGAAGCATTGCGATGATTTTAACCACATGGTTGGTCTTGTTATTTTTCTTCATCCTCTGCCCCTTCCTTTTGTAACCGTTGGATGCGAATTTGCTGAATAACGAGTAACGCCATCAGAGCAAGCGTGAGGATTGGCCATATGATGACAAAAACCCAAACATTGATCTCTTTGTAGGTAATCCCAAATACGTTTGCAAAATAAACCAGCACTGCCACACACCAATCGAAGATTGCATCCATTGTTTCCTCCTTTTTACAGATCGAATCCCAGCAAATACGCCAATTCCTCTCCAAAGGTACCCTGCCAACTGATGTAATCATGTCCGCCGCTGAATTCAGTGTAATGCACATTGTAGCCTTTTGCGTGCAGCGTATCCCGCAAGTGCTGGTTGCCTGCCAATGGGGTGATGCCGCCCCGTAAGTCTCGGTAGCTGTTCACTTCCAACGTTCAGGCGTCCAGATGAAAACGCAGGGGCAGCTGATCGCGTTGTGTATATTGAAGGGCCATCCATCCGCTTTCTTCTGCCCAATCCGGGTTCAGGGTGAATGCGCCCGATTGCGAAAGCACATTTCCAAACGCCTGTGGCTGCTCCAGCGCAGCATAGGCGGCCGCCAACCCTCCGGCACTTGAACCCCCAAACTACTCAAACAACCCCTCCACGCTCAAATAACGCTGCCCGGTATCCGCAAAGACGCACACGCTCACCGCCTTCTTATTCTCATCCCGTTTCGCAACCTGCATCGCTCCAAACGCCGCCGCGCCTGAAGAAATGCCCACCAGCACACCTTCCGTCCGCGCGATCTGGCGACAAGTCTCAAATGCCTGGTCTTCGCTCACCAGATAGATTTCATCGATAATCTCGCGATCCAATGTTTCCGGCACAAATCCTGGCGCGGTTCCCATCATGCGGTGTGGGTTGAACACTCCTTGCGAAATAAAAGGGGACTCCTGCGGCTCAACCGCGATCAACCGGACGTCTGGATTCTGCTCCTTCAAATACCGCCCGGCTCCACAGATCGTTCCTCCCGTTCCCAAAGCTGCTACCAATATATCAATCGTACCGTCCGTATCCGACCAGATCTCCGGCCCCGTCGTCCGGTAATGCGCCTTCGGATTCGATTGGTTGACATGCTGACCAACGTAAAAATAATCGGGATTCTCTGCCAAAATTTCGTTCAACTTATGCTTGGCCCCCTTCGTCCCTTCGGATGCAGGTGTCAGCACAAGTTCCGCGCCCAGCGCCTTGAGCACCTTACGCCGTTCCAGACTCTGAATTTCGGACATCACCAAAACCGCCTTATAGCCCCGCACCGCCGCAATCGACGCTACCGCCATGCCAGTATTCCCGCTGGTGGCTTCCAACAGCGTGCCGCCCGGCTTGAGAGCTCCACTCTTCTCCGCATCCTGGATGATCTGCAATACCGGTCTGTCTTTTACACTCAACGGGTTCATGAACTCGCATTTGGCAAACAGATTCACATCTGCGGCTAAATGCCCTAACCGCAATAGCGGCGTTCCGCCGATCATCTCTGAAACATTTCGATGAAATTTCATGCCGTCTCTCTTTCTTTGAGCCAATCAGAACAATACTCAATCCATAGGCGCTTATGCTCCTCCGCCGAAACAATGCGCTCACCCAAATCAGCGATGGAATATATTCCCCGCGCAGGCCCCTGACGGTGAATATGTTCATATAACGCCGTTGAGCCTTCAATGGTTTCCAGTCCTTCAACTTCTGCTTTGATGTAGGTTTCTCCCCGTTCGAAGGCCGCATACGCACGCGAGTGTCCATCGATCAGACTTAGCTCCTCGTCAATTTCAGTTACGAGGACTGATGGAAGATTCTCTTCATTCCCATTGTCCCAGGCTGCGCGCGCGCTGTCCAATTTTTCCTGGTTGATATACCAGTTATTCGGTCTTAAATCTAACAACCTCACAAGTTTCATTCCGCCCCAATCTGAATGTTTTGAAGCGGCACCCAGCCGCGTTCCCCGTTTGCCCTTTCGGCCATTCCAAAACCGTTGATGGTTTCAAAGATAATAAGCGTTTCACCGACCAGAACGCTCAACTCTTGCGCATTATTTCGAGATATTGTTTTGGTACCCAGGCCTCATTATCATTATCCCCTTGGCACCAGACCCAATCCTTCCAATCCGGGTCGTCGGTGAATTCTTTTCGGATGGCTACGGATTCCCCTTCATGAAAGATGATCGGATCGGGGTAAGGAGATTGATAGTCTGCGATTACAAGGTAGGCTCTGGAATATGTTTCCATTTCATTGAAAAGTGACCGCCATCTTGCACAACGGTCAGGCGGCTGTTAGGGAATTGCTTATCCAGGTACTTCCCCATGCCTACAGGCGCATTCTGGTCAAATTGCCCGTACCACATGCCAATCTCAGTTTGTACTTCCGCCAACTCAAATCCCCAGGGCCGCACATACAGACGCCATTCCCAGGCGTCGCCGTCCAGTCCGCTGCGGTGGGCTTCTTTTGCAGCCGCAGAGAATATATCGATCACTTGCGGGCGCGCGTCGATCAGCGCCACGTCAGGAGCAGGTAAAGCCTGTTTCATGCGTTTCATCATCTGCTCTTTATCCGCATAGAAGCCACCCATCTGTTTGAGCGCCAAACGGTTCAGCCCGGGCAGATAGCGCGCAGTAAAAAAGATCATCTGTACCGGCGGCCACATGCCCTTGAAACGACCTGGCATCTCTGGCGGCGCCACCCCACTGACAATGGCCGCGCGCGTCACACGCTCGGGCATCTTGAAACACACCGCTGCCACATGCGGACTGCCCCCCGAAAGCCCAAATACTGCAAACTTGTCAATGCTGAGCGAGTCCGCCAGTTGGGCTACATCCTCCGGCCAATCCAGGAACTGGCGCCCTGGCTGAAAATCGGACAGGCCAAAGCCCGGGCGGTCTGGCACGATCAGGTCAATGTTTTGCTGCTGCGCGGCTTCTTCAAACCACATACCTTCCAGCCGGGAGCTGTTCCCGCCTGTGAAGTAGAAAACAGGCTTCCCGTCTGGGCTTCCGAAGCGCGCGTATCCCAGTTTGCGTCCGTCACGAAGTTGGATGGTTTGATTGGTATTGTTCGTCATGCTCAGTTGCTCCTTATGGTCCGATTCTTGCCCTTGGCATAGATGGGATGATGCGCGGGGAATTTACCAGTCCTTCAGAATTGTATTTCTTCCACAGAAACCACACAAATATACGAATCCCCAATCAGGTTTCTCAACCAGGTAATCAAATACTTTTACTGTATCTTGAATAAATTTCTGAGAAAATAAAGGATTGTCGCACCCATAGCCCACACACCGTAGCCTGTCAGAATCATGGGGACGAGTTTCATCCCAGCCCGGGCTGCCAACCAGACAGCGATGATAAAAGCTACCGTGGGCAGGAATCCCAGGAACATACTTAGCGTAAAGCTGGTGACAGCTTCCTTTTCCCCGCCAGCAGATGAATACACGATCCACAAAGCCAGTGGAGCGGCCAATGGCATGGTGGCTGTGATAGCGGCAAAGAATTTGCTCTGTTTCTCAATAACGGCCACTAGAACGATGACAATGATAGATAGAACGACTGGCAAAATTTCTTGTATTTTCATACTCTCTTCTCCCGAAAACTTTTTAGGAATTACAAAATCTCCCCACAAATTCTTGTACGGGAGGATCATTTGAATTACAGATTGTCACCTTAAACATCGCGATTCTATTTGGGGTGGAAAAATCTAACCAATACGTAGGTGAGATTGCGCGCTTAAATATTATCTTCGATGTTTTTTGTCTTCTCTTCGGCACTTCCCAGGTTCAAGGTGCGGAAAGCCCAGGCTCCAATACCCAGCGGCACCCAGAAAGTCATTGCACGATAAACGATGGTGAGCACCACCGCCTGACTCCAGGGTACCCGCAGGGAATTCAATGCCAGGGGTAATGCCCCTTCCACCACGCCAATACCTGAAGGCGTTGGGGAAACCACCATGAACAAATACCCTATCGCGAACCCGCCAATAATGGTCCCCGGCGAGTAGGAAACCTGGAAAGCGAGAAATGCGCACAGCAGAATGCAAATCAGCAAGCCCTTGTTCAAAAATGCCAGGAAGAGCGGTTTGAGCAGGCCGCGTGGTCTATCAGGTAATGATGATAGGCCATCGGCCATCTCTTGCGCAAACTCATACGCGCGTTCTTCTCGTATATAATTCCTTCGAATAAACGGTCTCAAAACAGTATTAACTAGATGAGCCAGGCGAGCCAGAAATCTCCCCATCGCTTCTGCGGAACGGGAACCAAGATAGAGAGTGAAACCCAGAATTAAAGCAATGGTTAGCAAAATTAGCGAGGCGGTAATTTCACCAGCATTCAGGTCGTTGCGGCGGAAGAGAACGATCCATCCCAAAGCCAGCACGGCCAGGAAAGCGGCATAATCAAACAACACGAACAGGGTTGCCGCCAGGGTGACCTTGCCGGTCGAGTGACCACCTTTTTTCGCAGCGTTTACAAATATTGCAACTCCCCCTATCCCTGCAGTAGGCATAACCACGTTGACAAAAGTTGCTGCGGCTGCCACTTTGGTCAGGTTCAGGATCGATTCACGCATCCCCAGCAAGCGATAGAGTGAACGATAAGTAATTCCGACCAGGAAGAACCAGCCAATCTGAATTAAGAAAGCCAGCAGGATATACCAGAGATTACCCTGTTGCAGAGTTGCGACAGTGTATTCCAGTTCACTAAAACTGAAGATTACGAAAATAACCCCTAAAAATAAAATCAGTAAAACCAGGAATTTACGCATAAGAACGATTATCCCACATTCTGAAAAAGAGAAGTGCGCTTCGAATGTGGAACTTTACACATGAAAAGTCCTCCGAGATTTTGAAATTCTCGGAGGACTAAATACCCGGTTTATTCCAGGATAGGTTAGTCGCGGCGTCCAGTGAGCATGCTGGCAAAATAAAGCAATTGCAAGACCGCTGTCACTAGTGCAGCGACATAAGTCAACGCGGCTGCGTTGAGCACGTTGTTCACGCCGCGTCGTTCTTGTTCGCTCTGGATGATGCCGGTATCGGCCAGCAGTTGCTTGGCGCGTGCCGAGGCGTTCAATTCTACTGGCAGGGTCGCCAGTGCGAAGATCGCGCCACCGGAAAAGACCAGAACGCCCAGCCAGGCCAGGTTAAGCATGTTCAAGAACAAGCCTGCCATGATCAGGATCCATCCCAGCCATGAGCCTATATTGACAGCCGGGACGAGTGCCGCGCGGAAGCGCAACGGCAGGTAATCTTCGGAATCCTGCAGAGCATGGCCAAGTTCGTGTGCAGCGATGGCTACCGCCGCTACAGAAGCATTGTTTGCAACGCCCTGTGAAAGCCGCAGGGTTTTTGTGCGTGGATCGTAATGGTCAGAGAGATTGCCGCGCACACCTTCAACGGTCACACCATACAGGCCGCTGTTTGCGATCAGCCGCTGGGCAGCCTGTGCACCGGTCATGCGGCTGTTGGATGGCACCTTGCTCCACTTGTTGTATGCCGACTTGACGTACCATGATGTCAGCATCATCAGGATAAAGGCTGGAGCCATGAAGATCAAATATGTCGAATTGTAAAAATACATTGTTCACCTCGCAAGCTAAAGGTTTTATTGTGAAGCGCTGCTGTTGAGTTCATCGAGCAGGACTTCGATAGCTTTTTCCAGTTGTGAGTCGATGTCACTCTGGCGTTCTTCGTCCGTACGCTCCACTTCCACGTCCGGTTGCAGGCCTTCCCCATGAATGGTGCGTTCATTGGGGGTCAGCCACTTGGCAATTGTGACACGTACCGCGCCCTGATTGTTGTTGAGCGGCACCCAGTTTTGCACCGAGCCCTTACCGTAAGATGTGACACCGACTAGTTTGCCGCGTCCGTAATCTTGAATGGCGCCTGCTACGATCTCAGATGCTGAAGCCGTGCCTTCATTAATCAGCACGATCAGTGGAATTTCGGTGGCCTGACCGTCTGTGAGCGCCCGATAGGTAGTGCGCTCACCATCGCCGTACTGCTCATACAGAATGACACCGTCACCGATAAATTCGGAGGCGACTTCTACCGAAGTTTGCAGGTAGCCACCGCCGTTATTACGCAGGTCGATCACCAGTCCTTTGGGATTCTGAGCCATCAATTCTGCCAGCGCAGCCCGCAGTTCAGGTGTGGTTTTGTCGCCAAAGGTGGTGATCTGGACGTAACCGATGTTATTCTCCAGCATCTCACCTGTTGCGCTCTTGATGACGATCTTATCGCGCGTGATGGAAAATTCCAGCGGCTCAGACTCACCCTCGCGTGCCACCGTTAGAATGACCGTTGACCCGGCCGGGCCGAGTACGCGCTGACGCACCAGTTCGGCGTCGATTCCGGTCAGATCATCGCCATCAATCGCGATGATCTTGTCTCCGGATTCAATACCAGCCTTATCTGCGGGTGAACCGGGAATCGGGCTGATAATGGTCAGGTAATCGGCAGTTGTATCTACCCAAGCGCCAATGCCTTCATATTCACCTGCCAGGCTGTCATTGGCATCCTGGTAGGTTTTCGGGTCCATATAGGAACTGTGATCATCGCCCAGCGCATCTATCATGCCGCGGATGGCACCCTGCATCAGGGCCAGGTCATCCACCGGCTGATCTACATACTCATCATGGACGATATTCCAGGCTTCCCAGAAAGGCTGAAAGAGTGTCTCTAACTCATCCGGGGTTATGGATTGCTGGTCTGGTGAGACAGTAGAAATGGCTGGTGGTTCATCAGCATTTCCAAACGGCAAGGATAGGCTTTCACCATTTCCAATAGGCACAAAATGCCCAACCAAAAAACCGCCGGAAAACGACCCCAGCAATACGACTACAGCAACGGCACCGATCAATGCACCGCGCATAAGTTTGTTATCCATCAAAAACCTCCTGGTATAACCAGTAAATCAATTCAATATAGAAGATTATCACAAGCTTATTAAAAATTGATGAAATCTATATCCCCTAATTGTATGAAACTTGTAAATGTTTTGTTAGAGGCCGTTGAGGGGATCCCCGGTGAAAAACTACTCTTCCTTATCAGTATTTTTCAAATTCCCTACTTTCTGCCGTAGCTCATCCAGAGAATCATCTTCTGTTTTGAAGGGTTGATTTATGGAGCCGCGCATGCTCTTGAACCAGTCAAAATTCATGCTGCGTGAGCCGCGTACCATGGCAAACATAACCAGATTCGAAAGCACTACAATACCAAGCACCAGCAAAACGACGATCCCAACATTATCCGTATTCATGCTGTGCTCCCATTAAGAATAGAGGGCAAATATTGCCAATCGGTCAGGGTGGCGCTGGCATCCGGGTGCGACTTGTTCTGTCCAAACAAAATACTGAAAAACCCAGCTTCCCGTGCAGCCTGGGTTGTGCGAGGCAGGTCATCGATCATCACGCAGCGGCCTGGATCGCTTTCGCCAGCCATACGCATGGCAATTTGAAAGGATTCGGGCATGGGCTTGCAATACGGCGCAACGGCGTTCACATCCACGATGTTCTCGAAGCACTTATCCAGTTCAAGCGCTTTTAGAACCCTTTGGGCGTGAGCCGCGTCTGCGTTGGTAAAGATCAGGTTTCGGGTCCCGAGAGATGCGATCATCTTGCACAGGGAAGGGTTCGGTTGGATGTAATCGCTCAGGGGCAAGTCATGGACGAAAGTTAGAAAATCTTCCACATCGATTTCGTGATTAGCTTGCAGCCCGCGCAGGGTAGTGCCATATTGAAGGTAATACTTCTCGCGCAGGTGTGGAATTTCAGCAGAGTCGAAGCCCATGCGGTCGCGCATGTAGATATTCATGCGCTCTTTGATGGCCTGCCACAATCCCGTGGATGCGGGGTATAGCGTGTCATCCAGATCGAAGAAGATGGTTGAGAATTTCATGAGGATGATTATACCTTTTGAACACCAATACTCAACGCGAATTCCCTTGCAGGCACATGTGGTGCAAATCAACAAATAATGCGAATAAAAACAAAAGCATTCGTGAAATTCGTCATTTCGCGTTAGGGTTTTTCTCCATCATTCGGTTCACCAAAATCACTTTTAAGGTGGTTTCAGATGCCGGTCAAAAAACTGGATCGTATAGCGTATAAACTCTTTCTCCCTCGCGCCATAAAAGGTGTGCGGCATGCCTTCGTAGTAATGGCACTCGACATCCTTGCCCAACACTTTGAGTTGCTCACAAGTTTGCATCGACCACTGAACTGGCACCAGTTCATCTCCCAGCCCGTGATGGATGCTGATTGCCGCGCTGATATCCTCGAAGAAATACATCGGTGAAATACGCGGTAAAACTTCAGTGGGGACGGCCAGTTCATCCAGCCCCATCGAGCCATTCAACCAGCGGTAAATAGCCTCATAATTCTTCTGTTCGTCACCTGTCATTGCAGCATAAAGCACGGCGGCATCAATCTCTTGGCTAACGGTCAGCACGCGCGTGCTGACCCCGCCGCCCATGCTGTGCCCCCACAGGCCGATATGTTCCGGGTCAGCAGTTTGCAACAAACCAGGCTCGCCGCTTTTTTCCTTGACCAACGCAGTCAAGTTGAGTACATCAACAGCCATGCCCACGCGGAAGAGATTGTCACCCTCGTCCGAAGGCAGGTAGCCGCGCAGGTTGGGATGCAGCACCAGATATCCGGCACTGGCCAGCGCGTCTGCGTAGTGGGTGGTGTAGTCCAGCGTCTGATAGATTTCCGGATCGATGTAACCGTGCAACGCAATAATGACCGGGAAGGGCCCCTCCCCAAGCGGTACATTGGCAAACCCGTAGATGTCCAACCCGTCGCTATCATAGCCAAAATAGTGGCGCGTAAAGGCGCTGTTTTGACCCAACGTTTCTGTGATTTCGATTTTTCCACCGCCGTATGTCCGCGAGCGCAAATACTCGATGCTGTATACCCAGTAGGGCTCGGGAGTGGGCGTCTGTGGCAATGCTGGGAAAGGCGTGGTACTTGGTGTTAAAATATTTATTGGCAACGCGCTCTGTGTTTCGGCTGCAGGTGTAACTGGAACAGGGGTTGGAGATGCATTTTCCACACAGGCTGAAATCGAATATGCCAAAAGTACCATTATCAGGAGTGTATATTTCATGGAAGCGCAATTATATACGCTGGCGGTATAATATTTTCATGCCCATTCATATACTCTCCCCCGAAGTCGCCTCGCAGATCGCGGCCGGTGAAGTTGTCGAGCGACCGGCTTCGGTGGTCAAAGAGCTGGTCGAAAACGCGCTAGATGCAGGTGCGAGATCCACTTCTATCTCAATCGAAGAAGCTGGACGCCGCCTGATCGAAGTGGCAGATGACGGCTCTGGTATCCCTATGGACGAACTGGCGTTGGCGGTCTCGCGTCATGCCACCTCCAAGCTTGCTTCCGCCAAAGAGCTTTTTTCCATCTCCACGCTTGGATTCCGCGGCGAGGCTCTGGCTTCGATCGGATCTGTTTCGCGCCTGACTATCACCTCCCGTGCAGCTGATGCCGAGATCGGAGCGCGTATCCGCGTGGAAGGTGGGCAGGAAGGTAAAGTAGAGCAAGTCGGTGTGCCGGTTGGAACAGTGGTACAGGTCGAGAACCTGTTTTACAATGTGCCTGCGCGCCTGAAATTCCTGAAATCGGATACAACCGAGCGCCGCGCCATCGACACGTTTGTCACACGCTACGCGCTGGCTTATCCTGATGTACGCTTCAAGCTGACGGAAGGCAAGAAAGTTATTTTGCAAACTTCCGGCGATGGCGACCGCCGCGCGATTCTGGCCACACTCTACGGCGTTGAAACGGCCAAACAGATGCTGGAAGTTATTGCCGAGGATGAAGGCTTGAAATTATCTGGTTTCATCAGCCCCATCTCTGTCACACGCTCTAACCGACGCGAGATGACATTCTTCATCAATGGCCGCTGGGTGCAGGATATTCCGCTTAATGCCGCGATTACGCAAGCCTATCACACCATGTTGATGGTAGGCCGCTATCCGCTGGCGACACTTTTTCTCGAAGTTGACCCGGCCGCGGTGGATGTTAATGTGCATCCGGCCAAAGCCGAAGTCCGTTTTAGGGATCAGAATAAAGCCTTCAGTTTTGTACAGCGTGCGGTGCGGCGCGCACTACTGGCCTATGCACCTGTCCCCAGTGTTACCCCAACGACTTTGTGGGGAAACCAACCTTCTGAGCCACAGCAAGAGGGTTTGGACTGGAGCATGGCCCAGGATGCGAAGCAAGCTGAAACACCGGGAGCAAGCTCATCGTCTGACAATGAAGCGGAACAGTCCGCATTTGCGAATATTCCGCTCCTGCGTCTGATCGGTCAGATCGGTGCAACCTATCTGGTCGCCGAAGGCCCGGATGGACTGTATCTGGTGGACCAACATGCCGCACACGAACGCGTGCTATTTGAAAAATTGATGCTCCAGTACGACAAGCGTGATATTCCGTCACAGACTTTGCTGGAGGCAGAGAGCGTTACTCTGCCACCCGCGCAGGCTACGCTGCTGGGGGAGCAGTTGGAACTATTGAACCGTTTTGGGTTTCAGGTGGAGCCTTTTGGTCCCAATACGTTTCAGGTGCGCGCCATGCCGACCTTATTCGTTGGCAGCGATGCAGCTTCTGCATTGCGCGCGCTAGTGGAAGATTTCGAAGAAGACGAAAGCCCGTTGCAGGAAGAACTCGAAGCACGCATTGCTGCCCGGGTTTGCAAACGGATGGCGGTCAAAGCCGGGCAAGCGCTTGCCGATGATGAGCAACGCGCCCTGTTGAGCGATCTAGAAAATTGCGATTCACCCCGTACTTGCCCGCATGGCCGACCAACCATGATCCATCTTTCGGTAGATATGTTGGAACGTCAGTTTGGCAGGAAAGGGGCCCGCTAGCACCCGGGCAAATGTTTGTGACTAATGGAGATTACATATGTACAGGGAAAGTCGAATAAACAAGATTGCCACAAACGGGCACTAGGAGGAAATTTTGAAGGACGACTTGGAAACTAGAAACCAGCGTCTTAGCGCTGAGCTCAATGAAACCAAAAAAGAGTTGGAAGCTACGAAACGCGCCCTCAAAATAAAAGGAATAGAGTTAAAAGCTGTTATCGCGCAAGCTGAAGAAGTCTCACATGTTGATGAATTAACCTGCCTGCCAAATAGACGGCAGATCATCAAGAATTTACAAAATGAAGTCATTCGTGCAGAACGGTACAATACGTTTTTGTCGATTTCCATGATTGATATCGACCATTTCAAAAATGTCAATGATTCCTATGGCCATACAGTTGGCGATCAGGTGCTTTTTCAGTTGGCGAATCTGTTACAAGAAGAAATCCGTGATCCGGATACGGTCGGACGTTATGGCGGGGAAGAGTTCCTGGTGGTTTTGCCCAATACCAGCTTGAATCCAGCCGCAGAACAGGCTGCGCGCCTGTGCAAGCGCATTCGTGAAACGGAGATAGATATTGGGGAGATTATTCAGCTCACCGTCAGCGTTGGCGTGGCAGAGTACAGGCATGGCCGAGAAAACTGGCAAAAATTCCTGAGCCGCGCCGACCTGGCCCTTTACGGTGCCAAGAATGCCGGGCGTGACCGCTGGGCTATTTCCGAGTAATAAACTGTGAAAGCACTCTGGCTGGAAAACCATCAACTGGACTTGCGCAACGTGCCCGAACCTGCGCAGCCTGGCGAGGCGCTCATCCGCATCCGGGTAGCCGGAATTTGCAGCACCGACCTTGAGTTGGTGAAGGGCTATTATCCGTTTACCGGCATCCCCGGGCATGAATTTGTCGGCGAGGTAGTTGCAGCAGATGATGAGAGTTGGGTCGGTCAGCGCGTGGTGGGAGACATCAATGTCAGTTGTGGAGACTGCGAACAATGCCTTATTGGACGTTCCACGCATTGTGAAAACCGAACTGTATTGGGGATCAACAAACGTGACGGGGCCTTTGCTGAGTTCACAACCTTACCACTTGCCAATCTGTACCGTATCCCCGCTTCAGTGTCGGACGAGATGGCTGTTTTCACAGAACCCCTGGCGGCTGCGCTCGAAATCCAGCAGCAGGTACACGTTCAGCCTACAGACCGGGTGTTGGTGGTAGGCGCGGGCCGCCTGGGGCAGTTGATCGCCCAAACCCTGGCGCTGACGGGCTGCGACTTGCATGTGGTGGCGCGGCATGAGTATCAGCAGAAAATATTGTCTGAAAGCAAAATCAGTTTAGTCGCAGAAGAAGATGTGCAACCCCGGCGCTGGGATATTGTGGTGGAAGCGACCGGGTCGCCGGGCGGCTTTTCTTTAGCGAGGCAGGCCATTCGTCCGCGTGGAATGCTGGTCTTGAAGTCCACCTACAAAGGTGAGTTGTCGGTCAACTTCTCGTCTATTGTGGTGGACGAGGTCAACATCGTCGGTTCACGTTGCGGGCCATTTGAGTCTGCATTGCGTTTATTGGAGCAGGGACAAGTCGATCCGACTGTGCTGATCGCGGCGGAGTTCAGGCTGGATGAGGCCTTGCTGGCCTTCGAACACGCTGCACAGCCGGGGGTGCTAAAAGTGTTGGTTTCCCCATAAAGAAAATCGCCCGACCATTTTTCAGCGGTCGGGCTTGTGTTTTTAGCGAGGCATTGTCTTACTGACGCGTGGCAGACTGATCAGGATATTCGTACCAATTCCCAGTCTGCTCTTGATCTCGATTGTGCCACCGTGTCCCTGGACGATTTTTTTGCAAATTGAGAGCCCAAGACCTGTTCCGGCGGCTTTTGATTCGTTCTCACGCACGCGATAGAATTTCTCAAAGATATGGCCTACGGCGTCTTCCGGAATTCCCACGCCAGTATCTTGCACCGAGATGATCAACTGGTGTTCTTTTGATTCGGTTTTCAAAATGACCGAACCATTTTTTCGATTGTATTTAAGAGCGTTACTGAGTAAGTTCAGAATGACCTGTTTGATTTTGTCTCGGTCTGCTTCTAACAGCGTGGGGCCTGCGGGCTCTATCACTCGGATTTGGATGTGATCTTCTTCAGCTTTGGAGCCCATCACATCACTGCATTCATGCAACAAATCCATAACATCAAAAGTTGACTTGCGAAATTGGACTCTTCCCGATTCCAGGCGTGCCAGGTCAAGGAAAGATGATGCCAGGGAATTCAGACGTAAAGTCTCATTGTGAATGTTGTTGACGATCTGTTCCTGCTGTTCTCGCGACATCTCGGGACGCAGCAGCAAGTAGGTAGCTGTGCTGAGTGAAGCCAGGGGGGTGCGTAGTTCATGCACGAATTCGGAGATCAGGTCCGATTGTTGGAACAGGCGTGCATTCTCAATCGCTACAGCCGCTTGTGCTCCCAAAACCGACAACAAATTCTCGTCCCCTGACGTGAAATTACCCTGTTTTTTATTCAAGGATTCCAATACACCCACCACCTTGTTCTTGGTAATCAGGGGGATTCCCAAGATGGATTCTGTGGTGAATCCGACTGTTTGTTCGGTGTCTCCAAAGTGACGCGCATCTTCGCGAACGTCGTCGATGCGCAGCGGTTTTTGATTGGTCACGATCCATCCGGCAATGCTGCCTTCTAGAGGCACAATCAGGCCGCGCATGGTTGGTTCGTCTATGTTGGTGGCAACCTGAAAGTAAAGCTGGCGCGCAGTATTGTCATACAGCAAGATGGAAGCGGCTTCCGCAGAGGTAATATCTGCAGCGGCCTGAACGATACGGTCCAGCAACACGTCCAGGTCGAGTGTTGAGGCCAGGTCACGGGAAATATCGATTAGCCTTAAATAGCTATCCAATCGTTCGGTTTTTATTTCAGCCATTGAGTACTTGCTCCACAATTGCGGGGATGATGTCAGCTACATCTTCCTGAATGGCTACATCCGCCCTCACATTGAGATATGTTGTTGCATTATTAAAAATGACCAGGTGCGCACCACGATCGATGGCCTGCATAGGCAAACCAGCAACTGGCAGCACTTCCAATGATGAGCCTGCTACCAGAATCAGGTCACACTGGCGACATTCACGTTGGGCATCATACCAGGCCTGTTGCGGTAATTGCTCACCAAACAAGATCACATCAGGTTTCATCAATCCATTACATGCAGGGCAACGTGGTAACTCACCTTGTTCTATAAACGATTTCAAATAGGTATTTGCTTCTATCTGTTGAAAACACTGCGTACAGGAAAGTGTACGCAGTGTGCCATGCATTTCGATCACGTTTTTGGAACCTGCCTTGTGATGCAGGGCATCAATATTTTGAGTAATGACACTTTGGACACGTCCGGCTTTTTCCAGTTCAGCCAGCGCTATGTGGGCCGGATTGGGTTCTGCATAAAATATCTGACTCGCCAGCGGCCTGAACCAGGAAAAAAAAACTTCCGGATTGGTGCGGAAGATGCTGAGCGAAGCCACCTCCATCAGTTCATCTCTGGCCCATAAGCCTGTTCCCTCAGAACGGAAATCAGGGATGCCCGAAGGTGTTGAGATGCCTGCTCCAGTCAGTGCTACTGCATATTTGGCTTTCCGTAATAATTCAGCAGCGTATTCAATGTTTATTTTTATCTGACTGGAGAAGGAAATCATTTTTCCTGGGTTTCACGCTCTGTAATCCGCTCTACCAGTTTGCTAATCTGTTGCGATGTCAGGCTATCTGGCTGACAAAGCACGGCAGGCGTTTTCAAGCGTGAGGCTTGTGCGAATAATTCGGGAGCAGGTGTCAGTGTTGCCGCAACGGAATGCCCCAATTGCTCCTGGACTTCTGCCCAGGGCATTGGGCTTTCTGCGCGAACACGGTTGTTTAAAACAGCAGCAATATGGTTCTTGTCTGTGCCGAATTCAATCAAATCATCGATCAAGGCACGGGTGTACGCAATGGTGTTGGGAATTCCCTCGACCACTACGATGAGTTCATTGATCAGGGGCTGCAAACGCTGCACAAACGGGGGCAGGCCCATCCCCAGATCCAGAACGATGTATCTTCCAAGTGTAGAAATGCGCGCTACCAAGTTTTCGTATTGGCTTATCTGGTTGATCAGTTGAAAATCGCGTGGGTGATTGGAGGCAGTCAACACCTTGAAACCAGCATCGTGTGGCACAAGCTGCTCGGCAACATTATTGCGCGTGATCTCTGCCGGAGCCTTTGCCAATAACCCTGCCAGACCTTCTTCAGATGAGATGCCCAGATCAAGCATCAGGCTGCCTTGCCCGGGAGTTAATTCTGCCAGTACTACATCTGCCTGGGATTTCTGGAACAGGCTGGCTGCCAAGTTCGCGGCCAGCGAAGAAACACCCATGCCACCACGTGCAGCCATCAGGCCGATCACATAGCCCTGTTGCTCGAGTTGTGCGGTCTTTGCAGCTTCCCCCGATTTTTCCTTGCGCGCCAGCAATGCCTTCACATGCGACTGTAACTCTGATGGGTGTGTTGGTTTTGTCAGGTAATCGTCTGCACCAACTTCGAAGCCAGCAACTTTGTCATCCAGTTGCGTTTTTGCAGTAAACATCAGGATAGGGATTTTATCTGTTTGGGAATTAGCACGGAGACGACGGGCGACTTCATACCCGTCCATATCGGGCATCATTATGTCTAATAAGATCAGGTTGGGTGTATCATCAAGCGCTTTTTCCAACCCCTGTTGACCGTTGGTTGCTGCAGTGATCTGATAGCCCTGGCGTTGTAACATTAAACCAACCAGACGCAAAGTATCCAGGTCATCATCAATGATTAAGATTTTTTCGTTCATACCGATTTTCCTTGGTTCGTTTATTAAAGTCTAGCATAAAGAAAGATAATTATCAATCAAGCAATGCACATGTATTGTATCCTGAATCAACATGTTATAATAAAATTGGTAAGCTTCCTCGAGATTTCATAAAAACGAGGAATTTCCCCAAAATGGGGATGACAGGCTTCGACGGGGGATGACAGGCTTCGACGGGAGAGGTTGTTCCCGGAATGCGAGCCGAGAGGCGCCGAACTCGTAAACTCAGCGCAAAACATTAAGTGCCAAACGCACTTCCTATGCTGCTATGCCCCTCGCTGCATAAGCGATCTGCATAACAGTCGGTCTCCATAGATGAGGCCGCGTCCACCTGCCCCGAATCTCCGCCAGGAGCAGGCCCGGGCGAGACAAACGCGGAGTGCCGCACGCTTACGCCGCTAACCGTGCGAAAGACAAGCGGCTGGCTCAGGGTAGTCCGCGCCAGTTGAGGCGCCCTGCGTGACCATTTTCAACCGGCTACGCTCGTAGATTTTCGAGGCGCGAATCTTTCGGACGCGGGTTCGATTCCCGCCATCTCCACTAGAATAGACCCTAAAGGTTGCCCAAACCTTTAGGGTCTACGATTAAACAGAGTTGCCATGAAAAAAATATTCTTGATTGGACTTTTTCTCCTGACCGCTTGCACAACAGCGACCCTGGAAACGACACCAACACCCCAACCTACCACTACCCGCATCCATCCCACCATTATACCGGCTACCGTTACCCCAACTTCTACGCTCTCCCCAACAGATACTCCAACACCCCCACCCCCAGAACGCTACTTCACTGAAGAGTTTGATACTCCACTGACACACTGGTCAACTTTGTATGCTTCCGGCGATTCCAGCCGCGTTGACATTCTAAACGAGAACAGCACGCTGACCTTTGAACTCTACAGCCCAATTACCTGGATCTATGCTATCTATAGCGCGTTCGAATATGAAAGCGTGCACCTTGAGACGCGCGTTGAAAGCCGTGGCAGTGACTTAAACGCGATCGGGTTGGTTTGTCAGTACGATGAGCAGAAAGGTTGGTACGAATTCAGCATCTCCAACAATGGCAGCTACAGTGTCCTATACGGTCAATGGTTGGCAGAGGGGGTGGCAAGTTATACTCCTATCATCAACGATGGTTCCGAACAGATTGAAACAGGGAACGCTGCCAACGAGATTGGCCTGGATTGCCACGAGAACATCCTGCAACTCTATATCAACGGCAAGATCATCCGTAGTTTGAACGTAGGGCACATCGGCCTGGCAGGCGGCCAAGTGGGTTTGGCCCTGGCGTCCTATGAAGAAGTGCCTGTCATCCTGTCTTTTGATTGGGTGAAAGTGAGGGAACCGTAAAATTCGACGCAATTTCTATATCGCGTTAACAAGATTCTTGCATTGATGCAGTATCCTATGGGAGATATAAATTAAATGCTAGGAGTACTGCTATGGGAAAGATCATTGGAATTGACTTAGGAACTACCAACAGTGTGGTCGCTGTGATGGAAGGCGGCCAGCCAGCCGTTATCTCAACCGCAGAAGGCGGGCGTTTATGTCCATCTGTGGTGGCTTTTAACAAAAATAGTGAGCGTATGGTGGGGCAAACCGCCAAACGTCAGGCTGTTGTCAACTCGGAAAACACAATCTATTCCATCAAGCGCTTCATCGGTCGTCGTTACGAGGAAACTGAAGTTGAACGCTCGATGGTTCCCTTTAAAGTTATCAAAGGTGATTCAGACGATGTCAAAGTCAAAGTGCCGGTAACTGGCCGCGAGTATGGCCCGCAGGAAATTTCTGCCATGATTTTAGGCAAGCTCAAAGCGGATGCCGAATCTTACCTTGGTGAATCGGTCACCCAGGCTGTGATTACCGTACCAGCCTACTTTAACGACAGCCAGCGTCAGGCCACGAAAGACGCGGGCAAGATTGCCGGTCTGGAAGTGATGCGCATCATCAACGAGCCGACTGCGTCTGCGTTAGCTTACGGTCTCGACAAGAAAAAGGACGAAACGATCCTGGTCTTCGACCTGGGTGGCGGCACATTCGATGTTTCCATTCTGGAAGTGGGCGAGGGTGTAATCGAAGTCAAATCCACCAACGGTGACACGCACCTGGGTGGCGACGACTGGGATCAGAAAATTGTCAACTGGGCTGCAGACGAGTTCAAGAAAGACCAGGGCATCGATCTGCGCACTGACCGCCAGGCGCTTCAGCGCCTGCGCGAGGCGGCGGAGAAGGCCAAGATCGAGCTTTCCACTGTGATGGAAACCGAAATCAACCTGCCCTATGTGACTGCAGACGCATCTGGCCCGAAACATTTACAGTTGAAACTGACACGTTCGAAATTCGAGCAGATGACTGAAGACCTGCTTAACCGCTGCAAGACTCCCTTTGAAGCTGCCCTCAAAGATGCAGGCATGTCTGCGGGACAGCTTGACGAGGTAGTATTGGTCGGAGGTTCGACACGCATGCCGCAGGTCCACGAGTTGGTGCGCAAACTGACAGACGGGAAAGAGCCCCACAAAGGCGTCAACCCTGACGAGGTGGTGGCAATTGGCGCAGCTATCCAGGGTGGCGTGCTGGGCGGCGAGGTCAAAGATATCCTGCTGCTCGACGTGACTCCGCTTTCGCTGGGCGTCGAGACGATGGGCGAAGTCATGACCGTGATGATCGAGCGCAACACCACCATCCCGGTTCGCAAGACTGAAACTTACTCTACCGCTGCCGACAACCAAACCGCTGTGGACATCCACGTATTACAGGGCGAACGCCCGATGGCTTCTGACAATATGAGCCTGGGCCGCTTCCGTTTGGACGGTATTCCACCGGCGCCACGCGGTATCCCGCAGGTTGAAGTGACTTTTGACATCGATGCAAATGGTATCCTGAACGTGACCGCAAAAGACAAGGCCACTGGTAAAGAGCAAAAAGTGACCATCACTGCCTCAACCAACATGAACAAGGATGATATCGAAAAGAAGGTTCAGGAAGCACGCCAGCACGAGGCCGAAGACAAGAAACGCCGCGAACTGATTGACGCGCGCAACACTGCTGACCAATTGACCTATCAAACTGAGAAAACGCTGAATGAGTTGGGCGATAAAGTCCCGGCTGCTGAGAAAGAGAATATTCAGAGCAAGGTTGAAGAACTGAAGCAGGTGGCCCAGGGCGATGACGCTGCCCGCATCAAGCAACTGACTGAGGAAGTCCAGCAGGCCTTCCATGCGCTGAGCCAGCAGTTGTATGCGCAGGAACAGCCGCAGCCTGAAGCAGCGGGCGGCCCGTCCGTACCACCGCAAGATGATGGTGGCCCAGATGGCGACGTGATCGACGGCGAAGTCAGCGACGCGTAAAGTGTAAAGTATTTCTTCCGGCTGTTGAACAGCCAGAAGAAATTTTAAGTCGTATTCGTAAAAATAAATTTCCTCCAGCAGTTGAACTGCTGGAGGAAATTTTGATTCCTGGGTTTCACTCTGGCAAATCTGTGAGTACTTGCAACAAAAGCTGTTTGTAACCCTTGAAGGCCTGGCGCCCTTTATCAGTCAAGTTGACCATGGTGTGCGATTTTTTCTGAATGAACTTTTTCTCGATGTTCACATATTCGTTTTCTTCCAATGTGCTCAGGTGGGATGACAGGTTTCCCCAGGTCAGGCCTGTCAGGCGCATCAGGAAGATGAAGTCCACGCTTTCGACCACGTACAGATAAGTCATCATCATCAGCCGGGCAGGGGAGTGGATCACGCGGTCTAAGTTTGCGAGCGGGTGAAGTTCTGTCTCTTTTGCTTCGATGTTTGCCATGCTATGCCTCTTCAGCGGGGATTTGGTAGGTGCGTACAAAGCGGAGCAGGAGGATGAGTCCAATCGCCAGGATGATGCCACCAGCAATAGCAAACGGATACTGGAATTCTGTGCCGTGATAGACGGTCACTGCTGCTGTGCCAATCAGCCCGCTTGCAAAAAGCAAACCATAGATGAAAGGCCGCCATATTTTGAATACAACTGAAACCAGACTGAATATTGCAACGATCACCAGAGCGAAGACAAAATCCATAGCAAGATTCTGTAACCATCCGGGTACGTTTGTGCCCAAGTTGGGCTGCTGGAAGGTTTGCATGATAAGTGAAATTGCCAGCGCAGTGGATAACAGGAAGATGCCAAATATGATCAACTGCATCGTCCGCACTTTAGACTTCTGTTTCTGTCCAAATTTAACCAATCCCATGCGTGGGTTGGAAACAGTGCGCTTGATGGTCGCGCAGATAATGAGCCAGACAGCCAGAAGACCCAGAATTAAGAATGCGTTCCAACCTGGGCCTAACAGCCTACGTGTGATAGGGTAGAAGCTGAAGAGCATGATCATGCCTCCGATTTGCATATCCCAGATGCCATCCTGGAAGATAGCCAGTTGGAATATTTTTCGTTCAGCGTTTTTGGATGTGAATAGTTGTGACATGATGTTTTCCTTACTTATGTTTACAAAGTACTTTGTTTTTCAAAGTTATCTGAAAATATTATACACCTTTTTCATCCCTTGTCAAGAGATAATTTGCAATTTTCTTCGGAGAGAAATTAAAAAGAAAAACGGGCGGCCAACCGGTCGTCCGTTTTTCAGTACGGAGAATGCTTTCGAAGCTGTAGCAGCTATCCCTGCGTTGGACGCGCGGCGGGAGCCGGTCGTCGTTTTTGAGGAGGAAATATAAAGTTGATCGCCGTGGTCAGCACACGCACGAAAAACAGGAATAGCAGGCTGGCACCTGAGAACCAGTAGTATTGCTGCGCCCAGACCGCGCTGCTGTCGGTGCCACTGAAAATCCCGTGAAGGAGTCCCATAAAGTACATCCCAAAACTTAGATAGTGGAGCAGTCGCCAGGTCTTTTGGCCGATAGTTGGCCGGATGTAAAAGCTCAGGGCCACTAGTGCCCAGATGTAAAAACCGACTTGGCCGAGCCCAACCCAGAAGGGTTTGTAATTAAAGGTGCTAAACGGAGTGAGGAGTTGCAGCAGGGTAAAGCTGATGTATTTGTCACCGAGAATGACAAGCGCGTGGAACATGGCAAAAGCCAACCCCAACAAGCTGACATATTCGTGGATAGCAAAAGCTGCCGGTGTGCCTGGCCAGAAGCGCGCCATCTTGTTGGTAACACCCAGCCCCAGCGCCATGGAAACCCAGAGCAGACTGAGCGAAATAAATGCCGTTGCGCGTGAGAGATACCAGTAGGCTTTCGGCTCTTCGCCGCCCAACGAAAAAGCCAGGTTGGGCATCCAGGTGGGCAGCAAAACAACGGCAACCAGAAGGCCGACTGCCATAGCCATCATGAACAATAGAAACGTCTGGATATTGACGGATGATTCGTACTCAATAGAGTCTGTAGGTTTTGGGGGCATCGTTTCTCCTTACAAATATTCTTCCGCCCGCTGACTGGCGATCATCTGACCGTTATCGAGCACGAGCAGACCGGCCAGGCCGGAATCAGCTTCCAGCCATTCCAGGCCCGCGCCGCTGCCCAGCAAAAAGACTGCTTTAGCAGCCGCTTCGGCCTCCATGACTGTTGGCGCAATGACTGTGACGGTCAGGATATCGGTGATGGCAGGCTGACCGCTGCGTGGGTCAATGATGTGATGGTTCAGGAAGGCACCCTGCATCCAGCGCCGCCGATCCTTGCCGGAGGTGGCTACGCCGCCGCCATGTAGATGTAATGTCACCAAGTCTTCATCTGGTTGGTAGGGATTTGAAATCCCTACCAACCAGGCTTCGTTGTCGTTACGTGGACCACTGATGGCAATGTCGCCACCCGCATTCATCAGAGCGGGCCCGCTGGCTTTCAAGCGCTCGGCAGCCTGATGGGCAGCCCAGCCTTTGGCAACGCCGCCAAAGTCAAGACGGATCTCTGGGGGCAAACAAATGGTGTGCTGATCTGCATCGTAGATGACCATCGAAAGCGGATGGGTTTCTATCCACAGGCCAGTCTGATAGGCAATGCTGCCGGGCAGCTCGTCAAAGGGACGATTGTACCCGGCCATTTCGATGGCCTCCAGCACAGTGGGTGTGACCAGGCCGCCTGTCGCTTGATCGGCAGTCAGGGATGCCTGGAACACATCCCATAAGGCGGGGCTGACAGCCACAGACTGGTCATAAGAACGGTTCAGACGAGATAGTTCGCTGTCGTGTCGGAAGCGACTGAGCGTCTGCTCCCATTCTTCGAACCAAACCGATGCCTGAGCCAGGATGCCGGGCGCATCTTCAGAGTCTTGCTCTACGATAGCCAGCATCTGGCCGCCCATCGCGCGGAAGGGAAGTCGGTGCAGCATTATGATGAACTCGTGGAGGTCACGTTGCCGCCACCACCGCCCCCTCCACCTCCACCGCCGCCACTACCTCCATTTCCTCCTCCACCTCCACGTTTGATGACGATCTCAGTCAGGGGAGCGGTGCCGCCCAGCATGATCTTTTCGCCAGGTTCAGGTAAGGGTGCAGCGGCGATGCGAACTGGGGCAAACTCGGGAACGGAGGGCGCTTGGACAGGTTCAGGTGGGGAAGCTTGTGCTTCGGCCGCTTTTTTCGCGGCGGACTCGCGGTCAGGACCGGCAAACAGATTCCACAGTCCGAGTACGGAGGCCATCGAAACGGTCATGATCGCCATTTGCACATCGGTCCAACTGCGTTTTGGTTTGGGTGCCATGCTTATTCTCCTAAATTTTTTTCAAACGCTAATCGTCGTCATGATCCTCATGGTCTTCTTCTTTGTGATCTTCTTCATGGTCGTCATCTTTATGATCTTCATGGCTCTGTTTCGCAGGTGGAGGCTGTACATTGCCGCCACCACCGTCCCCTCCGCCGCCGCCAGATTTGACAACGACAGTGTTCACCTGTACCTTGCCAATGGAGCGGATCTGCCCGTCCAGGCTGACGTATACCAAATCACCGGAACTGAAGGTGACCAGGAAAACGGTTTCGCCGTCCAAGTCAGTGACCTCTACGCTAAAGAGATCTTCGCGCCCCAGAACCTGGGCTGCCAGCCCGGCGGCTTCTTCAGGGGATACAGTGAACTGAGAATCCGCAGACATGGTGTGTGAAATCGCCTTAACCTGTGGTTTAGTTTGGGGTTGGGCAATCTCCTGTTGAGCAGCTTCAACGGCATTTTGATAGGCTGATGCTACTCCGGCTAACATGGCCATGACAAAGGTTGTTAGTACGGCTGAGATAAACAAGGTGCTTTTTCGCATGAAAGACTCCTTTTTTGTGTTTGTATTAGTGGTCGTACCTGGCATACAAAGGTTACGGCCTGAAAATGAGAAAATCCTTATATTTAGGGGTACTTTAGTATGATTAAGGCTAGATAAGCCGCTTTTACATGGGTATCGGCAGGCAGTATAATCTTCTCATGCTTAAAAACTTTAGGCGTATCTATATTGTGCCTATTGCCTTGCTCCTGGCGATTGGCATTTATTACCTCCCCCCTGTGCATTCCCGCTTGTCCTGGCGACTCGATAACCTGCGCACGCGCATCGTTTACTTCTTTAATCCACCAGACGAAGCCGTTTTCCAGCCTGAACAGCAAGCAGACTTTGACTCTGTGCTAGCAACCACTCGCGCACAATACGCGCTGACACTCACCCCTGAAGCGATAACATCTCCTATGGGGGCCAATACCCCCGAACCCGGTCCCACACCCCTGCCAACAATCACCCCCACCCCGCTACCTGCCACCGTTATTCTAGATGGAGTCAAATACGAAGACCAGCACGGACACTTGAACTACTGTGCCCCGGCCAACTTCTCCATGGCACTCACCTTCTGGGGTTGGGAAGGGGACCGCAATGTAGTCGGCAAAGCAGTCAAGCCAAGTAATGATGACAAGAACGTTATGCCTTACGAACTACAGGATTTTGTGACCGACAACGTGCCTGGCCTGAGTTCTGTCATGCGTTATGGCGGCGACATTGATACCCTCAAACGTTTGATTTCCGCCGGGTTCCCGGTAGTAGCTGAAAAGGGCTATTATGAGCGCGATTACAATGGCAAGATGGGCTGGATGGGACACTATCAATTCGTCACTGGTTATGATGATACGAAAGATATGGTCATCGTCCAGGATACCTACCTGGATGGTCCCGATTTTGAAATCCCCTACGATGAATTCACTGAGGGTTGGCGTTCTTTCAATTACGTTTTTGTGGCGATCTACCCGGCGGAACGTGAAAATGAGTTGATGACCGCGTTGGGTCCGTTAGCGGATGCAGACAATGCCGCGCGTCTATCTCTGGAGCGAGCGCAGGCTGAAGGTCAGAGCTTGAGCGGTATCGACCAGTTCTTCGCCTGGTTCAATGTCGGTTCCAGTCATGTAGCCTTACGTCAATATGGCGATGCAACCTACGCCTACGATTATGCCTTCCAGTTATACAATGGTATGACGGGCGATAACAGCGTCCGCCCGTATCGTATGATGTGGTACCAGACCGGGCCATATTTCGCTTATTATTACAGCAACCGCTTCTCCGATGTGATCAACCTGGCAACCACAACCCTCGAAGATACAATCAGCGAACCGGTGCTGGAAGAGAGCCTGATCTGGCGCGGACGGGCATACTACATGGCCGGAGATACCCAGGCTGCTATCAAGGATTACCGCGCCGCGCTCAAAGTGCATCCCAACTGGCCGCCTGCGGTACAGGCGTTGCAGGATTTAGGGATTACTCCTTAGGGTTTGCAGAACCTTACAATCACACCAATATGGCACAAGTAACTCTCGGTCTAAATCCTGGAAGAAAAACGTGGATCATTATCAATGGGATTATCAGGCTTTTTGTTGGCAATTTAATCGCTATTTTGGTAGCAAGAATACAGGATGGTATCAGTATTGATGTGGTCATCATTTATCTTGTATTTGCAGTGGTTGGAATAGAGCCAATCTATCGCGCAACCCGCAGTCAGATCGAGTTCAATGGAGAGAAAATCCTTTATACGCATCCGTTGTTCAAGATTTTATGCAAGTGGGACGATTTTATCGGTTTGCGCATTTCGTCGGATGGAGTTGCGCTCAGATTTCTAAATTCGAGGATATTCACTTTGAAAATTATTGCCTATCCTATAAAGTATTTGGGATTGTGGAATAACACCATTCCTTTATCACCCTATCTGACTCTTGAAAACCGTATGAAAGTTTGGGATGTAATTGAACAATATATAGATGATGATCAGGAAAAAAAGATCCTCGAACTATTATTGACTGGTTAACTATGAAGATACTCCATTTCGCCGACGCTCATATAGACATGGCCAACTACGGCCGTCACGACCCAAAGACAGGATTACCGCTGCGCGTATTGGACTTCCTGAAATCGCTGGATACCATCGTGGATGCCGCCATTGCCGAAAAAGTGGACATGGTTATCTTTGCGGGCGATGCTTACAAGGACCGTTCACCTGCTCCCACCTTTCAGCGTGAGTGGGGCCGACGGGTTATGCGGCTATCGCAAGCGGGCATCCCCACCTTTTTGTTGGTCGGCAACCATGATATGTCCCCTGCAGCGGGGCGCGCAAATGCAATTCAGGAATTTGATACCCTTCAAATCCCGCACGTGCGCGTGCTGCAAAAACCGGGGTTTTTAAGCGCGGACGAGGTAGGCTTGCCCGTGCAAATCATTGCCATGCCTTATATCTCGCGCTCCGGCTTGATGGCGGCACTGGAAATCAGCGGGGTGGATCGGGCTAAGGTCTACAGCGAGATCGAACAGCGTTTGACAGATTTGATTAAGGGCTGGTTGAATGATGCTGACTCTGACTTGCCGATCATTATGACCGCGCACGCCTCGGTGCAGGGCGCCGCTTATGGCTCAGAACGGACCGTGATGCTGGGTTCGGATTTCGTACTGCCCGCATCGCTGGTCAAAGACAAACGGCTGGATTATGTGGCTTTGGGTCATATCCACAAGCCGCAGGATTTGAACGAAGGTCAACATCCGCCTGTCATTTATCCCGGTTCTATCGAGCGTGTGGACTTTGGCGAAGCCAAGGACGATAAGTTCTTTATTATCGCGGAGGTGGAAAAGGGGGAGACGCAAGTTGAGTGGAAAAAGCTCGAGGGCGTGAGAACGTTTATAGATCGCCGGGCAACCCTGACTTCGGGTGAGAACGTGACCGAAACGCTCAAGTCTGCATTGCCAAAACCGGAAGCGCTCGCAGATGCAATCGTCCGCCTTGTGGTCGAGTATCCAAGAGAATGGGATACCCTGATCGATGATGGTGCACTGCGCAACCACACCGAAAACGCGTTTGAATTCCATCTTGTGAAGCGCCCGCAAGTAGAAGCGCGCATCCGCCTGCCCGCCGACCAGACCGTCAGTAGCCTTTCACCGTTGGATTTATTGGACCAATACTGGAAGGCCAGCCACACCGACGAAGCCGAAGCGCTGCAACAACTGGCGCAGGAAATCCTTTCTGGAGATGAAGAGAGCGAGTGATTGACTCGCTCTTTTTTCTGTTATACACTATCTCTAATAATCCCACTTCGCGAGGTCGACCATGTCACAGAAAAATCCGCGTTACCGCTGGTTCGTTATAGCAATCTTCCTGGCTTTTATGTTGCTGCACCAGATCGATAAGCAACTCATCAATCCATTGCTGCCCGATGTGATGGCCGAGTTTGACATCAGCATGACACAGATGGGCGCGGTTATGACTGGTGCCATGCTGGTTGGGACGTTCCTATATCCGTTGTGGGGCTACCTGTACGATCGTTTTTCGCGTGTCAAGCTGTTAGCTTTGGCTTCCTTTATCTGGGGTTCAACCACCTGGCTAAGCGCGATTGCCCGCACCTTCCCGACTTTCTTTGCATCGCGCGCATCCACAGGCATTGACGATTCTTCTTATCCCGGCCTGTACAGCCTGACAGCAGACTACTTCGGGCCAGAGATGCGCAGCAAGATCTATGGCCTGCTGCAACTAACGCAGCCCATCGGTTACCTGATCGGCATGATCCTGGCACTGATGGTCGCGCCGGCGCTGGGCGGCTGGCGGTCGGTGTTCTATATCACCGGTGGGCTTGGCATCGTTGTGGCCCTGTTCATTTATTTCGGTGTCAAAGATATGCCGCGCGGGCAAGCCGAACCTGAGTTTGAAGGGATGGAAGAAATCGGCCAGTATCGCTTTTCATGGGCGCAGGCCAAAGAAGTACTCAAGAAGCGCACCATGTGGTTTGTCTTCTTGCAGGGCTTTGCAGGCGTTTTCCCCTGGAACGTGATCACGGTCTGGTTTTTCACTTATCTGGCCCTAGAGCGCGGCTATGATGAAGACAGTATCTTGTTCACGATGGCGCCTATTATTCTTGTTTTGGCAGCCAGTTACTTTATCGGCGGCGCGCTGGGCGATTGGGCCTTCAAGCGTACACTAAAAGGGCGCGTGATCGTTTCCAGCGTCGGCGTGATAATGGGCGCAATCTTCCTGTTCTTTGCCATCAATACGCCCATCGAATCTCGTAACACCTTCTTCGTTCTGATGATACTAACTGCGCTCTTCATGCCTTTCTCGTCTCCGAACGTGATTTCAACCGTATACGATGTCACCATGCCAGAAGTCCGCAGCACGGCACAGGCTGTCGAATACTTCATCGAAAACGCAGGCGCAGCTTTTGCACCGCTACTGGCTGGCATGATCGCAGACGCCTCCGACCTGAAAACATCAATTTTGGTGATTTGTATCACGGCCTGGGTTTTATGCTTCTTTTTCTACCTGGGCGCGTTGTTTTTCATCGAAGGCGACATTAACTCCTTACGCGGTCAAATGGCTAAGCGCGCCGCGCTTGAAAAGGCAAAACAATCCACTTAGTAGGGGCGGGGTAACCCCGCCCCTACACATTTTCATGAACATCACTCAAATCAACCTATCTAATAAAAAACAAGTCAGGGACTTTCTGACTCTCCCCTCACGCATCTACGCGGACATTCCTCAGTGGGTTCCGCCGCTAGAGATGGACGACCGCATCCGACTCGACCCGCGGCGGTATCCGTTTTACCAGCATTCCCAGGCTGCATTCTTCCTCGCGTACGATGGGCTCCGCGTCATTGGGCGCCTCGCCGTTTTAGACAACCGTCTTTATAACGAGTACAACCACGAGAAAAACGCCTTCTTCTACCTGTTCGAATGTGAAAACAATCCTGCCGCATCACAAGGGCTGTTCAACGCCGCCTTCGAATGGGCACATGCCCATAGCCTGACCAGGATCATCGGTCCTAAAGGTTTCACCGTGTTGGACGGTTTCGGCCTGCTGGTAAAGGGCTTCGAGCATCGCCCCGCCTTTGGCTTACCCTACAATCCGCCATATTACGCAGACCTGATCGAAGCCGTCGGATTCCAATCTGAGCGTGACGCCCTCTCCGGTTATCTGGGCGCGGACATCCAGTTCCCGGAGCGCATTCACTCGCTGGCCGAACGAATCGCCAAACGCCGCGGATTGCGCATTGCGCGCTTCCGGACTCGCAAAGAGCTGCACACACTCATCCCAAAACTAAAAGAATTGTACAATAGCGCCCTGCGTGGTACCGCCAACAACGCGCCGTTGACAGATGCCGAAGTCAAGATAATGGCTAATCAATTGCTGTGGTTCTCCGACCCACGCTTGCTCAAGATTGTATACAAGGAGGATGAGCCGGTCGGATTCCTGATGGCCTACCCTGATATTTCCGCCGCCTTACAAAAAACAAAAGGGAAAGTCTTCCCTTTCGGCTGGATCAGTCTGTTGCGCGAATTCCAACGCACCGATTGGCTTAACATCAACGGCGCAGGCTTGCTGCCCGAGTACCGTGGCTCTGGCGGGACTGCCCTCCTGTACAGTGAGTTGTTCAAGTCCGTATTGGAGACTGGTCAATTCAAGCACGCCGAAGTCGTCCAGATCGGCGTAGAGAACGAGAACATGCTGCGCGATCTAGAGAATTTTGGGGTAGACTTTTATAAAGTTCACCGAACTTACGTGTGTACGTTATAGCCCCGTTCATCCAGCAGTTTAACTGCTGGATGAACAAGTGTGTGATTTTGGAGCATAAATGGATTTTTCTGAGAATACTGGGCAATTGCTAAAAGCCATCCGCTTTTCAGCGGATAAACATCGCAACCAGCGTCGCAAAGACAATGCCCAATCCCCATACATCAACCATCCCATTGAAGTAGTACAGCTACTCTGGGATGTGGGCGGT
>WOR8_10001249_pt1 | contig 30372 bp, 26 predicted proteins | sample DeeMarSeWOR38_10_FD_19890 | JGI IMG/M metagenome (IMG submission 19890) | reverse complement strand
CTTCACGGTAAAGGTCGATCTCCTGCTGGTTCATCTTGCTGGCACATTTAAAGCAGCGCACAAAATCCACAAAATAACCGGACGGCCCCACGGCATTGATATCAACGATCACCAGGTCACCCTGACGGATCATCTTGTCGGTGGCCCAGCGTCGATAGGGGCTGGTGTTGCCGCCGGAAGCAACAATAATGTCATAAATGATCTCGGCGCCGCGTTCAAGCATAAACTCATGCACCTTGGCTTCGATCTCACGCTCCCGCACACCCGGCTTGAGCCATTCGTATTTGATCTTCCACATGGCGGCATCGCCGATGGAAGAGGCCTGTTTGAGCAGTTCGATTTCATCAGGGGTTTTTACCGTGCGGGCCTTCGACAGGGCGGGCCAACCGTTGACGATATTGATCTTGCGTTCCTGAAAGGCCTGCAACGAGGGCATATCCAGATTGTCAATTCCGATTTTTTCTTTTTCGACGCCGGCCTCCTTGAGGACCTCGACAACGCTGTCGACCATTCTGCCGGCCATCTTGGGGACGGCACCTTCGGCCCACTGCCAGGTAATCGCCGGTCTTACACGATCCGCCATCCAGGGCAGATCGATGCGGGCACAATGCATATCGGAACCGGCGGTTTCAAATAAAATGGGCTCGCCACCATTGGTCAAAACCACATAGCGGATATTGATATTATACTTCCAGTTGCCCTGATAGGATCCGGTCACATAACGGATATTGGCCCCGGCATACACGACCAGGGCGCCTAAATCCATGGCATCCATTTGTTCCCGGGTGCGCTGCAGACGATCTTTGCGCAGGCGTTCGAAATCAACGCGGTATTGCCAGTCGCAACCGGTCTGGCTGTATAAGCGCCGCGGACTGGTATGATGGGGTTGCTTGATAAAATAGGTATCTAGATCGTATCCCATGGCATCCTCCTTATGAAAATTTGTTGGTTTGATGGTTAAAATTGCTGGAAACCAAATAAAAATGCGTTTGCGATATTGAAATGCTCCTTTATCCGAGCATGGTTGGCGGTATTGAACAAGGTGCCGCATCCCAGAGATCCCGTAGGCAAGCCCGGCAGGATGCTAATTGAAGCAATTAACAATGCAGAAATTCGATGTCAAGAAAAATTGTTTTTCCACAAAGGATTTAGTTGGGGTCGCTTATAAGAAATTTTAAGATTTTATTGTAAAGCCTTAGGGTTTCAGAAAACGGATGCTTTCTGAAAAAACAATTTATCATTTTGTAATTATTATAATTATTGAGTGATTATGAAGACGGTGTTTATCGTTGGAAATCCAAAAGAGGACCTTGACGAATGAACGGTTTTGTGTTTTTTATGATCCATCCAATTTTTCATCCCATGAAAAAAAGGAATTGGATCGGTCATTTTTTGGCTGGGACCTGTTTGAACCTCAGTCGTTTTAACCCTTAATTCAAGCTTCGGAGGTTTTTACATGCCGGATACATTAATTGATTTGGGCCAACGGATCCGCGAAGAAAGACAGGGGCGCCAGTGGACCCTGGAACAGTTTTCCGAAAAAACCGGACTTTCAAAAAGCTTTCTGAGTCAAATTGAACGCGGAAATACCGAACCTTCGATTACGTCACTCAAAAAAATCGCAGCCCAGTTCGGCTATAGTGTTGTTAATTTGTTCCCCAACGGGCAGGGTATGGAAGAAAACTGGGGTTACAATAACCGATCCGTTGAAAACAGATCGGGGAATAATTATTATATCAAAGACGTCGCAGTGGTACGCGCCGGTAAGCGTAAACGCATTGCCCTGCCCGGGTCAAAGGTGGTCTATGACCTCATGACGCCGGACATGAAGCGTAAATTGGAAGTCATGTACATGCGCGTTTCCAGGGGTGAAAATTCCGGCGAAGAGCCGATGCTGGACTCTCCCGGCGAAAAGCTGTGCATCGTAATGAAAGGCATCCTGGAGTTACGCGTCGGCCAGGAGACGTATCGGCTCGAAGAAGGCGATAGCCTCTATTATCCGGCCCATGTACCGCACTCCTGGCAGGCCATTGATGGAGACAGCATCGAGGTGATGTGGATTCTGACACCGCCTTCCTTCTAGTCATCGGAAAGATAAATTGAACGCAACAAACAGGCAAATCATCAAAGCCGCCGGGAAAAAAGCCCTCGCAAACCGGAAAAAAGGATTCCATTGCAGCGAGTCGGTCTTTCTGGCGATTAATGACACCTTTAAAATCACGGATCCGGCCATGGTTAGAATGGTGACCGGATTTCATGGAGGCGGTGGAACCCATCGCAAAAAGCAGGATGTGGACTAGACCCGGACATTGGAGGGCATGGCCTCGGGCAAGGAAACCCGCAGCGGTGATGAACTGCCGCTGGTCCAGATCGGCCACCTGTGCGGTGCGCTGGCATCCGGTATTGTCTGCATCGGTTTGCTATACGGGCGGGAATCGGGATCGGACGATTTAACCTGTGTGGATGAGCTCTGTTACGAGTTTCATCGCCGATTTGAAAACCTTGAATAAACACCTAAAAGCGGAGGCAAAAAAATGAGCCAAGCAAATACGAAAAACAGCGAACATCCCTGGAAAACCGATAACTGGTATGTCAGTTCCTGGAATTATCTGGAGGAAGTCACCCGGGGCTTTAGGCCGCCCAAAACCGTTAAGATTCATGACATCACCTTGCGCGACGGCGAGCAGCAGGCCGGTGTCATTTTGAAAAAAGACGATAAAATCCAGATTGCCGAAAAGCTTTCCGAAGTCGGTATTCATCGTATCGAAGCCGGCATGCCGGCGGTATCTCCCAATGACGAGGCCGCCATTCGGGCAATCGTCAAACGCAACCTGGACGCCGAGATCTTTTGTTTTGCGCGCTGTATGGTCCCGGATGTCGAGCTGGCAGCCGATTGCGGTGTGGACGGCATCGTCATTGAAATTCCGTCCAGCAAGCATTTGATCGAGCAGGGCTATAAATGGCCGCTGGAAAAAGCCATCGAGCTGTCCATCACCGCCACCCAGGCAGCCAAAAAGGCCGAGCTGTATACGGTATTTTTCACCATCGATGCCACCCGTTCAGACATGAACTGGCTGCTGGACCTGGTCGAAAAAGTGGCCACCGAAGGTCATATGGATGCCTTTACCCTGGTCGACACCTTCGGCGTGCTGTCATCGCATGCGGCAACCTATTTCACCCAGAAAGTGATAGAGCGCGTCAATACACCGGTGGAGATCCACTTCCACTCGGATTTCGGGCTGGGCGTGGCCAATACCATCAATGCGGTGCTGGCCGGTGCGGAAGTGATTCACTCCACGGTTCTGGGTATCGGCGAACGGGCGGGCAACACCCCCATGGAAGAAACCGCCCTGGCGCTGCTGACCCTTTACGGGATCGACGTGGGTATCGATTTTAGCAAACTCAACGAACTGTCCAAACTGGTGCAGAAACTGACCGGCATTGAAGTGCCCAAGAATCGGCCCTTTATCGGTGACTGGGCCTATAACATCGAATCCGGAATCGTGACCGGATGGTATAAAAACGTTTTTCAAGCCGACCCGACGATTGTGTATCCCGTAAATCCCGAATTTGTGGACCTCGAACTCAACGAAGACGAGGAGATGGCCGTTCTTAAAAAGGTAAAGCAAACGTCCCATGACCTGAAGCGGGTGCTGACCGAGGATGAGTTTGTCGAAATAGTGCGAACCGTCAAAGGATAAAAGTCGTAATCGGGTTTCTGGTTTCTAGCTGCCTGTCTCTGGGTCAGCGAGCAGCCGGAAGCCGGTAGCAAGTAAGGTGAAAGAGAGGCGCCATGGACTCAAAAACTAAAGAAGCGCTCATAAAAATTGTGGGTCCGGATAACTTCACGGATAGGCTGATTGACCGGGTCAGTTTCAGCTATGACTCATCCGGCCTGAGCCGGCGGCCGGCGGCGGCGGTCTGGATAGAGAACACCCAGCAGGTAGCAGATGTTCTGAAATTGGCCAATGAACATAAATTAGCGGTCACCCCGCGCGGCGCCGGCACCTCTCTGACCGGTTCCGCCGTACCCCAGGAAGGCGGGCTGGTGCTGGATATGAGCCGCATGAACCGGGTTCTTAAAATCAGCATCGAGGATCGCCAGGTGGTCGTTCAGCCCGGCGTCGTTTTTGATGACCTGAATCAAGTCCTGGCCCCTTCGGGCTTTTTTTTCCCGCCCAACCCTGCCTCGGGCAAAGTGTCCACCATCGGCGGAAATGTGGCCACCAACGCCGGCGGGATTAAAGGTGCTAAATACGGCACGACCCGGGATTATGTGCTGAATCTGGAAGTTGTTTTGCCGAATGGATCGGTGCTGCACACCGGCTCGAACACCATGAAATGTGTCTCGGGTTATGATTTAACCCGGCTTTTCGTGGGCTCGGAAGGAACCCTGGGCGTGGTTACCGAGATTACCCTGAAAATCAACCCCAAACCTCAAGCCACCACCACCTGCACGGCAACATTCGATGATCTGCCCCAGGCGGGCAAAGCGGTCAGTGAAATCATGTGCTCCGGAATTGTCCCCAGCGTACTGGAGCTTATCGATAGTGCCAATCTGGAAGCCGTCAACCAGGCCACCGATCTCGATTTGCCCGAAGTGGCGGCCATGCTACTGGTGGAAACCGACGGCTACACCCAGGAGGAGGCGGATCGTCAGATGGACAGGGTTGTCGAAGCGCTGCAGAACAACCATGCCGGTGAAATCGTCAAAACCTCATCGGCGGAGGAAGCCGAGAAGCTGTGGGCGGCCCGCAAGGCAAGCTATGGCGTTCTGACCCGTTTGAACAATAATGTTCTGGCTGAAGATCTCGTGGTTCCCATCAGCAAGGTGGCCGAGATGCTGGCCGGCATTCTGGATATCGGCAAGCGCCACAATATCCTGATCGGCACCGTTGCGCATGCCGGTGACGGAAATATTCATCCGGTTCTGGTCTACGACGGCACCAATCCGGATGAAGTTGAGCGTGTCAAGAAAGTTGAGGCCGATTTGTTCAAATTGGCGCTCGATCTGGGCGGGACCCTTACGGGCGAGCACGGTGTCGGCATGTCTAAAGCCAGCTACATGAATCAGGAACACGATCCCGTGTTTATGCAGGTGATGAACGGCCTCAAAAATTTATTTGATCCCAATGCCATTCTCAACCCGGGAAAGCTGGGGCTCGAAGTTTAGATGCGCATCAAAGAGGTTTGATATGACGGAGAAATATGAATTTGAAAAAAAATATCGCAATCAGGTGCTGCGATGTTCAGCCTGCGGATTTTGCCGTTCGGACTGCCCGGTATTCGGAGCGACCCTGCGTTCGTCATATAATGCCAGGGGCAAGATGCTGTTGCTCAAGGAGGTCATGGATAAAAAAGTCGAACTCAATGACGAGTTGATTGAAACCCTTTTCCAGTGCACCACCTGCGCCAACTGCTCAACACACTGCCCGTCGGGTGTGGAAGTCCCCGAAATAATCAAGCAGGCCCGGCAGGACATGGTCCATATCGGCTCCTGCCATCCGGTTTTTAAAGGGATGCACGAAGTTCTTCAAAAGCATACAAACATTTATGCTGAAGATGAGCCTGCAGATATTGAAGGCCGGCGCAAAGAAACGGCTCAATATGTTTATTTTATCGGCTGCGTGGGGGCCTATCGCGAAGAAGAAGCCACCGCGGCAACACTCCAACTGCTGGACCAGCTGGGGGTGGATTATACCCTGATCGATGAAGCCTGCTGCAGCGGCGTGCTGGAAGATGTCGGCTATCAGATCAACACGGATTTGGCCGGTAAAAATATCGAGCGTGTTCTTGACACCGGTGCCGGGGCCATTATCACCGGATGCCCGTATTGCTCCAGAACGTTCAACAATAAAACCCAGTTTGCGGCGCTCAAAGACAACGGCGTGAAGGTTTTCCATCTCAGCCAGTTTTTAAAAGATTTCGATTTCGGTGTTCAGACGGACAAACGCGTGACCTATCATGATCCCTGTGATTTAGGACGACATTGCGGAATTTACGAGGAGCCGCGTGACATCATCAGAAAGATCGCCCCGAATTTCGTCGAGATGGCGCATCACCATGCCGAGGCCCTTTGCTGCGGGGCCGGAGGCGGCGTCCGGGGAGCCTATGCCAAAAATTCCATCGCCATGGCGCGGCGCCGGCTGGCCGAGGCCGAGGCGGTCAAGGCCGAGATCGTGTTGACCGAGTGTAATTCCTGCGTTCACAATCTGTCCAATGCCAAATTGAGAAGGCAAAAATTTAAAATCTATAATATGAGCCAGTTCATCAGCGAGTTGTTAAAGGCGGCTTGAGGCTTTTGCGAAAACTTGCCTGGAAGGAGGGAAAATGGCATCCGATCAAAAAATACTCTTAACGGTAATTCTACATCATGACCAGGCCAAGAACCTGGATCAAATCCTGGCCCATACCAAGGAAACCGGATTTTACCGCGACTTTCCCCCCGAAGGGGCGGAACTGGTCTCCTGGGTGGTGGCGATGTCTTTCGGTTTTATTATCCAGCTGAGGGTGGAACCGGACGCCATTCGCAATGTGAATCTGTTTTTTGAAAAAAAGGCCTGGGGCGCCTTCCGCTATGAAATCTACCCCTCCTATGATTTCGTGGCGGTGGCGGAGAAGTTTAAAAAGGAGCACGTCTAAAAAGTGTCCGGAGGACACTTTTTAGTTATTCGTTATTTGTTATTGGTTATTGGTCAGGTATTTCGCTCAAATAACGAATAACCATTAACAAATAACATTTCCCTACCCCGGCGATTGGTCAGGTTTCTCATTCTAATAACAAATAACTAATAACTTCTACCTTCATTAAGATACCTAAGCCCCAGAAGCGCGGCACCTTTCATGGAGGATTCTTCTTCGTGAAGGTATTCACCGGCCCGCATCCATTTTTTCTTGGCGCGGATGATGGCCGGATTCAGCGCGCCGCCGGTGATGTGAATCCTGTCTTTTAATTTAACCTGGCGCCCGATTTCATCTAAATGCTCGCGCTGGTAGTGGCACAAGCCCCGAATCAAGGCGGCCAGCAGTTCTTCACGGGACGTCTCTGCCGTCAGGCCCTTGAATTCCGCCTTCAGCGGTTCCAGAGAATAGCGCGAGCCCATCAAGTAGGGAATATAACGGACTTCGCTTTCCTGATCCAGCCATTGATCGAGGGCAGCAGGCAGAAATCGGTCGTAAAATTCGTCTGCATCCAGCTCCCCGCAAAACAGATTTTTAAACCATTCCAGGGCCGTGCCCCCGGCGTTCATGACGTACAGGGTCAGCCAGCGCCCGGGGATGACATGGGTACGGATATTGTAATTCGGGGAACCGATGCATTTCGGCAGGCACACCAGCGTAATTTCACAGGTGCCGTTGACGTTAACGATGTCGCCGGATTCCTTGATTTCCAGAGAGTAGGCCGCCAGCACCGCATCGTTGCCGCCGATAACAACCGGCGGCCTTTTTGTCAGGCCGAGTTCTGAAACGAGCGAACCGCTCACACGGCCGGCACTTGCATCGGAAGGCAATAATGGGGGCAGGCGATCAAGGGATAGATCAAAGCTCCGGGCAATGTCTGCATTCCAGGTCAGGTTGTTTTCAGCGGTGTTATACAAGGCGGTAAGCGAAGCGGAGGAGGGGTCAACGGCAAAGGCGCCGGTCAGCCACTTCGCCATGAAGGTGTTGCAGTGCCCGAAAATGGAGGTTTTCTGAAACAGGTCGGGGTGGTTGTTTTTAAGCCACAGGATGCTGGCCAGTGAGCACCCGCCGGCAACCGGCATGTTGCCGGTGACCGCCAGCAGGGTTTTTAAACCGACGGTATCGATAATCGCCCGGGCCTCTTCACGCGAGCGCTGATCGAGCATCAGAATTGCCGGATGGAGCGCATTGCCTTCCTGATCCATGGGCGTCAGGCCCGGGGTGGTGCCGGACAGCGCGATCACATCGATATCACCCATGAGCACCTCCATGTGCCGGCAACCGGCAATAAAGGCTTCCTGCCATTTGCGCGGTTCTATGTCGCTGCACAGTCCGTTGTTGTAGGTATGGACTTCATAGGTGCGGGAAAAATGACCCCACAATGTCAGGGCGCCCTCCGCTTCGCGAAAGACGCCCATTTTCATGCCGGTGGTTCCAATATCGACACCCAGAATGTGGGTCATGGAAGGTTCCTTTGGGGCCGTGCTTATTCGGGTACAATAAACGGCCCGATTTCGATCAGATCTTTATTCCAGCGCTCCCCAAAAGTGGTATTTAAAAAAGTGCCGAGGCGTTTAAATAAACGCTCCCAGTTTTCTTTATGTTCCAGCGTGATCACATCTTCAAGAAAAGAAACAATATCGGCCATTTTCTCTTTGGGCAGATAGGCGCTGGCCCCCAGTTCGAGGGATTTTTTAAGCGACTCCACGCTGAAAGCATGGGCGGTCAGCATTACGGCAGGGATTTTTTTCTCGACACACTGCTCCAGCAGGTCGAAACCGTTAACCCCCATAATATCCAGAATCGCCAGGTCCGGGGTGTTGTTTTTCAAGTACACAACGGCGTCTTCATACCTTGTTTTGGTGATGACCTGGCACATGCCCAGCAGCTCCGCCAGTGTTTCGAGGATATCGGGTTCGTCATCAACAGCCAGGATCATCTTATCCGTCAAAGGACTTTCGGTACCCATGGTAATCTCCTTTTTCATAAATAAAGTCGATTAAATTCCAAATTTCAAGCACCAAATAACCTAAAGATCATGGTTCCAGGCTTCAGATAACAGATGACAGAAGTCAGATGTCAGATTACAGATTGCAGAAGACAGAAATGGTCTGCATTTTGTCTGCTGTCATCTGTTTTCTGTTCACTGTCCTCTGTGTTTTCCTGACACCTGCTAATTCCTTTGTCAAGATTTACAAAGAAAATCAAACCGTAATTATATCCTTGTGGTCAAGCAGCTTCAGATGCGCCCCGATGGAGGTGACCACAATGGGGACCAGGGGGATTTCCGGAAAGCCCAGACGTTTTAAAACCCGGGCGCTGAGGTCCTTGGGGTCTGCGTCACCGGGCCCGTCCGTTTCGGCCAGAACCGCCTCGTGGATCTGTTGAAACCACTGCAATCCTTGATCCATTGCTGGATATACGCCGGCGCCGAACTGGGGATCATCCCAGGAGGCGATCAGGATCTCCAGTCCTTTAATCTCTTTTAATTTTTTTATGGACGCAACTGAAGTCGCCACATCCTCATAAATCGGTACGGTGCCTGACTTGGGAACCGCATCTCCGGTGAATAAGGCCCTGTCTTTGTTATACAGAAGAGAGATAGCGCCTTTTGAATGCCCGGGGGTGTGGAATACCTCAAGTGTCTGGCCGTCACCGAGATCCAGATGATCGCCGTCTTCTAAACCCCGATCGATTTCCACCGACCCCCCGACCAGATCATAAAAATTTCCGATTGGCCGCTGCGCATACTGGTGGTCCACGTCTTCGATCCAGGGTCTGGCATCGATGTGCGCGGCAACCTTACATCCGGTTTGCTTTTTAAGCTCCCTACCACTGCCGATATGGTCCGGATGCGAATGGGTAAAAACCAGCCAGTCAATCTCCCGGGGATCCCGGCCGGCCTGTTTGATATAATCGAAAATCATGGCCTCGGAGCCGGCAACGCCGCCGTCAATCAAGCATATATGTTCACCGAAGATGAGATAGGCAAAAACAAATCGGTCCACGGTTTTGTCCGGGCCGATCCGCAGTTTAAAGGGTATTTTTAAGGCATGGATACGTTCGGTTACTTTCATTTTTATGCTCCTCAAGGAATCGTTCTGATCCTATTTTGATAACAATTTTATACCGACCACAAGGCAGGCCAGCCCTCCGAGGCGATACAGATCGACCGGGTTTTTGGGAATTCCGAGCAAACCGGTTTGATCAATAATTAAAGCCGCCGCCATCTGGCCCGTTAAAACAGAAGCAATCATTACGGTCGCACCGATTTTGGGCACCACAAAAAGGGCGGTGGTAACAAAGAAGGCGCCCAGGAATCCGCCTATCCATAAATAGGGCGGCGCATCGGCGATTTTTACAAAGCTGCCCTGTCCGATGATCAGGGACACAACCAGCAGAAACACGGCGGCCACACTGAATGAGATGCAGGAACTTTGAAAAACACCTACGAATTTTCCTAGAGCGGCATTGATCGGTGCCTGGAAACCGTTGCTCATCCCGGCGAAGATCGTGAGAATAATCAGACCTAATTTTTCCATAATTCTGTCCCCCGTTTAAATTTGATCGGTTTGCATTAAATTAACCGGCTGCTCATATGAGCAAGGAGTGCAATTTTGTATTGACAAATGCATCAATACAATAAAAAGTAACGCACTGCAAGTTAGCAATTTTTCGATGAAAACGACACCTTAAATTTCGCTTGGGTTATCTGTGGGAAAAATCACCGTAAAGCGAAAGCCGCACATATAATGAAAGGAGATCTAGGCCATGACAATTCCGGATAAAATGAAGGCCGTTGTGCTGATGGGCAAAAATCAATTGGAGGTCAAAGAGATGCCCACCCCGCAACCGGGGCCGCTTGACGTTCTGGTAAAAGTCGAAGCCACCGCCGTATGCGGAAGCGATGTGGCCCTCATCGAGGAGCCCTGGGAAGCACAGCCGCCCTACGGAACCTTTATTATCGGTCACGAATATGCCGGAACCATCGCGGCAGTGGGCGAAACCGTAGACGAGTTTCGGGTCGGAGACCGCGTGGCGGTGGAGGCCAGCCTGGGCTGCGGCCGCTGCCGCAACTGCCGGGTCGGCAACTATACTGCATGTCTGAATTACGGCAATCTCAAAAGAGGCCATCGCGCCAACGGCTTTACCACCAACGGCGGTTTTGCCCAGTACGCATTGAACCACATCAATACCGTCCACAGGATTCCGGACAGCATCGAATTTAATGAAGCCGCCTTGATCACCAATCTGGGCTGTGTGCTTTACGGTTTTCAAACCACCGGCGGTTATGTGGTGGGCGACAATGTGGCCGTGATCGGACCGGGGCCCCTGGGTTTGGTATCGGTGGGGGTGGCCAGGGCCCTGTGTGCCAGCAGAATATTTTTGTCCGGAACCCGCGACAGCCGCCTCGAGGTGGGCAAAATAATGGGGGCCGACCGTTTGATCAATGTTAAAAAGGAGGATGCCGTCAAGGTCGTCCGCGAGGAAACCGGTGGGATCGGCGCCGATCTGGTGATTGAATCATCCGGTTCCGATCAGGGTATTCAAACCGCCATCGAGATGTCCAAACGCATGGGCAAGATCCTGCTGGTCGGATATCCTGAAAAACCGGTCTCGGCCAATTTTTCGACCATGGGCTCGCGCAACATCCACATTTTTTCGATTCGGGGTGAAGGCTGGGCCAATTGTTCGAGAGCAGTATCGTTGCTTTCCCAGGGGCGCATCTCGTTAAAACCGCTGGCCACGCATTCCTTCCCCCTGGATCAAATCGATGAAGCCTTTAAGACTTTCGTTGAAAGAATCGGAGGGGCCGTAAAGGTTATCGTGCATCCCAATGTTTAGGGTTGCGGCCTGCAGGTAATTTGCAAAACACGGTTCTGAGGTTCAAAGGTTCAGGGTTAAAAAAACGGATCGGCTGGGAGGCTCGGAAGCTTGGAGGCTTGGAGGCTATAAGGCTGAAGGGATCGCAAATAATATAGCTTTCCAGCTTCCTGGCCTTACAGCTTCCCAGCCTATGAGTTATTTACCTGACACCATATTGATTATGCCTTTTACAACATTTTTTTGAAACCACTTCTAAGGGAATGGAAGATGAAGCATATTCTCAAACTTGAAGACGGCAGGGTCGAACCCATCAAGGATCTGATGAAATCCGAGAAGGAATTTGCGCTGCGCCGCGTCCTGGTGGACGAGCAGATGGGCGGCGCCGAGCATCTGACCTTTGGCTACGCCCGGTTTGAACCCAGAACATCGTATCATAAAAAACACATCCACCCCGATGCCGAAGAAGTCTTTTACATCCTGTCCGGCAAAGGCATCGGCGGCGTCGGCGATGGCAGCGAAGAAACCGAAATCGTTGCCGGTGATTCGGTATGGGTGCCGAAAGGCGCCGTCCACTGGTTGTATAATCCCTTTGATGAAGCGTGCGAAATTCTTTTTATTTATGCAGCATCTTCCCTTGCCTCGGCCGGCTATGAAATTGTCGAGTAATTCATCAGTGTGGGTCTACTAGAACCTATCTCGAAAATAAGGACAAGTCTATGAATGCAAAACAATCTCTCGGATGGATCGGAGTGGGAAAAATGGGAACCCCCATGTCAACCAATTTGCTAAAGGCCGGATATAGGCTGACGGTTTTTGACATCGTGCCGGCGGCCATGAAGGCCCTGGTCGATCAGGGCGCCGCCCCGGCAGAATCTCCGCTTGAAGTCGCCGAACAGGCGGATATCATCATTTCCATGATTCCCGATGACCCGGCGCTGGAGGAGATATCCACCGGAAAACAGGGCATTTTTCAAACCGCCCGGCCTGGGATGATCTACATCGACATGAGCACGGTTTCGCCGGCCACATCGGCGCGTGTCGCGGAGGCGGCCGAAAAAAAAGGAATTCAATATCTGCGCGCCCCGGTGTCGGGCAGCACCGATTCGGCCGCGAGCGCTGCCCTGACCATTCTGGCTTCCGGTCCCCGGGAGGCATTCGACCAATGCGGGGCTGTTTTTAACAAACTCGGCCAGAAAGTCTTCTACGTGGGCCCGGGGGATCAGGCCCGCTACCTGAAGCTCCTGGTCAACATGATGGTGGGCATTACTTCGGCCATGACCGCCGAGGCCCTTGTCTTCGGAAAACGCGGCGGGATCGAATGGAACCAGATGATCGATATGATCAATAATAGCGTGGTGGCCTCGCCGCTGATTGGATTCAAAGTGCAGTTACTCAAAGAGCGCGAATATGCCCCGATGTTTACCGCCGCGCAAATGGCCAAGGACTTTGACCTGGCACTGGATAGCGGGCGCAAGACCGATACGCCCATGCCCCTGACGGCCCTGGTGCGCCAGCTATACGGGGCCATGAAGGCCACCGGAAAAGGGGATCTGGACTACTTCGGCATGGCGGCCCTGATGGAGGAAATGGCGGGCCTCAAAAGCTAAAAAGCTTCTGGTCACTGGCTACTGGTTACTGGCAATTAGTCAGAGGCGAGAAGCCAGCAGCAAGCAGCAGGCGGCCAGAATCCTGACACCTGAATCCGCCTGCGGCGGAACACCTGACACCTAATATAATTATTTTTAGGGAGGAGGAAAAATGGCTTTAAAAGTCGGATTTATCGGATTGGGGATCATGGGCCAGCCCATGGCCCGGAACGTTGCGAAAGGCGATTTTCAACTCACCGTTTTTAATCGTACGAGTGAAAAAGCAGCGCCCCTGGCCGACGCCGGGGCAACCGTGGCGTCAACCCCAAAAGCAGTGGCCGAAGCATCCGATGTGATCATTTTGATGCTGGCCGGACCGGAGGCCATCGATGCCGTTCTGGAGGGACCCGACGGCCTGATGGCCGCTATGCAGGCGGGCCAGACCCTGGTGAATATGAGTACGGTTTCACCGCAATATGCCAGACAGCTTGCCGATAAACTCTCCGCCCAATCTGCGGTGGCCATCGATGCACCGGTTTCAGGTTCCCGCAAACCGGCCGAGGAAGGTGCCCTGGTTATCCTAGCCGGCGGCCCGCAGGATAGAGTAACCGGGCTGGAGCCCCTGTTTACGTGCATGGGTAAAAAAGTGGTCTATTGCGGTGAGGCCGGCCAGGGAGCGAGTATGAAAATGGCGGTCAATCTGCTTTTGGGCATTATGGCCGCCGGCCTGTCCGAGGCCGTCAATTTGGGCCAGAAATGCGGCCTGGATACCGCCACCATGCTGGAGACCATGCTGGCGGGGCCCATGGGCTGTGCCCTTTTCGAGTTCAAAAAACCGATGCTGATCGATGACCGCTTTTCGGCCCAGTTTCCCCTGAAGCACATGACCAAGGACATTCGCTTTGCGCTGCAAACCGCCGATGAAAACGGCGCCATGGCACCCATCGGGCACACGGTGTTCCAGCTCTACCGCCAGAGCATGGGTCAGGGTCTGGCCGAGCAGGATTTTGCGGCCGTAAAAAAAGTTTTCGAACGCATCAGTGATGCTTAGATAACTCAGGTTCAGAAACGATCATTGAGAGCAACCGCGAAGATCTATTGGCCAGGTGGCGACCACTTCTTCGCCTCTTGTCAGATAGAATTTGTCGAACAGGTTTATGGTGGGGTCGCAATGAGAGGCCACCAGTTCCAGGACGGTGCCGAGCGCGGGAAGCTCTGAATTGTCCGTGCCGCTGATCCGGCCGTATTCATCGCCGAACCAGTCGTACACCAATGCGGAATCTTCGGGTACGATAACCTCCGGCGTGCCGCCATCTTTGTAGAGTGACTTAAGTCCCGCGTCTACCGTAACAAATCCCTTATGATTGGCACTGACAACCGTTGTGAGCAGCCTCAGGGCCGGGGGGAATGCTGTAAACCGGGCATCGTCATCGGCCGATCCGATATTAAGGTACTCGGCATCCATGCACACATAGGATCCGACCTGAAGCTCGGTTAGCTCGGCAACAGCCAGATCGATGTCGAAGGTTCCGGTGCCCGAAGCGCTGAAAATTGTGCAGGTCGGCACGCCGGCCCGAATTTCGCGGAAAGCGCCCACAGCGTCCTGCAGGCACCGGTGCGAGGTTTGCCTGCGCGTGTCATAGGAACGAATGTGCTGGACATGACCGGCATAGGCCTGAATTCCCCGAAGATGCAGGTGTGTGCGGGAAACGATTTGATCTGCCAGTGCCGGTGCATCCGACGGCTTTACACCGGTCCGATTCAAACCGACATCCACATCAAGAAGCACGCCCATGGACAGGCCTTTTGTGCCCAGCGCCGTATCGAGCATATCAATGTTGTCGGGGTGATCCACCACGACCATCAGGTTAGGAGACAATTTCAGAAGATCGACGAGCCTTTCTATCTTGGCGGGCGTCACCACCGGGCCGGTGATAAGGATGTTATCAAGGCCGGCCTTTGCCAATGCATCGGCTTCGGAGACCTTGGCCGCACAGACACCGATTGCCCCGGCCTGGATTTGCTTCCGCGCCAGGGATGCGCACTTGTGCGTCTTGACGTGCGGACGCAGGTTCTTGCCGGCACCATCGGCAGCGGCCTGCATCCTTTGAAGATTGCGTTCGAGGACATCCACATCCAGCACCAGGCAGGGTGTGTCGAGGTCAGACTTGTATTTCACTGCAGTGGTCATCCGGACTCCTTTTGCGCCAATATTACCATCAATTTTAAATCATTCACATTTGTCCCGGTTGCGCCGGTCACAATCGCATCTCCCAGTTTTAGAAACGACGCGGTCGCATCATGACGGTTTAAGCTTTCAAGCAGATCAATGTTACTTTCCCGCGCCCGTGCGGCTGTCTTATCATCAACAACAGCCCCGGCCACATCCGTGGGCCCGTCGGTGCCGTCCGTATCCAGCCCGACAATCACAATGCTGCCGAGATTGTCGATGCCGGTGGCAGCACTGAGGGCAAACTCCTGATTGGGCCCGCCAATTCCATTTGCCCGATCCGAGATTGTCACCGTGGTCTCACCGCCGCCGATAACGGCGCACGGTGGCTCCAGCGGCCGGCCCTTGATTAAGATCTCCTTGGCGATCGAGGCAAACGTGCCGCCCAGCATTCTGCTTTCGCCTTCCAGCATGGTTGATAGAATCAAAGTGTTCAAGCCCAGTTCCTTTGATTTCCTTTGCGCCGCTTCGCAGGCCGCATCACCCGCAACCAGAATAAAATCGTGCCGGTTGCGATCGGAAAGGTCCGCCATTTTGGGGGTCTCCCGATCCGGGCCGGCGGTCTTTAGAAATCCGGAGACACTTGCAGGCATCCGGTTCCACAGATCGTATTTCGTTAAAACCGCTCGGGATTCATCAAACGTAGACGTATCGGGTACGGTGGGGTCGGTAATATAATCCAAGGGATCGCCAATCACGTCGGACACCGTGAGATTAATCAGATGCGCCTGGGGGTGGATTGCCCGGGCAAGTCTTCCGCCCTTGACCCGGCTTAAGTGCTTGCGGACCGTATTAATTTCGATGATGTTGGCGCCGCAGGTTAATAGCAGATGGTTGACCCGTTGCTTTTCCTCAAAGGTCACTTCCGGTATCGGGTAGGGCAGCAAAGCCGAACTGCCGCCGGTAAAGCAGCTAAAAACAAGATCTCCAGGCTGTGTGCTTTTGACCAGGTCCAAAACCTGCCGGGCGGCGTCAAAACCGGCACGATCCGGAATGGGATGATCGGCCAGATACAGCCTCGCGCGCGACAGGGAGCCCTCCTGGCCGTATTTGCAGATAATTACGCCGTCGGCAATTCGGTCCCCCAATAAATCCTCCAATGCGCTGGCGATTGGAAATGTTGCTTTGCCGGCGCCAATCAGAAAAATTCGCTTATGCCGGTTAAGGTCGAGCCGCAGCGTGTCAATTGTAAGCTCATCCTTATGATAACTTAGCAGTTGCCGGGCGGCCCGGTAGGGGTCCGATAGCGACAGGGCATAATCGACGATATCCAGGGCAAAGCGGCGCGCCGCTGTATTTCCATGGGAAAGTAGGCTTTTTTTGTTTTTCAGGTATGACATGGACTGCCTGCCAACCGTTCGTGCGAATATGGAATTGGGATTAAAGCTAATTCGGTTTTCTGAAATTTCTACCGGCATAGCTTGCCGTGGAACCGAGCTCCTCCTCTATCTGAAGCAGGCGGTTATGCTTGGAGGTTCTTTCGCCTCTTACCGGCATGCCGGTTTTTATCTGCCCGCTGTTCAGGGCAACAACCAGATCGGCGATGATGGGATCCTCGGTCTCGCCCGATCGTTCCGAAACCTGTACGCCGTAGTTGTGGCGGTAGGCAAATTCGGCCGCATCCAGGGCTTCGGATAGGGTCCCGATCTGATTGACCTTGAAAAGCAGCGCGTTGGCAGCGCCCTTGGCGACACCTGTCTTCAGGCGTTCCACGTTGGTCACAAACAAATCGTCGCCGACAATCTGGGTATCGAGTTCGCCGGTGAGAATCGCAAAGCCTTCGAAATCATCTTCGTACAAAGGGTCCTCCATCGATGCGATCGGATATTTTGCGGCAACCTGCTTGTAAAGATCGATGAGCGCATCCCGGTCATATTGGTTCCCGTCGAGTTCATAGACACCTTTGTCTTTGTCGTACCAGGAGCTGGCCGCCAGATCCATGGCATAGACAATACCATCGCTGTATCCGGCCTGCTCCACTGCTTTTGAGATGAATTCAAAAGGCTCCCAGATACCTTTCATGGGGGTTGCAAAGCCGCCTTCGTCTCCGGTATTTGTCGCCAGAAGCCCGTACTTTTCGATCACCAGATCCCGCAGGAATTCGTTTATCTCGGTGGTCATCTGCAGCGCTTCGCCGTAAGATTTGGCACCGACCGGCATGATGATGAATTCCTGAATTTCAAGGTCATTGGCCGTCAGTTTGCCGCCGTTGATGCAGTTCATCAGCGGCACCGGCAGCACGTGCGCCGTCGGGTTTATATATCGATACAACGGCACGCCGCACACGGCTGCCGCCGCCCTGGCAACCGCCAGGGAAACACCCAGAATGGCATTGGCACCCAGATTTTTTTTATTCGGGCTGCCGTCCAGGGCAATCATCGCCATATCGATCTTGCGCTGCTCGGTAACATCCGCGCCGGCTAAAGCGGGCCCGATTTTTTTGTTAACGTTCTCAACCGCTTTGGTTACACCGAGCCCCTTGTACCGCTTTTTATCTCCATCCAGCAAAACATAAGCCTCGTGGCTTCCCGTAGATCTCCCCGAGGCAACGTCGGCCCTGCCCATCAATTTGCCGTCGACCCACACGTCGGCCTGAACCGTAGGCCAGCCGCGGCAGTCAATAATTTCCCGTGCCCGAATGTTGGTAATCTTGAAAGAATTCATCGTATCCACCCCTCTGTGACAATAGTGCATGTTGGGCAACCCTATTTCTCAAAGGGCATACATTACAGGGTCTTTTTGTACAAGCCAAGGTTTTTTTGAGTGCTGCCGAAAGTAAAAGAAGAGGGGGACGTCCGTTCTATATTTCTATTTTTCATATAAATATATAAATAGAACGGACGTCCCTCTTTTGGATAAGAAGTTGTATGACGGATTATATTGGATCTTGTTTCTTTTTTTCAATATTTTCCAATTTCTTTAAGAGCGCCTTGATATTTTTTTGTTTGCCTTTTTCTCTCAGCTTTATCTGAGAATCGGTATAATATTGGTGATTTTTTACAATTTCGAGGGTCTCTTTGTACCATCTGGCGTCATCACTGACATCCAGTCCTCTTGCCCGCCGCCCTTCCCTTAATTTTGCGTCCAGTTTAAAAAAATCTTCTCTGCCCAGATTGTCGAGATCGGCATCGCAGAGGATTTTTTCAAGATGCGTCTGCGGTTCACACCTGAGATCGGTTGCCAGTATCATTTTTTGAATTGTTTTGATTTCGCCGGGTTTATAACCGATCAATTTAAGGATTCTGCCGGCCATCCGCGCCGCAATCGGCTCATTTTTCCGATACTCTCGGATGTAACCCGTGTCGTGAAAATAGGCCGCGGCAATTAGCAATTCTCTGTCATGTTCGGAAATTTTTTCGGATCTGGCAATCCGGTTGGCAATCGCAACCACGCCTCTTTCAGGATGCAGGGTATGATCGGCATCATGAAATTTAATTCCGTCCGGCAGCTCATCTTTAAACAGGGACCTGATATATTCGTCCACGCGTTTCAGCCGGGGCGTATGCGGTTTGTATTTTGGTTTCATGTTAAGTTTTGGAAAATTTTTTATATGAATTGTATGAAGGAGCGCAGAAATCAGGTGAGAAAGCGGATACGGTCTTGAAAATGGGAAATCGCTTCAGATCAGTTGGAATAAGAAAATCAAGAATATTTTAAATGTTTTTATATTCAGATGGGTGCGCTTTAGTCAATAATAAACTAAAAACAGGCGCAATATCCAGCGAATAACATAGTCTTGCCGATTATGCAGGTAGGTAATGGCTATTACGAAAACTTAAGTGCTTTGAATGAAAACACACTGGGATTCGATATAAAAGGATTTAACCCTGCCTGTCTTGAGGTTCGAAAGTGTGCAACTCGGGTGGCAGAAAATCAAATCCGAATTTATTCCATCTCTCTTTGACTTTATTATAGACAGATTCGCGGAGAAGCGTTCTTTTGGCAAAAACCTTCAGATGTTTATGTTCTTTACAGGCATTGATTAGTGTTTTTGCACCATAAGGTCTTTCTTCGGGTGGGTTTTTTGTAGGATCCAGATAGGTTGACCATGTATTTCGAAGAATATCGATATCATCCGGAGGATGGCATCGGGTGCACATCGCCCAGATTACCTGATCCAGGTCGGTCGGATCCACATCTTCATCCACCACAATGATCCATTTAGAGTTATAAGCGCCGCCGGGACATTGTGCTGCCAGAGTGGCCACCTGGGATGCGTGCCCTGGCCGGAGCTGTTCAATGGAAACGACAATCATCCCAAAGCCGCCCGCTGCGGCGGGCACAGAATAAACGCCTCTTATTCCCGGAATCCCAAGCGCATCCAGGTCATCCCATATCCGCGCTGACCGGGCGATACTGAAGAAAAGATTTTGCTCACATGACGGGTGATCGGCCATCAGGGCGGCGGTCAGAATCGGGTTGTTGCGGTAGTGGATGCATTTTACTTCGATACAGGGCGTCAGGTCTTCCGGCCGACCATAATATCCCTGGAATTCCCCGAATGGCCCCTCCTTCTTAAAGCGGTCGGGATAGCTGACACCTTCCACAACGATCTCCGCATCTGCCGGAATAAGGAGGTCCGTGGCCTCCCCCTTGACCACCCGGACAGGCTCCCCCTTGAGCGCTCCGGCCTGATTATATTCTGATACGTTCTTTGGAAAACCCATGGCCCCCACAATGAAAAGTGCGGGGTCGATGCCATAGGCAACGGCGACTTCACAGGGCTTTCCGCTTTTCCAGTAGTGCTCGCGATGAAGAAGGGCATCTTTCCCCGGTGACACATAAAAACCCACTTCATTTTTAGACTGGATCATCTGGCGATAGGTTCCCAGGTTCAGATGTCCGTGCTCCGGGTCTCTGGTAATAACCACATCTCCCGTCCCGATGTATCTGCCACCATCATGCGGCCACATTTTCGGTGCGGGAAAGGCATAAAGATCGACGTCTTCCCCCAAAACAATATTTTCGTTAACCGGAGCTTCCTCTTGAGCAATTTCCTCAGGAGGAATCGGATTCTTGTAAATGTCTCTGGCTCCTTTTATCATTTGAATGGTAGAGAGATCCGTCGAGAGACCCATGCTCAGGGCGATCCGCCTGAGGCTGGAACCGAGTATGTTACTGAGGACCCTGAATCCCTGCGGGTACCCTTTGATTTTCTCAAAAAGAAGTGCAGGGCTTGCCTTTTGCTTTGCAGCCATATAGGTAATGGCGGAAAGCTCCTCATCCCAATCCACCTCTTCATTGACCACCTTTAATTCACCGAGCGCTTCTGCCTTTTTCAGCCAATCCCTTAAATCCTTAAAATTTCCCATTTTATTACTCCTCTTCTATCAGGCAAGCTTCCGATTGGAGGTCTAATGACCTAATGAGTTGCGTATATCCGGTCAGGATGTGAGTCCGAGTTGACGTAAAATTGTACTTACGTCGTAGTAATCACGGCCACTAATGACTTTTCCGTTCTTGATCTGCATGACGCTGCAGTATTGAACTTCAATCTTGCGGTTGGTCGGAGGGAAATCACCAACTGCGGTTCGCAGAGGCCCAGTATTCGTGCCGCTGTTTGTAAACTCAACAACGACCCAATCGCCTTCAGCGATGACGTTGCTGATCTCCACTGTACCATCTGGAAACGCAGTGCGCCATCGCTCATAATCATGCCGATAACCTTCTGGTCCGCGCTGAACTTCGCCTCTTGGAACATCGACAAATTTACAATCATCTGCAATCACAGCAGCCCCTTTGTCAGGATCTCGCTCAGCCCATGCTTCGTGAAAGGTTCGGGCGACAGTGACGTTGTCGGGCGTTTTCATCTAAACCTCCTTGTTTAGCGTCAACTGGCGATGAGAATAACCACATGTATTCCAAACTTCATAGGGCTTCATATCGAAATGCGCGGTATCTCGCCGTCGTTATTATTTCAGCCCCGCCTTTTTGAGGGCTTCAAGTTCGCGCTGCATGTGGGCCGGATTCTTAAAAGGCTGGGTTTGTTTAAAAAACACCACCGATAAGCTGGGGTTGATCTTGAGCGCTTCAGCCATAAGCGCGCGGGCTTCATCCTGCCTGTCGACAGCAATATAAAGTCCGGCCAGGTGCATCAATGCCCATTCTTGTGGATAATCACCTACTCGGCTGCGGTCATAAAGCTGATTGCTGGTTTCAATTGCCTCTTCAAGTCGCCCCTTAAACGCATAACTTCTGGCCATAGGACTCAGATAGAAAGCCGGATACCACGGACTGAGACGCATGGCTTTCTCCGTCAGCGCAATCGCATCCCCGAACCGTCCCGCAAAGAACATCGTTGCGGCCAAGTGGGCATGTGCAATTGACATGTTGGGTGCAAGGGAGATGGAAAGGTTTCCTGCAGCAATGGCTTTATCATGAAGTCTTTGGGCCAGATATATGGTTCCCAATAAAATATGAACATTAGGGCTTTTGTCATCTATGGCCAGGGCTTTTTGCGCAAGTTCATGTGCTCGTCTGAAAGAATCAGCGGGAGACTCACTCCACCCGTAGGCCGCTCCTACGGAATAGGTGGCACCCAGCCATACGATAGCACTCGCATGTCCGGGGTCAATCCTTATCGCTGTCTCCAGAAGCTCTTGCGCCTTGATGTTATCCTCCTTGTTAAACTTATCCAGAAGGTAGTTTCCCTTAACCCCATAACACCATGCATCCAGGTTGTCTGTGGATTTCGCAAACACGCGGGCCTGTTCTCCGGAGGTTAACTCCACCTGCAGCGAGACCACAATCTTTTTTGTGATCTCATCCTGCAAGTCAAAAAGCTCCCCCATTTTCCGGTCATATTTTTCAGACCAGAGGTGATGCCCGCTCAGGGCATCAATTAACTGGGCCGTGACCCTCAGGCGGTCACCGGATTTCTGGACACTGCCCTCCAGCACATACCGGACCCCCAGATCCTGGGCTACTTCTTGTACTTTTACGGCCCTGCCCTTGTATGTGAAGGTGGAGTTGCGGGCGATAACGAATATGGCGGAGCCCATTGACAACGCAGTGATGATATTTTCGCTGATGCCGTCCCCGATGTATTCCTGTGCAGGGTCACTGCTCATGTTGGTAAAGGGCAGAACGGCAATGGAAGGCTTCTCCGGCAGCGGAAATGCCATCTTATCTACTTTGGCTTTGATGATCCCGTCGGGCTTGGGACTCGCTGCGAAGATCACCTGATAAACATCCACCGGCTCCTCAATATTTTTTACGCTTTTTCTACCCACAAAATTATAGTTCAGATTTATCTTTTTCTTTACCTGATCGTAAACAATTCCGGAGATACAAATGCCGCCGGGCTCGGCCAACGCCTCCAGGCGTGCTGCCACATTGATGCCGTTTCCGTAAATTTTCTCTCCTTCCTGGATTACATCACCAAGGTTGACTCCGATGCGGTATTCCATCTTACGACTTTCCGAAATTTTGGCATTTCGCTCGGTCAGCTCTCGCTGTATCTCCACTGCGCACTGAACAGCATCCACCGCACTTTTAAATTCTGCAAGAAGGTTATCACCCGGCGAATCTACCACCCGGCCTCGATATTGCGATATAAGGCTGGCAATCACCTTTTGGTACTCCCTTAAGTTGCGAACAGTCGTCATATCCTCTTCTTCCATGAGACGGCTGTATCCGACAACGTCAGCACTCAGGACGGCGGTGAGTTTGCGTTTAAAACCTTCATCTGCCATGGCGGCACTTCCTTTTTTTGTTTCCATACAGAGGGACTCAGAAATATAAGCCATGCAAAGGAACACGAAATCAGATGAGAAACAGGATTCGATTCAGTAAATGGAGAAATGCTTCGAGTCAGATAAAATTGGGAAAATCAGGACTATCAAAAATATATTTATACCCAGTTGGATAGGGTTTAGTCAATTATAATCGAGAATACCGGTGGATGGTGATATAGATTGGGAAAAACACAACTTTGGCAATTTTGTAAATATGTAGTGGCTATCACAAAAATTTAAGCGGGTTGATATTTTGAGCATTTTGGGCCGAGCCGCAACGCAGCCATGGGCACTTAGAATTAGGTTTTTATCTTACAGAACATCAACGCTGTAGACTCTTATAGGTCTATTAAGTCCTTTCACATTAATTTTTCCGTGTTCCGAGCAAGCAATTTCATCATTAACAAGAGCCCAGGTGGTATGGCTAATAAAGATCCCTCCCGGTGTGCAGGTCTGCTCTAACCTCGCAGCAATATTGGTTTGCATACCCATAGCCGTGTATTCTTTTCTCTCGGATGATCCATAACCACCAACTGTTGCCATACCCGTGTTTATCCCACACCTTATTTGTAAAATTTCATCAACGCCTTGTTTAAACCATCTCTTGTTCAGTTTGTTCATTTTTCGTTGCATATCAATCGCCATTTTTACACATCTAATGGCATGATCCCTATCGCTGGAACTTTTAGGTGCTCCGAAAATGACATATAATCCATCACCAATCACCTGAGCGAGAGTACCTTTGTATTTGTTTATGATAATGTTCATTTCTGTTAGATATTCATTTAGAACATCGGCCATATCCTCAGGTTCCAACGTATCAGTGATGCTCGTAAAATCTTTAATATCAGAAAAAAATAACGTTAATTTTTTCCTATTATGCTTCCAGATCTGATCAATTTCTCCATCTGATATTGTGTCTACTAATTGTGGTGCAACATATTTAGAGAGCAGCCTATAAGCTTTCTCCACCTTGCCTTGCTCTTCACGCAGAGCAGCTTCGGCTTTTTTGCTTTCTGTAATATCACGAACAGTTTCGATTGCTCCAGCCGGATTTCCATCGGAGTCATATAGAGCTCGGGCGGAAGAAGCTAAATATATGCCTGATTCTCCCAGCAGAGGTATAAAAACTTCTTCCGATATTAAATCGTCTCCGGATTTCTTTAAAGAAGTATATTTATTTTTATAACTATCGTCCCAGTTTTGAACCAGGTCAATCAAAATAGGCCGCCTTTCACCGTAGAAAGGAATAGAATATTCATAATCGCCTTTACCGAGAATATCATTAGATTTAATCCCGGTAAGCTTCTCGGTGGCACGGTTCCAGGCTGTAACACGACCACGGCTATTCACAACCCAGGTAGGATCTGGTAAGAAGTCGATAATTTCTTCCAAGCGACGTCTTGAATTCTTGAGTGCCTCTTCGGCCTTCTTACGTTCGGTAACATCTCGAATAATCCCCCGAAAACCAATGGGATTATCTTTGTCGTTGCTCATCAAGGCTGCCGAGGCTTCCACAGATATACTGTACCCATCTGGATTATCAATTACCCATTCCAAGTCCGTAGCTGGCTTGCCTGTATCAAGCACCATTTTATAAGATTGCTTTAAACGCCGGGCGTTTTCCTTTTCGCAAAAATCTTCGTAATTTTTCCCAATTATTTTTTTTGTGGTCATACCCAGTATTTTCGCGCTTATTTCCGTACACCAGATAACATTGCCAGACAAATCAAGCTCATAATAGCCAGCCTCAACACTATCAAGTATTGTACGGTATTTTTCTTCGCTTTTACGCAAAGCATCCACATTTTCTTTCAGGGTTGCCATCATGAAATCAAATGATTTGGTTAGTCGGTCAATTTCATTACCGCGTCCAGTATATTTATAATTACCTGAGAAGTCATTTATCATTACCTGTGTTTTGGACTCTAAGCTTCTAAGGGGTCTTACTACAAAATAAATCAACCAAAAGACACATGCCAGAACCAGCCCAACTATTGTCAATAGCATCCACCACAGGTTTCTACGTTCTTTTTGTAATTGTTCATAGCTTTTGCTTATATCTTGTTGAGTAATGAGGCAGAATTTTTTGTCTGCTATTATTAATTGAGAGTAAATTGTAGAAATCGGGAGAAAATCAGCATGTTGATAGATAGATTGTCCAGTATTGACATTTTGCAATATTGAATTTGAATCTATTAATTCTTGGTAATCCTCCGTTGCTGAACTGGCAAGAAGATTGCCATCTGCGTAAGAAAAAGACAAATGAGCGCCAACGGAATCTGCAATCTGTTTGGCAAATTTATCATCAATTTTAATACCAACGATGACTGTTCCATGAAGGTCTGCAAACAGCGGCCAGTAAATTGGTGCTATTGCACGAATTGCCCACCCTTCAGGTCCATCCTCTGCCCTTATTGATAACCGACCGTTGAGTGCTTCTTGCAGACCTGGCACTGAATAATATCCATCAATATTTGCCGTATCCGTTTCGACAACATGACCATCGCGATCGGTTATGAGGAGTAAATCGACATTGAGAGTTGGGAAGAGACTGGTAACCACATCATTGATCGGGTTAGAATATCCAGATGCACTAAAGTATGCTAAACCCTCTGATAATTCTTTATTCTCTTGAAGTGTTTTGGCAAGAGCCTGAAGTGCTTTAACATGGTTTTCGATAATTGCATTGATTGTAAATCTAATACTTTCTGATTTCTCATTTTCTTTTTCGGTTTGAATACGTTCAAGTGACCTTACATTGACCTTGTAAGCTATAATCGCAATACCTGCCGATACGCTTAAAAATAGTGCAATAATAGGCAAAATAATCGTATTATTAAATGTAAATTTCATACGGATACTATAAGGATTGTCGATTGATGAATTAACCAGTTTATTAAATTCTCATTTTGGCCCCTTTAAGCAAAGCGAATTTTCTTATATCTTTCTTAAAACTGGTATAGGCATCGTGTACCCTGCGAGAGATTGTATCGCGGGAAGCTTCCTCCTCTAAAACCCTGGCAGATATTACTTCCAGTTCTTTAAGAACCGCTTGAGGAAAAAGACGAAGCCGAACTTTTCTATCTTCGACAATCTTGAGCATTGCTCTGGTATTGAAGAATTCATATTCCGTAAAAATTTGGGTCGCAAGATCAAAAGTCGCCGTTTTTAGAATAATTTTTAAATCAGACGGCAGCGCCTCAAAGGCTTTACGATTAACTATAAACTCGAAACCCGTACCTGGTTCATGCCAACCTGGAGCATAGTAATATTTCGATATTTGATGAAACCCCATACGCATGTCATCGTAAGGACCTATCCATTCCGTGGCATTTATTTTTCCTGATTCTAAAGCCGGATATATTTCAGCTGCTGGAAGAAGAACAACCTCTGCGCCAAGTTTGGCCAAAACCCTTCCCCCCAGACCGGGCATTCTCATTTTCAAACCTTTGAAATCTTCTGGCGTTGAAATCTTCTTGTTGAACCATCCGCCCATTTGAATACCCGTATTTCCTGCAGGGAAAGGAATTACATCATAAGGCGCATATACTTCGCGCCACAGATCAAGTCCACCTCCCTTGTGGAGCCATGTATTCAACTCTGCCGCCTTGAGCCCAAATGGTACTGTTGTAAACCACTGGGCTGCCGGTACTTTCGCGGCCCAATAATAGGATGCAGCATGACCACATTCAACGGTTCCAGAAGACACAGCATCAAAAACTTCAAGTGGTTTGACCAACTCACCACCTGCAAATACCTGAATATTTAATCGACCTCCACTCATGATGGCTAAGTTCTCTGCAAATTGTTCTGCACCGTTTTGAATAATGGGAAGGGTTTTGGACCACGATGTCACCATACGCCAGGTGTGTTTTTCATTTTCGGCATGCGCACCTTTTTTTTGAAAAGCTCCTGCTCCAGCCATTGCAGCACCAAAACCGAGACCCTTTAAAAATGTTCTTCGATTCATTGTCCCTCCTTTTACCTAAAGAATTTATCTCTCATGCCTGGTAAGGCTTCGAGGGCTTTTGGCTACAGTTTTTTAAAGTAATTAAGGGCTTAGATGGGTTGTTAAATATTGGAAAGAAATTGTAATTTCAAGAATGAAACCAGATCAGCAGCAAATTGTCCGAGTCAGAACCAGATCAGATGTAATTTAAGCAAGTTATAAAATTAATACATGAATTAAGGGGATGGGTCAAGGGATTAGCGGTTTTAATGCTTAGGATTTGCGGTATCTTGTCCGAAAGCCAAATATCGTCCATTGCAAATGCATTGGGAGAAAAAAACTTTTGCAATTTTGCAGATATGTAAAAGCTATCACATGAATTTAAGCGTGATGATATTGGTACTTTGGAGCTATCGCAGGTTTTATTGCTGCATCACTGCAATCAATAAAATAGAAGCAGGGCCGAGACGACCCTGCTTCTAAAAAACCATGCTTTATCAGAATATATCGGCTTCTGCCGGAATAGGATGCAGGAAACTTTCGTTATAGGGAAGGATTTAAAACCTGGAAATGCAAAAGGCAGAGCCATTCCTGACTCTGCCTGCTGAGCCTCAACATCTTTCTCATATCGACCGGCGGAGCAGTCAAACTATAATCTGCCACCATCAACCTAATTTAAGGCCTTGGTCGGCATCATAAAATGGCGGAGCGTGCCGTGAGATAGGGCTGCAGTGAGATCGCTGCCAAACTGGCTGCGCCCTTTCGGAATTCGATGATACTGTTCAATATTTCTTCACTGAGTTTGTCTTTTGATGCGTGTTCCCTGACCACCTTCTCAGATAAAAATGCCAGTTCTTTGAGCAACTCGTCGGGAAATTTTCTGAGCTGGACGCCGTGCTCGCCGGTGAGCTTTGCAAGAGCAGTGCAGTTGCGAGCGGCACGAAAGCAGAGGATACGGCTGTTAATTGCCGCCGCCGCCGCCGTGATGACTGCTCTAACGTTGGCAGGCTGAGCATCCCACTTGGCTTTGCTGATGAACAGATCAAAGGCTCCTGCCGGCTCGTGCCAGGCAGGATAGTAGTAGTATTTCGCCGTTTTGTGGAAACCTAAGAGCATATCGTGGTATGGTCCGGTGAGTTCGGCGGCCTCAATTGTGCCGTCTTTCAGCGCCGGTACGATCTTGCGAAATGGTAAGGAAACCACTTCTGCTCCGGCGGCTTTCAGGGTCTCACCTCCGAAGCCGCCGATCCGGATCTTAAGGCCCTTAAGGTCGCCCATCGAATTGATCTCTTTATTAAACCAGCCACCCATCTGGCAACTGGTATTGCCGAACGGGAAAAACTTACAGCCGACTTCGGCGTAAACTTTATCGGCAAGCTCCTGCCCGCCACCGAACTCAAACCATGTGTTTTGCTCCTGAGCCGTCAGCCCGAAGGGGGTATTGTGGAGGTATGCCATGGCCGGAACTATCTTTGTCCAAAAACCTGGAGAACCTGTCCCCATCTCCACCGTTCCGTCAGCGACTGCCTCTAAAGTTTTAGGGAATTGGACGATCTTTCCGGGGCCGTAGAATTCGATGGTTATGCGTCCTTCCGTCCCCTCGGAAACCATCTTCGCGAACAATTCCATATGGGAGTTAGGTTTCTGTGACCATGCGTTAATCACTCGCCATTCCTCTTTGCTCTGGGAAAAGGCCTTGCGCGGGATTATGGAGGTCAGGGTTGAGGTAGCCGCCGCACCTCCTAAAGCCACCGTACGAAGAAACCTCCGTCGTTGCATTCTTCCATTCTCTTTCATTTCATCCTCCTTTCTTTTTTTTCACGGCCAATACCTTCTTCCCTCAGATAATTGACCGATAACAGGTACGCATAAACGGGCACTTGCAAATTTCGTATCTCCTTTTTAACCAAAAACATCAGCAATTCGCGGGCCTTGGCCTCGCTCTCCTTGCTGTAGAGGCGCATCCGTGCATCCGCCTGCAGGTAAAGCTCCCAGGCCTTGACGCTGCGCGTCCCACCGCCAACCACGCGCGCCTTCTCACCCTCGCTCAACAGGACGCGCAGCGCGGAAACGACGCTCAGCGCGATCTCGTCCTGAATGGCGAAAACATCCTTGAATTGCCGGTCGTAACGCTCGGTCCAGAGATGGTGGCCCTTTAGCGCATCGACGAGCTGGGCTGTGATCCGCAGCTGGTCGCCTGAGCTCTGGACGCTGCCTTCCAGCACGTACTGGACCCCCAGGTCCTCGGCCACCTGCTGCGCCTGCACCGGCTTGCCCTTATAGGCAAAGGTCGATTTGCTGGAGATCACGAACAGCGTGGGCACCTTCGACAGCGTGATGATGTTCCCGGTGATCGCGTCAACCATCTGGTCCTTTGCAGAATCGTCACCCAGATTCTCAAGTGGCAGCACGGCAATGGAGGGTTTACTGGGAAGCGGAAATGCCATTTTTTCCACAGAGGCGGGTTCAAAAGAAGGACGGCTATATAAATACCGGACCCCTGCTAAAACGACTATAACCGCTAATACCGCCGCTCCAATGAAATACGTCCTGCGCTGCTCAGGGCGAGCCGGTTTGGCTTCGTCGGACTCGGGCACCGTCACCCGCGGCTCCATCTGAACCCTGTACGCACCTACCGGCTTGGGGATGTTCTTTACGGTTTGATCGCCTAAAAACTCATATCCATAGGGAAGTTTGGTTTCGATGTGATCAAAAAGCCGTCTTGGAGATACAGATGCCGCCGGGCTCTGCCAATCCTTCCAGCCGGGCGGCGATATTAACGCCGTCACCATAGACCTGATCTTCTTCCTGGATGACATCTCCGAGATTGATCCCGATACGAAACTGCATCCTTCTGTTTTCAGGAATTTGGTTATTGCGGGCTTCTATCTCTTTTTGAACGGCTACCGCGCACTGGACGGCATCGACCACACTGGCAAACTCCGCCAACAGGTTGTCACCGGGCGAATCTATTACCCTGCCGTTGTGTTGCTGGATGAGAGATTTAAGCACCTCACGGTAGGCCGTCAGCGTGCGGACAGTGGCTTCCTCGTCTTCACCCATAAGACGGCTGTAGCCTTCGACATCGGCGCTGAGGATGGCGGTGAGTTTACGTTTAAAACCTTCTTCGGCCATAAGAGCACCTCCTTTTTAAGGTTTCAAACAGATGAACTCAGTATGTGGGCTTTCTGAACAGCGTGAAATTCAGGTGAGAAAGAGGATTCGATTCTGTAAATGGAAAACAGCTTCAGATCAGCTGGAATAGGAAAATGAGGAATATTTTAAATAAGTTTATACCCGGATGGATGGGGTTCGTCAATCAAAATTTCGGGTTATGGAATGTCCCCTGTTTTACCTGCC
>WOR8_10000906_pt1 | contig 30506 bp, 15 predicted proteins | sample DeeMarSeWOR38_10_FD_19890 | JGI IMG/M metagenome (IMG submission 19890) | reverse complement strand
ATTGTGTTGCCCCTGCCGGAGGAAAAGACCCGATTCTGGTATTTCCGCAAGGTTGGTCCCAGGCATGCGATGGCGATCAGCAAGGTTTCGCTGGCGGCGTACGGGCAAATGAAAGGGGATCGGGTCACTGATATCCGGATTGCTGCCGGCAGTGTGACACCGAAAATCCGGCGTGCCGGGGCGACGGAGGCGATTTTGCGCGGAAAACGTCTGACAGATGGATTGATAAAAAAGGCAGGCGAACAAATTCTAAGTGAGATCGATCCGATCACCGATATCCGATCAACCCTCAAATACCGGCGTCAAACCTGCCGCGCCTTATTGGTCGAGGCACTGATGCAGATCAGACAGCAGCAAACTAAAGTACTCAAATGAGCAACAGACTTGATTGCCCTTTTCTGAAGCGGTAAATTTGTATCTTTAAGATCCAATTATGTAACATCCGAAATCTGCAAGGTAACATGGGATGTTCTGGATGCATTTGGAATATTTGATATTTGATATATGATTTATTTCGAATTTCGTGCTTCGTGCTTAGAGTTTATTTAAGGGAGGATTAGGCTAACTGGTAAGTCAGCGGTCTTGAAAACCGCCGTCCGAAAGGACTTGGGGGTTCGAGTCCCTCATCCTCCGCATTACGCCCGGAAAATCGAACATCAGGGGTTTTTATTTTAAGTTAACTGGTAAGTCATCCCGTGAAACGGGACGTCCGTAAGGACTTGGGGGTTCGAGTCCCTCATCCTCCGCATTACGCCTGGAAAATCGAACATCAGGGGTTTTTATTTTAAGTTAACTGGTAAGTCATCCCGTGAAACGGGACGTCCGAAAGGACTTGGGGGTTCGAGTCCCTCATCCTCCGCATCAATCCCGGGTAATCATACATCCGGGTTTTTTATTCCTTCGACCTTCTAATTTTATTAACAACTTTTCACTGCTCACTACTCACTGTTTTACAGCAGCTGTATCAGCTTCTTCACATCGCGAAATTCACCAACCGTAACCTGGCAGAAATACATACCGCTGGCCGGCCAGCTGCTGTCGAAGGTATACCTGTAAATGCCAGCCTGCAGTTTAGCAGACACCAGTGTGACTACTTCAACACTGAGATTATGGTAGATATTAAGCGTTGTGTATTCTGAACCGGGCAGAATGAGTTCGATGAAGGTTGTTTAAGTAAATGGGTTGAGGTAGGTTGATGCATTCCAGATTGAAGGGATTTTGCGTATAACCATTTTATCAATTTTGTGCTCCTGGAAAATTTCCACCCGGATCTATGATGATAACCTGCGATATCTTCCCGATATCGATTTTAATACATTGACCTGATGAAATGTATAAATCCTCTCACTTTTAAGATCAACTCATGTTTGGATTATAATTTGTTTTATTTTGGTTTTAGAAATAATGAGATATCTTCTTAAAATCATAAACAGCATTCTTTTTTGTTTAACAGTCTGTATTGCCGAAAACCTACCTGCTCAGATAAGTGATCTCGAATTTGAACATTTTTCCACCCAACAGGGATTCGCACAGCGTTCCGTATTTTCAGTATTGCAGGACAGTCTGGGATTTATGTGGTTTGGCACCGCGGATGGTCTGTACCGATATGACGGATACAATTTCCATCAGTATAAACACATTCCGGTTGATCCAACGAGTTTAAGTCACAATGTTGTCATTTCATTATACGAAGATCGTTCCGGTGCACTTTGGATCGGAACAGAAGGCGGAGGATTAAATAAATTTGACCGGGATAAAGAAATATTCACCAGGTACCAATATGATCCAACTGAACCTTTTTGTCTGAGTAATAATACCGTCAGCTCAATCTTTGAAGACCGGTCTGGTAATCTTTGGTTTGGAACCAACGGTGGCGGATTGAATAAACTGACTTCGGGAGAAAACGGACTAGTCCCATTACGTTTTATCCACTATACCCATAATCCTCAGGACATGTCCAGTATCAGCGGTGATGTGGTTGGATCTATTCATGAAGATAAATCCGGCGACCTTTGGATAGGCACTGAGAAGGGATTGAACAAACTCGATCCAAGCCCGGATGATAAAGTTTCGTCAGAATTTATTCATTATAAACACGATCCTGCTGATTTCACAAGTCTGAGCAGCAATATAATAATTTCAATTTTAGAGGATAAATCAGGTGTGTTCTGGATCGGAACCATCGGCGGTGGCCTGAATAAGCTCATTCCCGAAGAGCGAAAAAAAAGAAAACCCGCCTTTGTCCATTTTGTCCATAATCCAAAAGATGGCATTAGTCTAAGCTCGAACGCCGTAAGTTCAGTATTTGAAGATCATTCCGGAAATATTTGGATCGGAACTCTAGGGGGTGGCTTAAATAAATTTGACCGGTCAAAGGAAGCATTCACACATTATACGTTTGATCCCCATGATCCTAAAGGCCTGAATGGTAACTGGGTTTATACAATATATCAGGATCGGTCCGGTATCCTTTGGATCGGAACCATGCCCGGGGGATTAAATAAACTTGATCCCCGAAAAAAGAAATTCGACCATTATAGACACGATCCGTACAACTCTGCAAGCTTAAGCGGGAACAGAGTTTTTTCAATTTGTGAGGACAGCAACCGCAATCTCTGGATAGGTACATTTCATGCGGGATTTAATAAACTCACCAATCAGGATGACGCGAATTCACCGCCATATTTCTTGCATTACGAACACGATCCTGCTGATCCAAATAGTCTGAGCAACAATTCTGTCTTTTCAATGCTTGAAGATCGATCGGGAAATCTGTGGATTGGTACATTCGGCGGTGGATTAAACAAACTTGTCCCGGAAGAACAGGAAAAAGAGCACCCTGCATTTATTCATTTTAAAAATAATCCTGCAGATGCGCACAGTCTTAGTGATGATGTAATCCGGGCAATTTATGAAGATAATGACGGCATCCTGTGGATCGGAACCGAAAATGGTTTGAACAAATATGTGACTGGAGACAATACGTCTGCTTCAGCGTTATTTACCCGGTATCTGAACAATCCCCATGATCCAGCAAGTCTGAGTAATAATACTGTCTGGTCAATCCTCAGGGATGGGCAAGGCATTCTTTGGATTGGCACTTCGGGTGGCCTGAACAGATTAAATTCCGAGGATACCGATAATTCTTCACCCGGTTTTATCCATTATACACATGATTCAAGTGAAGCTTCCAGCCTAAGTAATAATGAGGTCTCGGTGATATATGAAGATAACCGTGGAATACTCTGGATTGGAACCTCTGGTGGCGGACTAAATAAATTCGACCGGCAAACAGAAAAATTTACCCGGCTGGACGAAACTGACGGCTTACCGAATAATGCTATTTCAGGAATACTGGAGGATGATCAGGGTAATCTGTGGTTAAGCACCAGAAAGGGATTATCCCGGTTTAATCCGACTACAAAAATGTTCAGAAATTATCTTGCTGAAGACGGACTTATAGGGGATGAATTTCAGCAGGGCGCTTATTTTAAAAGCAAAGCAGGAGAAATGTTTTTCGGTAGCACCGATGGATTCATCCGGTTCCATCCTGATAGTATAATTGATAATACGATTATTCCATCGATTGTCATAACAGATTTTCTCCTGTCGAATAATTCTGTTCCGGTTGGCTTTGACCGGTCAACAAACCGTTCTGTTTTGAAACAATCCCTGACTGGGACAAAATTGATCGAACTAAATTATTATGACAAGATTATTTCATTCGAATTTGCTGCACTGGATTTTCATCTTCCCGGGAAAAATCGCTATGCATACCGGCTGGAAGGTTTTGACCAGGGATGGCGGTATACGAAAGCAAATATGAGATTTGCAACGTATACAAACCTGGATCCGGGTGCATATACATTTATGGTGAAAGGCTCAAATAATGACGGGATTTGGAATGAAGCAGGGACTTCTTTGCGAATAATTATCACGCCGCCCTGGTGGGCAACCTGGTGGGCTTATATGCTTTACGGATTGAGTATTATTGGTTTACTTTTATCTATAAGAAGATATGAACTGAACAGACTTAACTGGAAGAACCAGTTTAAACTGGAGGAGGTAAAACTAAAAGAAAGAACGGAAATTGATCGCATGAAATCACGTTTCTTTGCTAATATTTCCCATGAGTTCAGAACCCCGCTTACTCTTATCCTGGGTCCGGTAGAAAAAATTATACGCGAATCATCGGGTGAAGAAATTGAAAAAAATTCGAACCTGATCAAAAGTAATGCGAAAAGACTGCTCGTTTTAATCAATCAACTGCTCGATCTTTCCAAACTTGAATCTGGTAAACTAAATCTTAAAACGACCAAAGCCAATTTAATCAGTTTTATAAAAGGAATAACTAGGTCCTTTGAATCACTTGCTGAGCGGAAAAACATCACCCTTGAGGTAAAAGCGGATAAAGAGGTAATTGAACTATATATTGACAGGGATAAGCTGACCAAGATAATGACCAATCTTTTGTCAAATGCATTTAAGTTTACGCCGGAAAACGGCCAGATTACCGTAACCATAAATAAAAGTGATCATAATTTGGTCGATATCGGGGTACGAGATAGTGGCATAGGCATCCCGGTGGAGGAACAATCGAAATTATTTGATCGATTCTATCAGGTTGATAGCTCTTTTATCAAGGAACATGAAGGAACAGGGATTGGATTAGCGCTAACAAAGGAATTGGTAGAACTTCATCATGGCACGATCCGGGTATCCAGCAAGCCAGGAGAAGGGGCTGAGTTTACCGTTCGGCTGCCGCTTGGAAGAGATCATTTAAAAGATATGGAGATCATCGATCAGGCTGAGATTGAAAATGATGTTGTTCATGATGGTGTTGAACATCAATCAGAAATCACGCTGAATAATGATTCACCAAAGATCTCCGGGAAAGAAAATGAAACGGATGAAGACAAAAATATACTTCTCATCGTAGAAGACAATCAGGACGTCAGGGATTTTATTAAGGATTCAATAGGTGCTGATTTTCAGATTGAAGAAGCCTCAAACGGAGAAATGGGTGTAGATAAAGCACAGGAGATTATTCCTGATATTATTATCAGTGATGTCATGATGCCCAAAAAAGATGGGATCCAACTCACAAAAATCTTAAAAAATGATAAGAATACCAGCCATATTCCTATCATACTTTTGACTGCAAAATCTGAACAGGAAAGTAAACTTGATGGTTTGGAGACCGGGGCCGATGATTATCTTACAAAGCCGTTTGATACAAGAGAACTGAGAATACGTATAAAAAATCTGCTCAATATCAGAAAAAACCTGCAGGAGAAATATAGTAAAGGGATATTGTTAGGAAAAAGGAGCAAGAAAAAACTGAGCGATCTTGAGGAGCAGTTTATGAATAGGGTTATAGAGGTAATTAATAATCATTTAGATCAGGAGGATTTCAGTATTGAAGCCTTTGATCGGGAATTAGGTATGGGTAGGGTTCAGATCTTCAGAAAGCTAAAAGCGCTGACCGGTAAGTCGCCCAGCCGTTATATCAGAACCATAAGACTCGCCAGGGCAAGGCAGATGATCGAAGAAAAGTCGGGTAATATCTCTGAGATTGCCTATGCGGTTGGGTTTGGCAGTCCGGCATATTTTTCAAAATGTTTTAAAGAAGAATTTGGCTATCTGCCAAGCGATCTAGCCAACTATTAATTAATTACCCTTCCGACCATAAATCTTCTAATACCAGATAAATTAAAAAAATCGTATAAATTGTAGCATACCTTCAACAAATTGTAGCATACCTGCTATGCAGTCTCCGCTGTTTTGTGGTTAATTGTTGCTGAGGCCTTAAAAAAACCTATCAACCAAACAGAAGGAGAATTATCATGAGTAAACCTATGTTTTTAACCGCTTTTCTGCTGGTGCTGATCTTTATCACAGGATGTCAGGATGAGGCCAATCTTGTCGAGGCACCATTAAGTGATCAGAAAGGAGAGGATGCTCTTGCCAAATCAACCGTCCTTAGTCAAATCAGCGAGGTTGTTCCATTTGCAACTACCGTTTTTGTTCCATGCGCCAATGGTGGCGCGGGTGAGGATGTGGCTATCACCGGGACCGGCCAACTTGATATCACAGAATCACTTGATGGATATGGGGGTTACCATTATCGATACAGTTTCGCGCCCCTTGAAGTTGGCGGTGTCGGGCAAGAATCTGGCGACCAATACAACAGTGTTGGTGGAAAGGAAAGACAAGTCTTGCATGTTGATCCGGCAGGTTTTCCGGTTAATACAAATTTTACCGCCAATTACAACTTGCATGGACCGAACAATAATTTTCGGATGAAAGCACTTGTGCATTTTACCTACAATGCAAACGGTGTACTTACTTCCGATTTTTATTCTCAAGAGATAATTTGTAATTAGACAGTCCTATTGTCACCCATCCTCTCAATGCCGGATAATTGCCAATTATCCGGCTTTTTTTTCCTCCCGATTAAATTAATAATTCCTATAAGGTGCAGATTTGTTTTATGGTTTCAAAAGCATCCAGCGGATTTTTACCTGGGATTTTTTGGGAACAAAAATTTTTATTTAAATTCGATTTCAGAATTGTCATAAGAGAAAGAGCAAAGTAGATTTATTAAGAATAGGTTGAATGGTCTAATAAAGGGATCATATAGTAAGGCCGTAATAAATTACTACCTTCACAAAATTTTGTTTAATAAATAATAGCCATGCCATTTTAGAGCTGAGAAAATGAAAGTAGGAGGAAATTAAAGCAGAAAATCGATGAAAGTGTCACCATTTTTATAACAAGTTGGAAATCAATTAAACCTATATAGTTAGTTTTTATACTTCTTCAAAAATTTTAGTTTTTGGCAAATATTTGGCAAACACGGTCAAAGACAAAACGGGACAATAGAGGAAAGTAGAGGAAAAACAATAGTTTAAAACTCTGCAATTTTGACAAAAAATTAAATTCATAACTGCATTATAAACAGTTGGTTATGTTACTCTGAAGTAGGCACTTGAAAACCGCCGTCCGAAAGGACTTGTGCCGAAGGCATTCCTTCGGAAGGGTTCTCCCGCCTATATTTGTGCCATATGTCAATAACGTGAAGGGGCCTTCGCGTGACAAGAAATGCCAGTTGGCGGACAGGAAGAATCCTTACTTATTGTTCACCTCAAACCACTCAATGACCTGCGGATACAAATCGGCGATCGGGGTTCCTTCGCTCCGGTTTCTGTAAATATCTATCAGGAACCGGTTGAATTCTTTGAACCGGATGAAACTTCTTCCCCGTACCATAGACTGTTCGATTTTGGTGATGAGTTTTTCCTGTTCGTCCATCGGGACATAATCGAGGATCCGGAGGCTGATCAGTCCCCAGTTCATGTATTCGTTGAAAACCGCCGCACCCCTGTAATAACCGGGACTCTGCGTACTGTCCACCCATATTTTTCGATTGCTGACTGCATCGCCGATTCGCGATCCGTACCTATCGGCTTCCGGATTAATATATCCGTGGTTCAGCTCGGTAAATACAATGGTCCCGCGGTAAATGTATTCGGACGTCCCTGAGAGAGGGAGAACATTCTTCATATCCTGCCTGTATGGAAAATTCACGTGCGGCTGAAGTTCCTTAAACCCATTGCTCTCGAACCATGTCGTCGACTGATTGTACGCCACAAGAGGGGAGAATATAATGTTGTATGTGTCGTAATCCGCCGTTCCCGGGAAGTTCTTCTGCAGCCACTCCTGCATACCCTGTATATCGATCGAATCCCGGTAGACGCTGATCTGCTTTTGATACGTTTCCGAATTCCGATTGTAGAATTCCAGGAAACGGGTCGTATCAGCGAATGACCTCATCGACTCGAAGAATGGAATAAGGGTATTGCTGCTTTGATCTCTGAAACCGGTCCGGTCATAAACAGGACTGCGCTGGATCTGTCCGCTGGCGTCGAAGACAAAGGCATTGCCGTTCATCTTGAGGCTTGCATAGTAGCCGGAGTTAGACAACAGGACAGAGTCCAGAGATGCAACGAAAGGATGCTCTGAGAATGCATTGAACCAGTCCATTACCCGTTGATAGTATTCAGATTTCTGGTATACGAAATTGGAATTCTTTCTGCCGAATGAAGTGATGGCAATGGCAACGTTCACCAGCTCATACGCGGGGGGGATATCGACGAAAATCTTCCCCCTTCGGGTACGGATATACGCTTCGTCGAAGACGGCCGCAGGAACAAACTTACGGCCGATGAGCCGCTGATAGCACAACTGGTTGTTCCACTCAATGATAAAATCGTAGGACTTTCCGAGCTCGACGGTAAAGCTGATCGAATCGACGTCGGTGTAGAATGTTACCTTTTGGGATTGTCCGGCGACCAACTGCACATCATATACATCAGGTTTGATTTCGGGGGCCAGTATCCAACTGTTCTCTCTGAAAACACCTCCCTCCCGGATGCTGACCGATGAAACGTTGGACTTTACGAGCGGTTGATCGTCAAACATGATATGGCTTCGATTTGTATCGGCCTGTTCGACCTCGCTTCTTTGAACAAAGACAGTCCTGTAGAATTCTTTCGAGCTGACTTTCAGATAGTAGTACCCGTCATCCACATTCTGTCCTGAACTGTCCTTTCCGTCCCACCCGATCGTGTAGTCACCACGCATTGTGTTGCCGGAGTAGAGATTCCGGATTGTCGAATCTCCCAGGTCAGTGACTGAGACTGCTACATCGGCCTGATAGTTCACACTGTATCCGATAAGCGCATCACTTTTGAATGGATTTGGCTGTATGTCGATAATGTCGACCGCATCGTACCCGATTTCTTCTGGTCGGAATGGGGTGCTGAGCCACATGTCTAAATCGATTGCATACATCTTTCCATCTTCACTGCCGATAAGCAGAACATCCTCTTGAAGAGCAGGAGTTGTATGGGCATTCCCACCGACTATAGCGATATTCTTTACACTTCCGTCGCTCCTGTTGAGGGCATACAGGTATCCGCGCCCGGTGCTGGCTCCAAAAACAGTATATGCGTCGCCGATTGTGAACAACAAAACGTCCTTGTATGCCAGCGGCCGGGAAAAGTTGTTGTACAAAAATGTGTATGTCCAGTATCGTTCGCCGTTGTACACATTAAACGCGAACATCTCATGATTATCGGATCCCCCGATATACAACGTGTCACCGACCACAATAGGATCTCCGGATATCCATCCTCCTTCCTTCTCAGTGTAGCTCCATACTTTTTGGCCGGTCTTCTTGTTGATCACCTGAAGTTCGGGATTCCTTCCTCCAAAAATCAGCAGGTCTTGATGTATGACCGGCTGGGTATTCACCGCGCCAAATGTGCCGTATGGTCTTTTTTCAAAGGTGCTGTAGACCCACAATCGTCTTCCGCTTTTGTGATCATAAGCATACACTTTTCCATTCCAGTCCCCGAAATAAAGGATCGAGTTCTCGACCACGAGTCCGCTTCGGACCGGCACCGTGTCGACGGTTGCAAACTGCGAAGTGATTCTCCCGGTTGCCGCATCAAATCCATAAACGTACCCGTCTCCGAGTCCGGCGTAGACCGATGAGCCGGCAATAACAGGTGCTCCGGTGTGGTAGTCCCAGTAATCTATCGGTTCTGCTCCCGATCCATCACTATTCTTGAATGACCATATCTCCTTCCCTGATCTCTTTTTGAGAGCATGGACATCATTGCCGCTGATCACGTAAACGACTTCGTTGTGGACCAGTGCTTGGCCTCGAATCCCGAATCGTGTCCTGTACTGCCACAGCTCCTTTCCGGAGGGGATATCAACAGCATAAAAGGATTTGTCATCACTTCCGAAATAGACGACATCCTCATCCACAACCGGATGGGAGAGTACTTTCCCTTCTGTGGGAAACGACCACCTCTCGAAGGAATTGGATTGAGCGTGGATCGCAGATGACAAGCACGCGAAAAAGAGCAGAAGTATCTTTGTCTTCATCAGAGTCATTCTCCATTTCGTTCTCGATAATCAATGAATCTCCACAAGAAAGAGCTCACTTCCTGCAGGCACAAATTGTTTAGTCTACGAGCCAGGCAAGTATTTGTTGCGTGGCGGTTCAAGTACTTTGATCAGCGATTTTTTACACCTCGTTTGTATAACATAGAGTAAGATGCGAAAATGCAGTCTGTCATTTTTAAGTAATTAGTAAATTAGCTATCCTGGCAGCCTTTTTTTGATGCATTGCCAAGAATATGGAAAATATGTTATATTGATTTCACTGCATATCTTCTGCTTCGATTAAAATATTACTTGACAGGTTGAAGTTTTTTAGAGATTTAAAAAATGGAGGTAATCATGAGAAGATTCAATACATTTACATTGGTATTATTTATATTGATATTATATACCGGTATTCATTCACAAACCGTTCCTGAGGGCTGGGCAATTTCTGCGCAATTTCCTGCGGGTGATAGCTTATGGGGTGGCTGGGATTTAATTGTTGACCTCGATCTGGATAATGATGGACAGATGGAATTTATTGTAAGCCGGGATCCGAGTATATCCGGTGTTTTATCAGATAAATCTGCCGGGCAGCTGGTTCATTATTATGAAGTAACCGGAGATAACCAGTTCGAGCTGCGCTGGACATTCCAGGCACCCATTCGAAATAATGCAAGTAATGTGTATACTTCTATCGCTGTCGGTGATCTCGATGCCGATGGCCTGAAAGAGCTCTGGTTCGGCACGCCACTGGATGTTTCCGACGATCCTCCCAATCCCAAAGGCATGTATGTTTTTGAGTTTGATGGCACCAATTTTCCTGCCGTGCCCACAGAACGCTGGAACTATGCGAGACCTGAAAACCACCTGTTTCTCACTTCCGGACTCGCTGTCGCGGACATAGATAAAGACGGCGAAGAGGAAATCGTGATCCAGTCGCGGGGAGATGATGGGCCTCCGGGTGCCGGACAGGGCAGAACAATGATGGTTGCAAATTCCGGTGGAATTGATATCGGTTTAGGATTGGCGGCCTTTGGTATTGAATTTGAAAATTCCCTGAATCATATCGGCGGTGTCGTATATGATCCGCGAATTGTCGATTTTGACGGTGACGGCAACAACGAGATCTGGATATTTACCTGGGACTTTTTTAGCCTGGCAATTTATGAGGCAACGGGGACAGACACTTATATTAAGCAAGCGGAAATGGACAAAATCTTTGAGCCTGAGGATTTCGGGCACCGGAGAGGCATGCGGTTTTATGATGCCGATGGGGACGGCAAACTCGAATTTTACACGTCAGGCATACAGCCGGATAACGGCCCGCGCTCGCAGATTTTCTACATTGGCAGCACGGATGATGTGTCCGGTTTAACCCCCTCGGATGTAATAACTTTGGGCGGTTTTGATCAGACTTCAGACGGATCCGCAATCGGGGATCTGGATGGTAATGACCTGATGGACTTCATTTATGTTGGCCGCGCTCCCGGGAATGATGAAGGTACGAGAATTTATCGCATGGAATACAGCGGCTCAGGCCCTCTCTCCGATTCAACCAGCTATGACTGGAGCTTGTTCTATGAAAGTAACTCTGCATATGCCGACTTACGGAATCTGGCTATTACCGACCTGGATGATGACGGTAAAACGGATGTACTGGTAACCAGAGCAAACGCGCTTACTGCTGATAATCCCTTTTTGATAATTCTGGAAAATACGATAAGTACGGATGTCGGCGAATCAGAACCGGTCGTCATTGAACAGGATTATTCCCTGCATCAGAATTTTCCAAATCCCTTTAATCCGGTTACAAATATTGAATTTGAAACAGGAATTGCAGGTAATGTACAGATTTCGGTGTACACTATAACCGGGGAAAAAGTGGCCACAATTTTTAATCAGCATGTAACGCCTGGCAGCTATAATGTAATCTTCGATGCCGGTAATCTGTCTTCGGGAACGTATTTTTACACGCTGCAAACAGAGGAATTTCGTGCGACCAGAATGATGTCGCTGATGAAATAGTATGAACAAGGGGGAGACACCCGTGTCCGGAAAAAATGAATCTGGCACATCATGGTGTTCTCCTTCCGATCAGCATCAAATAGATTTCATCCAGGCTCAATTAATGTTGGATCTTTTAAAGGATGCATCGGCTGGTGAGATAGATCCGATACAGGTGGATGTTATCCTTGAGACTACAGGAATGCACCTGATCATAGAGCAGCAAAACGTCAGAGGAAAAATTAATACATCGCAATATAAAGTGCTTTTAATAAGATTAAATGGTGATCATTTACTTGATATATAGCCGGTTGATTAAAGCGAAATGGCGTATCTGGGCACCCAACGTCTGAAGGAGCAGGTTTGGAAGGTGCTAAAGTGGGGGATAGCGCAGGTGGATCTGCCGGAGCTTAGACTTCAGCATATAAAAGATCTGGATTTAAGCCAGCAGGTGATTTAACAGGAACATATTCATTTGATAAAAATCTGGCCAAAATGACACTGGCAATGGGGCAATAGCCTTCTTGAATATTCCTGTACACCCGGTTAAAAGCTCTCGGACAAAATACTTACTGACTTACGAGATATTTTCGTCTATTCCAAACATTTTAGATGATTGTGTTGTATTATTTTCCAATATTTCTTATGACTTATACCTGTTAACCAGGTATCAGCTCTTCAATTGATAATAAGGATAAGAATTTAAAAATTGTGAACATAAAAGTTTTATCCCAGTAATGCCATTTCCTTCACATCTCTGGGCTTGCCCGCTGTTACCCGGTAGTAATAAACACCTCTGGCCAGTTTGCCGCTGTCGAAACTAGACCTAGGCAAACCTGCCTGCGGATTGTCATAGATAAATTTATCGATAGACCTTTTAACCTAATCAGAAATAAATCAGGATAAATTTGTGTTATAAAATACATAATGTTTATTAATCTCCAATTCGTTGCTTCTAATCCTTCAAAAATAGATATATCTAAATTAACAACTCACAAAAATTTGTTTTACTCACTTTTAAAAAATTCACATCCATTCAAAATGCTTTTAAAAACAGTCAGATCGATTTGTCAAATAACAAAACGAGGAAAATTGAATACTATGTATGTTTATCCCATGAATGTTTGATTTAATATAAGGGTTTTTACCAATAGTCTGGCATGAGAGATTCACATCAGAAAGGAGGTGGTAAAGATTGATCTATTCTGTTTAGTATCGCCGTTAAATGATTTTATATGATGACATAATTGTTCTCTAAGTAGTGTATTTAAACATTAACTGAAGTATAAGGAGTATGTATCATGACTACTATGTTTGTAAAGCATCAAGTTGAGGATTACAATAATTGGAAAAGTGTGTACGACGGGATTGCACCGTTTCGCAAAAAAAGTGGCGTAACTTCTGCCAGTGTACACCGGGATTCTGATGATCCGAATACTGTCATTGTAACCCATCAGTTCCGAGATATGAATGCCGCAAAAAAGTTTGTTGACTCTGAAGATCTCAAGGCAGCTATGAATAAAGCAGGAGTAAGCAGCCAACCGGAATTTTGGTTTGCTGAAGATCTTGAAAAAACTCCTTATTAAAAGAATTTTGCGGCTTTTAATATGTCAGGGGCTTGACATGATTAATGAACTTTATCCTCTTTGATGACATTCTGTCTAAGCCGGAATTTTTTCAGCTTCAAGAGAATAATTGTAAAACGGGCTTTTTTTGTTAGATTCAACACGTGGAAAGTCAAGTTCCAGATCTGATTACCTTCTACAAAGAAGGATAAAAAAAAGGCCCTGCAATGCAGAGCCTTTTTCATATTTATTTTCAATGTGATCACTTGAGCAATATCATTTTCTTTGCTTCCCGATACTCCCCCGCCACCAACTGGTAGGTGTAGATTCCACTTGCCAGATTCTTTCCGTCGAAGGTGTAAGCGTGCTTTCCTTGATTCAATTTCTTATATACAAGAGTCGATACTTCTTTACCAAGTATATTGAATACTATCAGTTCCACAAATTCAGATTTAGGTAATGTGAATTCGATGATGGTTGATGGATTGAAGGGGTTGGGATAGTTTTGCGCGAGAAAATATTCTCCGGGTACTGGCTCACTAAAACGCCCATCTTCGATAGCTGCTGCCTGTTGATACAATGCAATGATTTCATCTTCGCTCAGTGCCCGGTTATACAAGCGGATTTCGTCCAGTCCGCCATTGAAATTATACTGTGGACGATCACGCCGGTGATATTGCCCGATATAGATGTCATCACTGGCGTATTCCTCTAATGATGTATACATATACGGCGCAAATCGTTCATTTATAACCTGACCATTAAAATATGCTTTAATATGTCCGCTGTCAAAGGTTACCGCAACAAAATTCCAGCGATGCAGCTGAAAAAAGTAATCCACCTCCGTTGGTGCAATTGAAACCCAGGCACTGTCTGCGGAAATCACGTGATAATTTGCAAAAACCATATACCATGAGACACAAGCACCTGCACAGGAGTCCACTGAACTCAATGAACAAAGCCAGTCACCCTCCGTTGGGGCCGTCTGCCATTTGCTCATAAATTTAGCCCCCCCTGCTGTGACACTATCCGGCCTGATCCACAGAGCAAGTGTCATTGTCGTGTCGGTGTCAAGCAGATCCGTATCGGAAACACGTATGTAGTCATCCACACCATCAAACTGAATGGCATTTCCTTTCTTTCCGGGTATTATTTGCGGGTCACCAAAAACAGTCCCGTGATGTTCGTAGCCACTGCTGTCATAAGCGGTCGAATCATCAAATGTCCAATACGCGACGAGTGACTCATCCTGTGCCGGCAGCATATTAACCACTGCTAAAACGATCAGACATACCATCAGGCAACTTTTCAATTCGCGCATACTTCTTCCTCCACTGTTTTTTGGGTGCAATGTGAAAGGATCGGTTTTTCGTGAGCAGGTTACAAGTTTGATACTTTTGCCACTATCTGTTCCGTACCGGTAGCCGCAATAATTTTGACCTCCCCGCCGGCTGAGAATATTCACAGAATCATTTTGCCTTGAGATTTTTGGTTTAGTCTTCTTTGGACGCACGCTTCATATTATCAGCGAGGGTTTCTTCTCATTTCCGGAAAAACACTGTACTTTACCTGCGCAGCACCATCTTCTTTACCTGGCTCAATTGACCTGCGCGACCTGTCATATTTTCACCCTGGATACGGTTGAATTATATACCGCCGGGGAAAGGTCAAATTCTTTGGAACATTATTCATGCAGGTCACCTATTCAGGGATGTTAAAATTATTGTGGTTTGATGTTTATTTAACAGCAATTCCTTTTAATGCAGTAAGCCGCTTTTTCGTATCAGTTAATGCCGGGTAATTCGTATCGGCATCTTGACAGATCTGCAGAAATCTTTCATAACGTCCGATGGCCTTTTCCGGCATGCCTTTTTCTTCATACAGTCTGGCCAGCGCATAATGATATTCCGGACGAACCAAACGCCGGTCTGAACCGTGGGGATCAAATGCTGTCAGCCTTTCGTATTCGCTGATCGCCTGGTCAATATCCCCTTTCCGGAAATAAGCTCGTGCCAGCAGATCTTCATGCGGCGGTAAATTATAATTGATAAACCGATAAGCCCAGAACGGAGGCATTTCCAGGACAGATAAATTTTTATAGATTTCAATTGCCTTATCAGCTGAATCCGCTGCAAGCATTAATTCTGCTCTGAATAATTCATACGAACGCATCATCTCCGGCTGGGTGGAAAAATCCTCCTGCGTCATCAATAATCGCATTTCGCCGATCCTGGATCGCACTGAATCAATACGATTTTCTTTCAGATCCACCAGTCCCAGATATAAATTTTTATAAAAGCCGGCATATCCGATTTTTTCAGGATATTGATCCAAATACGATGTGAAAGCCCGGTAATGATATTTCCGGCTTAGGCTTAATCTGCCCGTATGATAATAATGGACCGCCATCAGTCTCTCAGCAATGAATTTCTGATAGTTGGTCCCTGTCAGTGTATCTTGAGTCATCGCGATATTCAGATCACGGTAAGCCTGATCGGTCATGCCGATCCACGAATAATAAAATCCTCGCCATAAATAAGCATAGATTTTATTGGTCGGACCCTCCGCGATATTAATCAGCTGTTCGATATGGTCAAGCGCCTCCAGGTATTTTTCATTTATGGCATATATATATGCAAGAGATATATACGCCCCCCAGAAATCGGATTTGACATCCAGTGCTTCTTTAAATTTCCCTATTGCTTTGTCAAGCATGCCCATTCGGTAATAGAGATCGCCAAGTGAAGCAAACGGATCAGCATCTCCGGGAGATAATGTTTCATACTTTTTAAAATATGCCAGTGCTTTTTCGAAATCGCCCATCTTTTTATAGGAATTGGCGATCATACTGGCCGCCAGCCCGTAATGGGGATCCAGCTCAAGCGCTTTTTCGAATTCTTTTATTGCCTGATTATAGTCTTCAATATAGAAGTATCGAAAACCCAGCCAAACATAGGCTCTTTTTTCTTTTGGATATTCCCGGATCATCATTTTAAGAATATCTATCGCGTCCCCTCGTGTGGGTGCGATTACCGCTTCAATAAACAGGCTGTCTTTGCCGGTGGCGTGTTTCGCAAAAAGTTTTGCCTGCTCATAGGCAGTATTGCTTTCCGTGCTGTATCCTAACCGACTGTACGTATATCCAAGATACAGGTATGCTAATGCAAAGGTTGAATCAATTTCCAGCGCTTTTTCCAGAAATTTTCGCGACTCGTTAAAATATAATTTTTCTGATTCCTCCCTTCCTCGTATAAAATAATTATACGCTTCGATGGAGGTTGTGGTAACTTCAGCAATTGGCCGCTGTTTTTCCCTTATATGCCATTCACTCAGGCCAATCCCCCGAGAAATTGCCTCAGAGAGCTGATCGATTTGTCCAAATACGCTGTTATCCCCGTCGCCACTTGAAGTTGCACTGATTCGAATTTGTTTTGATGTCACATTCAGGACCTTAACCTCAATGGCGAACATCGTGCCTATTTTGGAATAACTGCCTGTAACAGCAGCACCCACCCCATCCATCCGGCAGAGATCAAAAGCGGTTTCTTTACTGATATCAACGATATCTAAATTCTCTTTTCCCGTTTGTTTCAGCAGATCGCCCATCCGTTCCCAGGTCGTAACATGGAGATAAGGGGATTGCTCCAGTTTGGCTATGAGCAGATTTGCAATCGATTTGCGGTAAATATTGTACACGTCGTCCCCGGTCAGGTTTTCGAATGGAAGAACGGCGATGGGTTCGGGTTCAAAGGAACGGGTTTCTCTGAAAATTGACGGGAGATAGGTTACAGATAAAAAGATCAGAATCAGTAAGAAAATCGTGCCGAATGCTATACTAACAGATCTGGGCCACTTCCTGCGAGTGAATTCTTCGGTCTTTCGAATGGTCGCCTCTTCTGCCGGCGCTGCGGTCAATTCTTCTGAATCTCTTTTCAGTCGCTGCAAATCGATAAGCATATCCTGCATCGATTGATAACGGTTATCAGCATTTTTTTCTAATGCCCGGTTTACAATATGGACGATTTCAGAGGAGAGGTCCGGCTGGAGTTTTTGTACTGGTTCGGCCTCTTCATGCAGAATGGAGTACATCACGGCAGAATCGTAGTCCGCGCTGAACGGTATTCTTCCGGTCAACAATTCATAGAACATGACACCCAGCGACCATATATCCGAACGGTAGTCGACTTCATTCCCCTGCAACTGTTCCGGGGACATGTAGTGTACCGTGCCAAGAGTAGATGTATCCCTGGTAAGTTTTCTCACCCCTTTTAATTTCGCTAATCCAAAATCAAGAATCTTTACTGTGCCATCTTTTTCAACGATTATATTCTCAGGTTTGATATCGCGATGAACGATGCCTGTTTCGTGTGCTTTTTTAAGTCCATTCGCAGTTTGAATCATAATATCAATAATTTTGGCCGACTCCAATTGGTGTTCATAGATAATATCTCTCAATGAATCACCTTCGACATATTCCATTACGATCAGTGCATTGTCATCTTCCTCTATAATGTCGTAAACAATAACAATATTGGGATGATTCAGAGCTGCGATTGCTTTGGCTTCACGCTCAAAGCGTTCAACAGCTTTGGCATCTTTAGTCAGGTGTTCCGGCAGGAATTTAACAGCGACCTTACGCTCCAGTTTAAGGTCATCGGCCAGATATACCTCACCCATGCCACCGCTGCCCAGTTTTTCGATTATCCTGTAATGATTAATTGTCCTGCCGATCATTTATCAAGCCCCATCTTATTTAATAATCCAATAAATCTCGGGTCGGAGCGAATAGGATCAAAAATGGGTTCGATTTTGATGAAATTAAGATCGTAGTCATGCTCTTTATAGGCTATTTCCAACCAATGGAAAACCTGGTCGTAATCTTTCAAACCAAAGTATAGAAACGCTACAGAAAATGCATAGGGTATCAATTCCTTTTTGGATAATTGCAACAGCGAATTATGCAATTGATGTGCCTGTACATGTTGATTAGCTTTTATATAGGCATATGCCAAATATGCATTACTTCTGGGATTATCTGCAATAGTTTTGAGGTTCTGCATTGATCTGATCGCATCTTCATGCATATTTAATTGTGAATAAGCCAGACCGATGAACAAGTTTGTATAGGTGAATTTTGGATATAATTCGATCGCTTTCTTAAATTCTGTGACGGCAGTATAATATTCACGGGTGTAATAGTATATGGTGCCCCGCCAGCAATTCTTTATTTGTGAGAGGGGATCAATCTCATACGCCCGATCGAACTCAATGAGCGCTTCATCAAAACGTCCGGTATGCAATAAAAGTTCACCATACCATTGATGAGCGGTGGCATAATTCTGGTTTAACTCAATTGCCTGCTTATATAATTTTTCAGCATCGGACCAAGCCCAATCGAAATTATGTTTGATCGCAGCCAATGAAACATATGCTTCAGCAAGTGTATTGTCAATTTCCAATGCTTTAAGCGCGGCAACCCTCGCCTGGGGATAAGCATTATTGGGTAATTCCATATAATAGGCAGGCTCCACCATATAACAATCAGCAAGCCCGGCATGGGCAGCGGCGTAGTTTGAATCTTTTTCAATTGCCTGTTTGAAATATCCGATTGCTTTTAAAATTCCTTCTTTCGATCTCTCATTCCAGTGATGACGTCCTTTTAAATAAAGCTGGTATGTCTCGGGATCGACATGCCTTACTGACGTAATCCGGGCCTTTTCCTGATCAGTGAGTTTTACTTCCACCGCTCCAGCAATAGCCTGAGCTACCTCAGACTGCAAACTAAAGATATTGGTGAGATCATACTCATATTTTTCAGCCCAGAGGTGTCTGTCGTCAGCGGCACGAATTAACTGAGTAGAAATTCGTACCCGCTCGCCATCACTAAATACCGTACCTTCAACTATGGCATCTACCTTTAATTCTTCTGCTATTTTGGTCAGTGATTTATGAATGCCCTTATACTCCATGACGGAAGTCCGGGAAATAACTTTTAAAGCACTTATCTGTGCCAATTCTGAAATCAACAGATCGGTGATACCATCTACAAAATATTCCTGAGTCGGATCATTCGAAAGATTTTCCAGCGGGAGAACGGCAAGTGATTTTATGGATTTGTCTACATCCTCCCGGGGGGATGTGAGAAAAACAGAAGCTATTATAAGGATGGTAATCACAAAGATCCCGATTGTGAGATACACTTTTTTACGTTTTCTCTTTTTCGGATCAGCGGTATCGAGATTATCCAGCTCTCTCAAAACTTCCCGGCAATTTTTTAGACGTTTATTCGGTTCTTTTGCCAAGAATTTTTCTATATTAAGAAAATACCTGGTTGTAATATCTTTCAATAATTCAGGTTGTTCATTTAAAATCGCATAGTGTACCGCTGATTCATATTCACCTTTAAATGGCAATTCGCCGGTAAGCATTTCATACAACACAACACCAAGCGACCATATGTCTGATCTGTTGTCGACTTCTTTTCCTTGTAATTGTTCCGGCGACATATATTGAATTGTGCCATATGTTGAAGTTTCTTTTGTAAGTCTGCTAACGCCCTTCAGTTTGGCTAATCCGAAATCTAATATCTTCACTCTTCCGTCTTTGTCGATTAATATATTTTCAGGTTTAATATCACGGTGAACGATATCTGCCTGATGTGCTTTGGCTAATCCATTACAGATTTGTTTTGCTATATCCAGAATTTCAACCAGGTCCGAAACACCTTTATCAATTTTAGCTCTTAATGACTCGCCCTGTACATACTCCATCACGATACAGACCTGGCCTTCTTCTTCAATTACATCATGGATGGTAACTATATTTGGATGAATAAGTGCAGCAGCTGCTTTGGCCTCACGTTCGAAGCGTTCGATATTTTCCTTGTCTTTGGTAAAACGTTCAGGGAGGAATTTGATCGCTACTTTGCGATCGAGTTTCGTATCATCAGCAAGATACACTTCACCCATGCCTCCACTGCCGATCTTCTCTAAAATCCTGTAATGAGAAACAGTCTTGCCGATCATTTCAAAAAAGTCTGTATTGTTATAATAAAATGTGAGAGCGAGAATCCGTGTGTAATTTTTTATATGAGTACGAATGAGAGAACAACGTATAAAGTAACTACAGGATGGTCATATGGCAAGTATTTTATGGATCAGCGATCAACACAAAATACACCTCGCTCTGAAGACTCCATACATGTGATTATCATTGATCGTACTAATTGTTTCTTATTAACGCTTCAGTCATGGCCCATACGCGTTCCCTGACACTCCGGTCATTCCAGCAGTCTGGGCATCATTCGCGTTAACTGTACCGTGTACGGTCGCAACGGTTAATCTTATTTCTGTAGCAGCCTCCGTGATCGTTTCCGGTGCCTGAGCCTGTACTGCGGCATGGAGGATCAGAAACACAACTGATGTCAATAATAAATGGGATCTACCGTATACTTTTATTTTGCTGAAACAATACGAATAAAATTCATTTTATGCTCCCTGCTGGTCTTCAACATAACTATGGTGGATGTACAAAATCGAAACCTTATAGTAAAATTGCAGATTTCGACCGGACAAGTGATTGATGTGGGATTATTGGGTCAATTACTAGCAGGTATAGATCACTTTATGATTTAATTTACATGGTGGTTGAGAATGTTTTGAAATGCAGTGTATTCGTTCACCGCTTCCTGTTGGGCTGAAGCGCGAATTTTATTCAATGTTTCAGAATGCTTTGAGACCATATCAACCAGATCATCATCTAACTCACCGGTATCAACCATCGACTGTAAAACGTCTAGGGCATTTTTGGTATCCATTCCCTCTCGGTACGGTCGGTCTTCAGTTAATGCCGTAAATACGTCTGCCACTGCCATGATCCTTGCCCCGGCGGGCAGGTCGGCAGCATTCAGCCCAAACGGGTAGCCCGAGCCATTCAGCCTTTCCTGATGAAATGAAGCCCATTGGCTCAAGGGCGTGAGCACTTCAAAAGGTTCCAGCATCTGATAGGTATAGTACACATGGGAACGCATGATGAACTGTTCATGTTCCGTCAGCGGGTCTTGTTTCTCAAGAATTTCAGAAGGGATAGCCAGTTTGCCAACATCGTGAAGGTAGGCGGCAATCTCGATCAGTCTGCGTTCATCATATGAAAATCCGTTCAGTTTTGAAAGTTCCACGGCAACAGCGGCAACGCCACTGGAGTGGGCTGCAGTAAATTCACTTTTAAAATCGATCAGACGGCATATCAGGTGTGAAAAATCGACCAGTTGCTTCATTGAAAAATCCCTGCTCCCAGATCTAACCATTCTCTTTAGTATGGTCGTAATGGAATCTGATGTTGCATCCAGCCAGATATACTCCCGGTTCATTATTTTGAGCAGGACATCTACCTGTTCAGGGACAAACACCTCGCCCTTTTGCTTTGAAATGGCATCACAGATGTCACGCTTTTGACTCAATACCAACTCCTGATCTGATATTTTAACCGCCAGCCGGTCTGCCAGATGAATGAGATGACTTCCAATTGGCACAGGTTCGCCATTCTCAAAAGCACCTTTTCCATGCCGCCAGGGGATGTGATGGTATTTTACAAGCCTGGCAACAGAAGCAAATGGCTTAAACCGATCAAGGATAAGACTTCCCGCCAAGGCATGTTCCCCGGTTTTTGTTTCCTCAAATTCCAGTAAATCAAGTCGTTCATTTAATGAAAACGCTCCGATATCATGCAGCGCTGCGGCGATAACAAATTCAAATATTTCGTCTTCAGAGAAATTTAATGCTTCACCCAGTTGATTAACCCAATAAGCAACCTGCATGTGGTGGTTTCCGACAGCATGATTCATCAAATCGACGATCCTGGCAATCGAGGTAACCAGATCGAAAATATCCACAGGAAATTTCTGCATGGACATGCTTTCTTTTCTATCTGCCTTTTATATCTTTCAGCAAGGGATCGACTCCCTAGACAGCCACAATGCGGGAGATAATTCTTTTACCAGATTAATAAACATCATCAGTCTTGGTAAGTCTTTGAAAAAGCGATATTTAAAAGGAAAATATATACAATACGCAATAAAATACGAAAATTAAATTGGATGTCAAAGGATAATTATCTTTTATATCTGCCAATTAGCTATCCTTCGGTCGATAGATTGCCCTCCCTTGCTTTCAACAATTCAGATTTTGAGGTACCAGGCGGAACATTAAGTTCATCAGATAAAGCATCTACTTTATAACAAACAGACTGAAGACGGTGCATTGTGGTTGAATCATTCTTGAAATATTCATTTTATGTCGCGAAAGTATTTCAGGATCACCTCACCGATAAAACCGCAAGGACATTTATTTGGGCCGGAGCGGCAATATATCCGGCCCTCGTCGGGTATCTGCGCCGGGATTCCGGCCATCATTTTCAGACAGATGTGATCTGCGGCTAGCTTGCCGGTGCATCGATCGGATATATTATTCCGGAACTGCACCGGGCAGGTAAAAATGCCCCGCTTTCCTTCGATTATGTATATTCCACGGATCAGATTTTAGCCCGGGCAACTTATAAGTTCTGATTTATCCCGATAGACCGGTTGATATCGGTGCGGCGGGTATTATGTGCACACTTTCACCGGCATAACAGGATAAAACAAGACATTCACGGAATCAACAGGATGTAAATGTTTTAAAAGTTTCTATTTTTCAGATCCGGGCCAGTAATCCCGTCAAACTGTCCTTTTCATAGATTGAAACATTGTTGGCGGCACGGGGCACACGGTGCCACTTGGCCAGCCGAATTTCATCCTCTTCAATCTCTATACAGGTTATCCCTTCACGGAACAATCCACAGCCGGCATTGAAATAACACGGTTTCGGCTTACCGCGGTTTACGACCGGATCAATCATCCGGCTATTTTCACGCTCCTCGATCCAGTCACGCTGAAGATTCTGCTGTTCCTTTAACAGTTTTTCAACCTCCTGCCGGTTGCCACGGCTCGCTCTTATCTGCATCTGCAACTCTGTCATGCGGGTATTTATCCTATCCCCATAGGATAACGAAGCAAATATCGCGCGGTGCGAGTGGCCGCAGATAAGCAGCACATGTTTTTTTTTGGCCCAATTGTAAAGCACTTTTTCGTAATTTGGATCGATGACCGATTTCGTCCAGGATGGATTGCCATAAATGCCAATTGACCTGGCAAGCGGTTCAATCCCCCGGAACAACCGTACGGCAAACCGGGAAAACCAGCTGGATTTATCTGACTCTTTACAACCCTGATGCCCATGCACCAGGAGGATTTTTGACTGGCCGTTCTGATCGCTCATTTTCAATGCCTCGTAAGCAGTCGCCGGCCTCTGTTTATTCGGCTGAGCCGGATCGGATTGGAATCCCCATTCCCCGTCATGATTCCCGAATATCCTGAATAAACGATCAGGCGCGAACTTTGCAATATCCGCATAGACCGTATGACCATAATGAGGCGTAATTTTATCCAGATCGAACTGCCAGAGTTCTTCGATATCACCGAGCAAAATCAGCGTAAATCCGCGTCTATGGTAATCCTTAAGTGCCCGTTGAATGGCTTTTTCATTATCTTTAAAATCATCGCCGCCCCCTTTGTCGCCGAGATGGAGATCACTGAAGAGGGCATATTTTTTACCCCGTCCGGTCGGTAATACGGGTATGTTATTATCGATCCAGAGTGCATCTAATTTTTTACGTGCCAGTGGTGCATCCAGTGACATATTTACCTCCTTACTGTTTTTATGCCCGGCCATTTTAGAGGACACGGCCGGCGTTTGTCCGATTATTTTTTGCGACATCAGCCCGGCTGCATGATCGGGCAGAGCCTGGCTGATGCGCGTCTTGTTTAAAGTATCACGCAGGTCACTGGAGGGCAGGTTTTAGCTGCTGCGATTTTCAGGTTGAGAACAATCAGCAATTCTGTAGTTGATTCAAATAGCCGCTGAGGCTGGTTCCATTTCAGGAATATTTAACCGGAACTGTTCAATAAACCGGAAATCTAAGAAATCACAGAATAGAACAACACACATCAGAATAATTTAAAGATAAATACAAATCGAATGCCAAACCATATAAAACACTAAGTTTTTGTTAATAAATCACTTATAATTCTCCCTGATTTGCCGGTGCTGGATGATCAACAACATTGTGTGATCCATTCTTCACATGTATGAAATAAAATCTGCAGGAATCGGAATAACCGCAAAGATGAAAATGGTTTTATTCCATGACAATCGGCGCTATTGTATAATAGAAGAAGTATGATCTGCTCCAAATACAAAATCGGATAAGAAAGCAAGTCCAATGGCTTTAGATAAACAAAAAAATCATTCAAAAACGATACATTCCTTTCCGGCAAGAACTTTCAATGCAATCAAGAAATTTATTGTCAATGCTGTCATTCCAACCGAAACTAAAGTAAAACAGATTGAGCTGTTCAGAAAATATGTAGTAAATCTGATTTTCATTCTGAGTATTGTGATCATGATGCTTGTTTTTATAAATGAGTTTAGTAAAAATACCATCATGATTGCCCCGATCGATGCACCGAAAAATTTAAAAGATGCCGGGTACAATGAAATAGTCCTGGCAAATAAACTCTATGATGCGATCAATAAAATATATCGTATATCATCCACGGAAATCGAGCAGAAAAAAATAACCACGTTGAATTCACAGGACAAATTTGATATTAAACTTCCGGAATCCGGCATAAGTGTCAGGTATATTATCTCAAAAATCAAAGAAACGTTCGGATATGAACCAATACAGATCTCGGCGGAAATTATCAGCAGTGAAAATCATCTAATTATGACTACCAGATTTTCTAAAAACCCGCCGTTGACGACCATCCTTGAGAAATCGGAAAACCTGGATGGACTGATAGACAGTTTAATCACCAATGCAGCGAAATATTTCTACCTGTTGGCGCAACCCTATACTTTAGCAATGTACTATTTATATAAGCAGGATCTCGAAGGATTTGAAAATGTAATGCGCTATTCGTTGAAGAAGAATGAAAATGAATATGACTATTGGGCCTATTATTACCTGGGGAAAATATATGAAGACAGAATGAATACAGAACAGGCGATGAATATGTATGCACGGGCAATTGAATTGAATCAGGATTATCTTGAACCTTACTATAGTATGACTGCCATATATGAATCACAGGGCAATCTTGGAAGCGCCATGAATACCTATTATCAAATCTTGAAAGTCGACAACACACAGTATCCTGCTCATCTGGGTCTGGGAAACTGCCTGTTCAGATTAGAAAGGTTTAAAGAAAGTATTGAGCACTATGACTATGCCGTAAATCTGGAAGTTCAACCTGAATATGTGTACCGAAGATTAATTAATTATTACATAGAGCATAATAATTATAAAAAGGCCAGGCAAATACTGAATGAAAGTTTAATTTACTATCCGACCGCTGGTATATTTTATTTGAAATTAGCAAATATTTATGAACAGGACAGAGATTACGAAAACGCAATCAAAACTTACCACCTGGCTTTAGAGCGTAACTATATTGATCCTAAAATACTTCTTGAACTCGGAAAAATACACTATCTGAGAAAGGAATATCAAACAGCGCAAAAATATTTGTTTGATGCATTTAAACTTGACTCGGCAAATGCAGAGGTTTGCTTTTTTATGGGTATAATTCATAAAGCTCTGAGTAAGCGTGACAGTTCAGTTATTTTTTTTAGGAAGGCTATAGAATTAGATACAAACAAAACTGCTGAGTTTAAACACAGGGCCGAAAAATACATTGAGGCGTATCCGCCAGGTTCAGACTATTTACCTTAAAAACCATTTGGTTCGTAATTTATTGCATCAATCAATGCCGTACAGTTTCCCTTCCATACATTAGCCAGGGATGCATTTGGCAACTCGAGTGTGATTGTCGGAATACCCAGTTCTTTACCGGCATAGGTTCCAAACGATCCCTTCGTTGGATATCCTATATATTCCTTGAGCGGATATCCCGTGAGTTTGGATATTATTCTTGCTAAATTTAAAGCTGGTCCATCATAATTGACTGTTTCCAGCGGTGAATGAACGGTGATAATTTTTGCCGGATTACTTTCTCTGATTAAATCAATAGCAGCTCTTGTTTCAGGTTCAGATGCAGGGTATTTACCGGGAAAATATCTTTTAGTCTGGTATTTACTTGTCCAGTTTGATGTTGGAAAGTTCCTGTTTATGTCTACGCCATTCGCATTTGTCCTTTGATTTTTAATATAACCATCGGGATTCATAATAGGTATTAGAATAACCCGTTTCGTTGAATCTAATTGGAGGGAGTCATAGGCATACACCGAAAATCTCATCACTAACTCTGCCCCGATGTGTTCATCGCCGTGCATTCCAGCCATAATCAGGATTACATTTTTACCGGAACCAAGTTCCAGTTTGAAAATTTGCCGTTGCTCAGCGGATGATGCGAATGATTGCCAGGGCAAACCCGAGTGGATGAAGATTTCTTGATAGCTGTCAGTTTCAGCTGTTGACTGGCAATACCCATCATCCACCAAAATCCAAAATAAATTCAATATGATATAGAAATAGAAAAGAATCTTCATTTTTGAATCTCTTCCTCGCTCATAAACTGATAATTTTTAAAACCTACAGAGTGTTTATGCTTCCTAGCAATCTGATAATTCCCAGTATTCAAATACGATCAGCCATTTCATATTCTGATATTTTAGTCTTAGCGTTTTACTCCCGATATCGTTATACACATCGGAAGTAAAAATCTGACAGAATTTAGCGGTGGCCGATTCACCCGTTATCGTTATTTTCAGATTTTTGATCTGAATATCCAGACTTTTCCGCCGGATCGATTTGTTTTGTTGATCCCGCATCCAACTATCATAATTCCAGTTATTACCACCTGCCTTTCCTGTCGGTGACTGGAATTCACTTGAATAAAACGCGCTGTAACGGGTTATGTCGTCGCTGGCGGAAGCGTCTTCCCATGCTTTTGCCCAATCCAGAATAGTCTTCTCGACCAGCAGATAGTTTACCTTATTGCTGAGTTCATTGGCTTTGTCGGATTTGGCGACAAACGTATTAAGATATTCATATGCTTCAGTCGAGTCACCCCGCGCCAGCAATAGTATGCCTAAATTATAATATGCCAATGTGTAGCTGGTGTCAGTTTGTAAAATCCGTGTATACAGATCCACCGCCTTTTCATAGTCCTTTTGTTTTTGATACATATTTGCCAGGTTATTCAAGGCATCGGTGTTCGCCGGGTCTATCTCCAGGATATACTTGTATTGATATTCGGCCAGGGAAACATTACCATCTTTTTCGTATTCCTGCGCCGTTTTTAGAGAATTTATTATCTCCAGTTTTGTATCGGGCTTTTCTCTGCTCAGCAAAGTAATGATTATACCTACAAGAATAATTATGACAACTGTCGAAACATATCCTTTTATTTTCATGACTGTTTTTCTCCACTTTTCTTCTGCTTATGGGTGTTTATAATACCCTGCCAGGTAGAACCAATTAAGAAGGCTTGTTTGTACAGCGAAGCATCATAGTTTACAAAAAATGCTGCAGTGAATCCGCCGGCAACAAGAAATAGAAAAATGTCCATGATAAATAAACGGAACTGACGGGATGATAATTGTTTTGCAAGTCTGTCCAGTCTGTATTCTGCGAAATATAAGACAAAAGCGCCTGCACCGCCGCATAAGAAAGCCAGAACATAATAATGGAATGGCACTGAAACGGTTGAATCCTTGGATTGTAGTTCTTCGGATGAGGCCGATTGACCAACTCTGTTGTTTGACTGCTCATTCGCGACATCAGAATAACTGTTTGAATTCCAGAGAATGAGCAGAATATAAAAGATAACAATAAGCAAAAGCGTATTCGAGGATTTGCTTTTGTAGAATTTCTTATTCATATTTTCGCTCCTCATGTGTTAGAAAAATCTGGGAATGCATATCCGGTCTAGATTATTTTTTATACCTCAGTTTCTTGAATGAAACATTTAATTACCCTGACTTGACATCGCGTTTATAATTTCGTTAACCAGTAATAATGAAGAAGGTATAATTCATCTGGCACTTTCGTTTATTCTGAAGCGTTGATTTGGTCTTTGAAAATTATAATGATCGATGCATAAAACGCGATTATCCTGTAATTATCAATGTGTATGATAAATCGTTTTACGAAACTTAACCTGAGAAAATTCCTGATTGATGGTTTAATGCAATTGTTCACCTGCTCCGTTTGTCCAGCGATGCCTGACCTTAGTGTATTCAACCTCTAGTGTGTAACGTGATTCGAGCTATTTAAATATGTGCATATTCCCGGCATGATGTGCGGTAAACCAGGATTGTGGTCGGTTAGGAACCAACTGATTTTTCTGCCATACGCATAATTCTGGAAATACAGCAGGAACTCACGGGCAGAGACGGCTGAATCCGGATTATAAACGTAAATCCCCAATCATTATTCTCGGAAGTTAATTAAAAGTTTATTATTATATGTCATATTCTGGTTTGAGAAATAAATAACAAGAAATACGGTGAAAAGTCAACCTATAATTGGATAACCAGGTACTTTTTGTTGAAAATAAGAAGGAATAAAGCATGACAGCGAAACGGAGCATGAAATTGACGACCGCTTATGTTTTAACTGTTATTCTGTGTGTTGTTTCCGGTTTGGTCCTCTATACCTTAGCTGATATTCCCTTCGGTTTTTATTTCCAGACGGCCTTTTTCACATTTGGTGTTCTGTTCGTTCTGGTATTGCTGCTAACAACCGTGATATGCCTTAAATCTGCTAAACGCTGGTTCAACTGGATCGGTCTGATTCCGGCCCTGCTTACGGTTGGGGTCGTGGCCCTGCTGCTGATCATAACCATCGATTACCGAATCCTGTATTTTAGAGCGCTTCCGCCAAGTCTCTCTAAACCGGAATGGGTTGAGGATCTGCATTATCTGGCCGGTGAAATGGCCAGAAAGCATGCCGACCTGTATGCGTTGGTATCTGAAGAAAAAATGGCAGAAACGGTTGCTGAAATTGAAGAAAATATCCCGCACATGAACGACGCCTTGATCCAGATGGCATTATTCAGGCTGACCGCCCTGCCAAACGACTGCCATACGTTTCCCTTTATCATGTTCCCTGCATTTGATCTGCATACTTTTCCGCTGAAAGTATATCTTTTTCCCGAGGGATTGTATGTAGTAAGCGCCGGCCGCGAATACAGAGATCTGATCGGTACCCGGATCCTTCGCATCGGTTCGACATCAATTGAGGATATTTATAATAAATATCCTCTGCTGCTGTCTGCTGAGAATATATCTTCCTACCGGGAAAGATTCACCTATATGGTCTTGATGGCTGAATGGCTGCGATATCATGATATCATCCCCGATATCGGCCAGGCGGATTTTACCCTGCTTTACACCAATGGTGAACAGCTGGTGATAACTATCCCTGCCATAAAATTTTATCCGCACTTTCTCTGGACGAACTATTTTCCTATCGAGAATAATGCACCGCCGGTTTTTACGAATTTCAGGGAGGATTATTATACTTACAGAATACTTGAGGACAGAAAAACGCTCTACATTCAATTCAATCAATGCGTGGATCAGCCTGGCCGAGAAACAGCTGAGCAGTTCACCGAAAGAATGGCAGAGGCTGTCACTGACAGTGATCTGAAACGCTGCATTGTTGACCTGCGAAATAATGACGGCGGCTCACCGGTATGGAATGCCCTGTTCCGCTTTCTGAAGGAACATCAGCAGTTTAACCAACAGGGTGGTCTTTTTGTGCTGATCGGGCGCCGCACCTTTTCCTCCGCAGTGATCTTTGCAACCTGGTTGCAATTGCAGACCAACGCCCTGCTGGTTGGTGAATCCAGCGGGCAGGGTCCGGTCTTTTACAGCAGGCCGAATCTGATCGATTTGCCGAATTCACGGC